>SDBT01018023.1_pt1 | contig 11116 bp, 3 predicted proteins | sample 2277101 | NCBI WGS metagenome assembly SDBT01 (sample SAMN10404973, study PRJNA504765) | marine sediment metagenome | isolation source: marine sediment core GS10_PC15, 103 cmbsf | place: Arctic Ocean: Southern Knipovich Ridge | collected 2010 | reverse complement strand
AATTGTAGATGCAGTTAACTGGATTAAAACACCAATTGCAATTTCTAAATTTGATCAGACAGCAACCAAAAGAATCATCAACCCTGCAGTAAAAGACTATCCAAACATTGTAAACATTGAACAATTACAACGTTACGCAGATGCACAAGAACAAGTGGAGGTTTTCCAGTACCAACAATGGACTGTTGAACAAGGTGGTATTGGTGATCTACCCTTAGAAGATTCTGTTTTTCTATTTGATGCTGATATGGTTAATGATTCAGATGATGGCCCTAACACAATTCAGCTTACTGTTAGAGAAATTCACTTTTCTGTTCCCAAAGACAAAGGGTTAACTAGAAAACTTGTACTTGTAAAGGTGATAACATGAGCTTCAAAGACCACCTTCCAACTGATACTGAAAATCAAAAAAGACGACAAAAAGAAAACAATGCATTAATGCAGGCAGCATTTGTTACAGATTCACCTGCACTTACTAGATCCCTAACTGATATTGGTGTTGAAGTTCAACCACCATCATCAACCCAGGATTTACTAAATCCATTATTGGAAGACATTGCAGACTTTAGTGAAAATGTTGCCACTACAGTGACAGTGCAGCTAGACAAAGTTATTGCTGGCCTCCAAAGAATACAACTGCCTGATGTTGCAGCCATCACAATTGATTTTGTTAATCTTGTAAAAAATAAGGCTGAGAAGTTCTTTCTTGATTTAACAAAAGAAAATACTAGCAATACACCAACTGTTACATTTAATCCACCAATTAATGGAATTACACAAACTGAAATTGATGACAATGATCGTAATTGTTTTTTGATACTAGCTAGAGATACAGAGGATGAAATACGGTTTGATAGAATTGGCCAAGGTGGATCAGGTGGTGGTACAATACCAGCTGGTACGCAAGACAACCAACATTTAGAATGGGACCAAACAGGCATGATATGGCAAGCAAGAACTAATTTAGAATTTGGTCCTACAGGGCCACACGCAGGTACAGGATTTCTAAGATTTCCAAATGATTCAATTGTAATTTCTGTTAGAGATGCAGGTGACTTTTCAGACATACAGCTAAAGGTCACTGCCCTAAATGCAATTGACTGGACTGACAGCGATAATAATTTAGTAAAGTTCCAATTAAGAGCACAAGATTCAGTAGAAGCTGATGCAATATTTTCTCTTCAACAAAACCCAGATGATGGAACAACTACATTTGACACAATTATGGCATTCCCAGCTGGAGAATTAAGCATAGTTAGAGATGGTTTTATAAAAGCTGTAATGGATGCCAATTTTGCTTGGCGTTTGTTTGATGATCTTGATATGGTGGGAAATGACATTATAGGAGTTGATGATATTTTCTTTGCAACTGCAGACATGGAAATAAGACATGATGCTCTTGGAATACAACATCAAGTACCAGCAGGTGCTGGTATCACAATAGATTTTTCAACTGATGGTGGAAGCTCTACATTTAACATAGGCCAAAGTGTAACTGTATCAAACCAAGACTTTGATGTAAATGCAAATGCATTATTTTTTGATGCAGATGCAGATACAAAGATACAAGCTGGAACTGATGATGTACTACAAATTAGCACTGGTGGTGGTTTGAGAATTTCAATTTCAGATACATCAACAGCATTCACTCACACTATTCTGGCAGCTGGTGCAGGTAATGGAATGGAAGTTATTGGTCATTTAGATTTTATTGATAATTTAGCAACACCAGCAGCACCACTTTCACTTTATGCTGATGGTACAGATGTGTTTGCAAACACTGGAGGGAAGGTTGTTAATTTATCAGATATACATTCAATAGGTGATGGGCAAACTCCCTGGCTTCAAGATATTGATGCTGATACATTCAGGCTTTTTGATATTGGGGCATTGGAATTTATTGATCATGCAATGACACCTGCAGCTGCAATTGCATTGTACTCTGATGGGGTTGAGTTATTTACAAAATCAAACATCAACATGAACGTACAAGACATTACTAATTTAGACGATATTTTCTTTACAACTGCAAACATGCAAATAACACACTCTGCTGGGGGAATACAGATACAAGTACCTACTGGTGGAGGTAACACAATAGACTTTTCAACCAGTGGTGGAGGTTCTACATTTAATATTGGCCAAACCTTTACTGCATCAAACCAAGACTTTGATGTAAATGGTAATGCATTATTTTTAGATGCAGACCAAGATACTAAATGGCAAGCTGGAACTGATGATGTTGCACAATTAACAATAGGTGGCACAGTGCCAACAGTAATAATTTCTGTATCACAGGCATCAACAGTTTTTGCTAATACAATTCTGGCAGCTGGTGCAGGTGAGGGAATGGAAAACATAGGCCACTTGGATTTTATTGATAATTTAGCAACACCTGCAGCAGCACTTTCATTATTTTCTGATGGTACAGATGTTTTTGCAAACACTGGTGGAATGACTGTTAATTTATCAGATATTCATTCAATAGCTGCTGGACAAACTCCTTGGCTTCAAGATATTGATGCTGCTACTTTTCATTTACAAAATCTAGGAAGTGTTGAGTTTATTGATAATTTAGCAACACCAGCAGCTGCAATTGCTTTGTATTCTGATGGCACCAGCTTGTTTACTAAAAGTGATATTGATTTTAATAGCCAAGATGCACTACATGTTGGTTTCTTATCAAGTAATGGTGCAATTACTGCAGCAATTGGTGCTGTTAGACTAGCAAAAACAGAACGTGTTGCATGGCGAAATGACGATAACACAGCTGATTTATTCATTTCAAACCCCACTGGTGCACCAGGTGTTGATTCATTACATGTTAGTGGTAATTGGTTGCCATCCAGTGGTTCAACATTTGACCTTGGATCAAGTACCACCAGGTGGTCAGATGTCTTTAGTGTAGGTGGAGATTTCTCTGGTACATTGTTGGTTCAAGGTGCTGCTACTTTCAACGGTGATGTGTTCTTAGGTAATGCTGCAAGTGATGAAGTTAGATTAAGAGGTATAGTAAATTTTGTACATATTACAGAGCCAGTTGCACCTGTTACTGGTGAATCAACAGTATTTGTTGATACTGCTGATGGCATAACCAAAGTAAAGAAGTTTGGTGGTGCAGTTGTATCACTTGAAGGTGTTGGTGGTGCTGATGGCCATGTGATAGAAGAAGAAGGTACACCATTGACCCAAAGAGATAATCTTAATTTTATTGGTGCAATAATAACTGCAACTGACAATGACCCAGACACCGACGTAACTGTTGCTGGCATCAGAACTGAATTTAATACTGCTTTAACTGATGATGATTTTGCATTTTTGAATACAGCTAATATTTTCACGCAAGACCAAAAAATTGACAGAACAGACACCGAGGCTGTTTTGCTACTTTACAATGATCAGACTACACCAACAGACAACACTGTAATTGGTGATCTTCAATATCGCAGTGATAGAACCACAGGATCAGATGTTGTATTTGCCCAAATTGATGCACTAACTAGAGATGTAACTGATGCCACAAGCTCAGGTGGCCTAAGAGTTAGAATTCGTGAAGATAATGTAATAGCTGTTTACATGGAGTTTTCAGGGGAGTTGGAACAAATAACAATTGCCAAGCCTTTTGATTTTGACGGCAATGATTTAATCTTAGACCAAGACCAGGATTCTAGATTTATCACTGTTGTGGATGATGTACTAACTTTGAATCTTGCTGGTGCAGCTGAATATGTTTGGACTACAACATCTTATGATATTGCAACCAAATTCATGCAACTATCAGAAATTGCAGTACCATCAAACGCACCTGCAAATGCAGCTAGAATATTCTTAGATACTGCAGACAACACACTAAAAGTAATCAAAGAAGCAGGTGGTGCAATATCCTTAGAAGATTCAGGTTCTGGAGGCCATGTAATTGAAGATGAAGGCACACCCCTAACACAAAGAGCAAACCTAAACTTTATTGGTGCAATTATAACGGCAGCTGACAATACTCCAGACACCGATGTAACTGTTGGAGGGGATAGAAGTAATTTTAACACAGCACTATCTGACGATGATTTTGCATTTTTGAATACAGCTAACATTTTTACACAAGACCAGAAAATTGATAGGACTGATACAGCAGCGACACTTTTACTATATAATGATCAAGCAACTCCAACTGACAACACTGTAATTGGTGATCTTCAATATCGCAGTGATAGAACAACAGGGGCTGATGTTGTATTTGCACAGATTGATGCTCTCACTAGAGATGTTACAGATGCAACTAGTTCTGGAAGTCTAAGAGTTAGAATTCGTGAAGACAATGCAGTTGCTGTTTACATGGAGTTTTCAGGTGAATTGGAAGAGATAACCATAGCTAAACCATTTGATTTTGACGGCAATCCATTAATTTTAGATCAAGACAAAGATTCTAGATTTATCACTGTAGTTGATGATGTGCTTACATTGAATTTATCTGGTGCATCTGAGTATGTCTGGACTACAACAAGCTATGATATTTCGACCAAATTCATGCAGCTATCAGAAATTGCAGTACCTGCTTTAGCACCAGCAGATGCTGGAAGAATCTTTTTAGATGCAGCAGACAACACACTAAAAATTAGAAAAGAGGCTGGAGGTGCAATTTCATTAGAAGAGCAAGGTGGTGAAGTATTCACATGGACAGCTGACCATGATGCCAACAATAATGATTTGCTCAACTTTGCCACACTACAACAATTTGGTACAGAGGCCACAGTGGGAGCAATCAGATTAATCAAACAGGTATCACTCAGTTGGCGTAACGAAGGAAACGATGCAAACATTTCTATCTCTACAGACATAAATGATCAAATTACAACTAACACTGGAATTAGACCAACATCTGGAAATGTATTTGATTTAGGACTAGCTGGCACAAGATGGTCAGATGTGTTTAGTGTTGGTGGTGATTTCTCTGGCACTTTATTAGTTGCAGGCACTGCCACTTTCAATGGTGATGTATTTCTTGGTAATGCAGCAGGTGATGAAGTAAGAATTAGAGGACTTTTCAATATGGTCCACACAGCAGAACCAGCAGCACCTGTTACTGGTGAATCAACAATTTTTGTAGACACTGCTGATGGAATAGTAAAAACTAAAAAGTTTGGTGGTGCAGTGGTTTCTTTAGAAGATTCAGGTACTGGTGGCCATGTAATTGAAGAAGAGGGTACACCGTTAGCACAAAGAGCAAATCTAAATTTCATCGGTGCAATTGTAACAGCTGCAGATAACTCACCAGATACTGATGTGACAGTTGAAGGTGCCAGAACTGATTTTAATACTGCTTTAACTGATGATAATTTTGCATATCTCAACACAGCTAATATTTTCACACAGGACCAGAAAATTGACATAACAGACTCACAAGCGAATTTGTTACTGTACAATGATCAGGCCACACCAACTGACAACACTGTGATTGGTGATCTGCAATATCGCAGTGATAGAACCACAGGATCAGATGTAGTTTTTGCACGAATTGATGCGTTAACTAGAGATGTAACAGATGCCACAAGTTCAGGCAGTTTAAGAATTAGAATTAGAGAAGATAATCTAGTAACTCTTTACATGGAATTTAGCGGTGAACTAGAAACAATAACAATTGCAAAACCATTTGACTTTGATGGTAATGATTTAATTTTAGATCAAGACCAAGATTCTAGATTCATCACTGTAGTGGATGATGTACTAACATTAGATTTAGCAGGCAGCCCAGAATTTATTTGGAGCGTTACAAGCTATGATATTTCTACCAAATTCATACAATTAGCAGAAATTGCTGTTCCTACAAATGCACCAACAGATGCAGGCAGAATATTTTTAGATGCAGCTGACAATACTTTAAAAATTAGAAAAGAAGCTGGTGCAGCAATATCATTGGAAGTGCAAGGAGGTGGTTCACCACTTACAACCAAAGGTGATATTTTTGGATTCACCACTGTTGATGCTAGAATTCCAGTTGGTGCAGACGATACTGTGTTAATTGCAGATGCAACCCCAGCCCTTGGTGTAAAGTATGCCCTTATAGCAAACATAAATGTCGATGCAGCAGCTAACATTTCCCATTCAAAATTAGAATCAATCGTTGTAGCAACTGATCAAATAAACACTTACGCTGCAGGCCAGAAACAAAACTTTGCTGCACAGGGAACAGTGGCCCCAATTAATTTAGGGGTTAATAATCCTGATCCATCCTCGCCAGTTGATGGAGATTTATGGATTAGAAACAGTGCATCGTTTCTAACTTGGCGTTCTAACGGTGGTACTAGAACAGCAATGGAAATAAATTTAAGTCAATCAATAACTAACAAAAATTTTACAACTAGCAATTCAGTTTCTAATGCGTTAAATTGGGTTGTTGGTGTTAGACAAATTTTTAATCCAGATGCAACTAACGCTGGAATTAACTTTGGAGCACAAGCAGACCCTGATCCAACTTCTGGAGTAAACGGTGACGTTTATTATAATTCTACAAATGATAAATTTAGAGCATTTGAAGGTGGTTCATGGGTTGACATGATTGGTGGAGGTGAGGTATTCACATGGACAGCTGATCACGATGCCAACAACAATGACTTGCTTAACTTTCTCACACTACAACAATTTGGTGTAGAGGCCACAATTGGAGCAATTAGATTGGTAAAACAAAATGCCCTAAGCTGGCGTAATGAAGCAAACAGTGCAAATATTTCTATCTCTACCAACACCGCTGATCAAATAACAACCAACACTGGCATCACTCCAACATCTGGTTCTGTGTTTGATTTGGGTACTTCTGGCCTTAGATGGTCAGATGTCTTTAGTGTTGGCGGTGATTTCTCTGGAACACTTTTGGTTGCTGGAGATTCAACATTTCAAGGTGCTAATAATTTCATGGGAAATCAAGATTCAGATAGGTTCGTACTACATGCTGAATTTGACATTCTAGATATGGTTGACCCTGCTGCACCAGCAGCAGGTATTGGCACAATATTTTTAGACAGTGCTGATGATATTCTAAAAATTATACATTCTGATACCAGTGTGGTATCACTAGAAGCTTCTGGTGTAGTAGCAGAATTAGATGATATTGGAGATGTAAATGTTGGAGCCAGTCCAACAACAAACACTGTATTAGTTTGGTCTGGCACTGAATGGGTTGATGTGTTTGTTGGAACAAGTCAAATTGCTGCAAACGCTGTAACACTAGCAGAAATGGCACACGCAAGTGTCCAAGGCTCAATAATTCAATTTACAGGAGTAACTGAAATTCCAACATATCTAACCCCTGGAACAGCTAATCAAGTTCTAACAGCACACGGAACTGCAGATCTTACATGGGAAGATGCAAGTGCTGGTGAAGTATTCACATGGACAGCTGACCATGATGCAAACACTAACAATTTGTTAAATGTTGGATTCATAACAAGCAATGGAGCAATCACTGCAGCCCTTGGTGTTTTAAGGTTAGCAAAAACAGAACGTGTTTCATGGCGTAATAATGCAAATGATGCAGATTTATTCATACAAACAGCAACCACTGACTTTATAGAATCAGGTGGTAGTTTTGGGCCATCATCTGGCTCTGTGTTTGATTTAGGTGCTAGTGGTAAAAGATGGTCTGATGTGTTTAGTATTGGTGGAGATTTTTCTGGTACATTACTAGTTTCTGGTGATACAACGTTTCAAGGAGCAAATAATTTCATGGGCAATCAAAATTCAGATAGGTTTGTTTTACATGCTGAATTTGATATTTTAGACATGACATTACCTACAGATCCAGCAGCTGGCATTGGTACAATATTTCTTGACAGTGCAGATGATGTTTTAAAAATTGTACATTCAGACAGTTCAGTGGTATCACTAGAAGGTTCAAATATTATTTCACAAGGAGATTCTAATGTTGAGGTTATAGACACAGGAATTGGTGTTATCAACTTCCAAGTTGACGGCACAGACAGAATGAATTTGATTGCTGCTGAATTAGGACTTGTTGTTGATCTTGACATGAATTCTAATGACATTCTAGCAGTTGATAATATGGAATTTGTACAAGATGCCACAATTCCAGCTGGATCTGTAAACTATATTGCAGCAACTGTTGATGATTTCTTTATCAATGCTCCAAGTGGTGACAATATTACATTATCCATAAATGCAGTTCCAAGATATTTGTTTGGTACAAGTGCACTTTTTGATGAATCAAATTTTGCAATTAACCATGATGCAGCAGCTTCTATAATTACCCTTAGAAGAAGCCAAACATCAACAGCCAGTGCAGGCCAGCTAATTTTCCAAGCAATGCATGATGGTTCAGTAACATCACCAGCATTGTTTAGTGTTGCAAGAATTAATGCAAGATTTGGAAGTGCTGTTGAAGACAATGAACAAGGAAGATTGCTGTTACAGGTAACAGAAGATGGTACTACAAATACAAATTTCTTAGAATTGGATGGTGCAAATTCTAGGGTAGAGATATTTAGAGAGCTTTTCCTTACTGCAGGTGTAAATATTCTTACTCAGGCTTCAGGTAATAATGGATATTTACAAGTAGAAGCACTAACCACTCCAGCCACTCCAACAAATGGCCTTGGTAAATTTTACACAAAGGAGGTTGCAACTGTAACTCATCCATTCTTCATTGCTGATGATGGAACTGAATTTGATCTGTCAACTGGCGGTATATCAGATCCTATTGTTCAAAAGGTAAATGCAAAAGGAAATGTCAGTACAAATCAAAGCATTGATGCTTCTACTGCAAATATCACAACAATGACTTTGACAGGAGATATTACAATTACGGCAATAACTGATGGTTTAGGATCAGGTCAACCATACGAATTAATTCACGTTATAATTGATCAAGATGCTGGCGGTGGTAATGACATTACTTCATGGCCTTCTTCAGTTCAAGGTACACCAACTATTGATCAAGGTGCAAATGCCAGAACTGATATTATTTTGTACACAGAAGATGAAGGTGGAAACTGGTATTTTGTATTGGCCACTGCTGGAAGTGGTGGTGGAGGTACACCAAGCCCATTAACAACCAAGGGTGATATTTGGGGATATGATACAACTGATAATAGATTTCCAGTTGGTGCAAATAATTTTGTTTTAATGGCTGATTCAACTACTGGCCTTGGTGTAAAATATGCAACAATTGTAAATGCTAATGTTTCAGGTTCAGCTGCAATTGCTCAATCAAAATTAAATTTATCAATTACAAATACTGAAGTAAATGCCTCAGCTGCAATTGCTTATTCAAAATTAAATCTGGCAGGTTCAATCGTAGATGCTGATTTTAATGTTGGAGTATTTTCTGCTATTACTGGCATTGGAATACAAACACAAGCATTAGACATGAATGGTAATGATATTATTACAGATGTAGATGGAGATTCAAGATTTGAATTAGGAACTGATGATGAAATTGGTTTAATTCTAGGTGGATCAATATACACTTTTAGTTCTACTGAACTTGATCTGAACGGAAAAAGCTTGTTACAAATTAATGATGCACAATTTAACACTGGTGCAGGTACACCAGCTTCTTCATTAAATTATATCTCAGCATCAATAACTAATCTTTACATCAATACACCAGATGGTGATACCATTACATTAAGACTTGATGATGTAAATAAAGTAAATGTTAGTGAAGATAATTTCCAAATATTAGATGCTGGTGGTGGTGCTGTTACTTTAACACTTGAGAATGAAACAACTGGTTCGATTGGCAGTGTTTTTGCAGAAATTGTTTGGAAGGGTGAAGCTGCAACAGGCCAAGATACCACTTATGCAAACATGTTTGTTGTTCCTAGAAATGTAACTAGCTCTTTTCAAACTGGAGAATGGATTGTTGCTGTTGCAGGTGCAGGCCCTGATCCTTTTACAGATGAAACTTTCTTATCATGGGGATTTAAAAATTCTGATACTGAAGTCACACTTGGATTATTGTCAGCTGATAGGCAAATGACAATGGATGTTTTTAGAGATGGTGGTTTAGGAGGATTAGATGATATATTCAGTTTAGATGTGTATGCAGATGATGATAATGCTGATAAACAACTGTATGGAGGAATACAATTTGATGTTAGAGATGGTACTGCTGGAGCTGATGATGGTAGAATGCGACTTTTTGTTAGAAGAGCTGGAAGTGTCACTGATACTTTTATTGATATTAGTGGTACTACTGGAATTGAGATTGGCCCAGGTCAAAGTTCAAGTGTTTGGGATTTTATTGGATTCTATGGTAATACACCAATTGAGCAACCAACAGTATCAGGATCAACTTCTGGAAATGTAGCACTTCAAAATCTTCTATCTGCACTTGATGCATTAGGACTTATTGACGATAACACCACATAAAATGAAATGTCTTATTTACTATCAATTCTATTCAATAAGTTACATGGAAAAAAGAAATTGTCTGATATAGAATATTTAGCAATCAAAGAATTTGGTGGTAAGCTTAGACAGAATGATGGACTTGTAAATGGTACCACAGGAGATGTTTGTACACTCACTGCAAATACTGGTAAAGATATGTATCTTGCTTGGGCTCAAGCTAATATCAGACTCGACACATTAGCATCAAATCCATCTGCTTTTCTAACAATTGTATTAAAGATAAATGGAGTTATATTTGATACCTGGGAACCACTTCTGGCTGCTGATTCAGGAGGTATCACTGCAAATTCTAAGGTCTATAAATTTCCATTTGGATTTAAAGTGGCAGCAGGCCAAATTATTAAAATCGAGATTACAACAGCAGATGCTGATGCAGAGATTGCTGCTTCAATAGTTTGCTTTGAAGAAGATACTGGTGTTAGTCCAGCAATCTAGCTAAAAGGATTTTTAGAATAACTATTTTTAATCAAACAAATTTCACCAGCTTGATCTTTGGCCACTAGCATGTCATCATCATTGGGACACACAACACACTCATCTGGTTTTAATTCATCTTTGTTAATATCATATTTTTCTGCAGAATACACTGTAACAATTTTGTCATATCTATCTGATTCTTTGGTTATTTTTTTCAAAGCATTGTAACCTCAATTTTGTTGTTTACAATTCTTACTGCCTTGCGTATGTAACCAAA
>SDBT01018022.1_pt1 | contig 11117 bp, 8 predicted proteins | sample 2277101 | NCBI WGS metagenome assembly SDBT01 (sample SAMN10404973, study PRJNA504765) | marine sediment metagenome | isolation source: marine sediment core GS10_PC15, 103 cmbsf | place: Arctic Ocean: Southern Knipovich Ridge | collected 2010 | reverse complement strand
AGCGCCATGGTCCAGTCGTCCATGCTGTTCTTGATGGCCCCAACCGTGTACGTTCCAGCGGGAATAGAGGCGGATCCTGCTTTCAGGTCCCCCGAGATCTTGAGCTTGGCAAAGCCCGGCGTCAGGAAGGCACCTTCCGCAGCGCTTTCGGCATGGGTCATGTTGGCGGGAACGGTGTAAAACGCGACGCTGGCTTCCACATCACCCGGCAGTTTCGCGGTCACGCTCATCTGAAAATGCGGGTGGGCAACCACCGCCGTCGCGGCTAGAAGCAAGACACAAAAAACAGCGAATTTCTTCATCATTTCTCCTCCGTACATTCAACAAAAGATGGGCCCCGTATCGGGCCTATTATTCCCTCCCGATCCGGCCACGAAATCTAGATGAGGCAAAAGAGCTATTGAAGTCAACCCGAGCCTGGGAGCAACCGCCCTCGAGCAAGCCGGCCATCGTCGATAGCAGACAACAGCACCCAGATTCTCCCACATTTGCGGCGAATCTCAAAACCTATTTGAAGTGCCGAATTTTCACAAATAGAAAAATTCACGGAGACACGATACGAAAAGCCTCCATCTCCCTCGCGTTGCGGACCAGCAGCAGGTCGTCGGCGAGGGCCGGATGGTTCCAGGTCTTGCCCCGAATGGCGCTGAAACGTGCCCGCTCTTGGTGCGATTCCGGCATGGCTTTGACCAGGACCAGATCGCCTTTCTCGGTAAGGACGATGAGGTGCCCGGAAGCGAGCAGCACCCAGTCTCAGTATAGCGCCTTGCCGAAGCGGCAAAGGCGGGTTAGCTGAGGCGCCGGATTGGTACAGGGGCGGGCGAGGCGTGCGGTCCGCTGACGTTGGCCGAGAGTGTTGGAGTGACTTTGACGGGCTGGGGCGGGACGGAGACATGTACCGGCCGCAGGGGTTTGAGCTGATGAATCAGTTTGGGCTGAATGTTGTCGCTTCGGATCGAAATCGTCATGGTACCTTTCTACCTTTCTCTAGCGCCATCCAAGTACAGCAAGAATTCTGCCATCGCCCATCGACTACCCGATTTCGGCTTAAGCCTTTATTCCAAAGAAAAATACGGCACAAAGCTCCTTCAGGAACTCAGGTGTTTGTGCTAAAATCGGTAGCCAGCACCCGAATTAATCGGTAGACCCAGCCCGTTTTCGGAGAAAGAAATCGGCCATGCTCACCCGACTCTTGCTGGTGGTTCAAGACACCCAACTCACAGAGCGGCTCCACCGTCTCCTGTTAGAAGGAGGCATCGAGCCGGAAATTGCGGGCGGTCCGACGACTCTGTGGGAGAAGCTGGCCCACGGAGATTTCGATCTGGTCGTGGCCGACCGCCATTCGTTGCCCCGATCGTCTGGGGAGTTCGTGGCTTCTCTTCACCGGCTTCCCGAGCACACCGGCGTTATCGTCCTCACCGACGAAGATAGGCCGGAGGAGCGTGCCGAGTTGCTCTCTTCGGGTTGTCTCGCGGTTTTGTGGCTCGGGTTGAGTGACGGAAAGCTTCGGGACGCGCTGGTCGCATTGACCCAACGTCAAAGTGATGAAGTCCGCGGGCGACTGGGTGCGGAACGAATCGAGAAACGTTCCTCGCTGGACGAGTTTGTAGCGAACAGCCCGTCGATGCAGCAATTCTTGAGTGTGGCGAGGAGAGTGGTTCGAAGCGAAAGTCCCCTGCTGATTCTAGGAGAGACCGGTGTGGGCAAGGAACGACTGGCGCGATCCATCCATTCGGAAAGTGCCCGCTCGAGCGGCCCTTTCACTGCGGTCCACTGCGGAGCGCTCCCCGAGACCTTGCTGGAAAGTGAGCTTTTTGGACACGAGGAGGGAGCTTTTACGGGTGCAATCCGAGCCCGGCGTGGATACTTCGAGCTGGCGCATCGGGGCACGATCTTTCTCGACGAGATGGGTGAAATGCCGTTACACCTCCAGGTCAAGCTCCTTCGCGTGCTGGAGGACCGCAGGATTCAGCGAGTTGGCGGGGAACGGCCGGTGGAAGTGGACGTGCGGGTGATAGCAGCCACCAACCACAACCTGAAGCAGGACATGGAGGCAGGCCGGTTCCGCCCCGATCTGTACTATCGACTGGCGGTCGTCACCTTGACCGTCCCGCCGCTTCGCGAAAGGCGCGAGGACCTTCCCGAGCTGGCCCAAACTTTTCTGGAACGTTTCAAGCGACAACTGCAACGTCCGGTGACTCGCATCCGCCCGGAAGCCATGGCGGCCATGGTTCGCTACAATTGGCCGGGAAATGTACGAGAGCTGATCAACGTCCTGGAGCGTGCGGTTTTGCTGAGCTCGGGCAACGAAATCGATGTCGCCGACCTGAGTGGCAGAGACGGATGGGTCTCGACACCGGGCGGCACCGATGAACCTATCGCCAACACGCCGGAGGGAAACCGGGACGATCTCATGAATCGGCCATTCAAATCAGCCCGCGAGGAGATGCTTTCTTCCTTCGAACGAAACTACCTTCAAGAAGTTCTTCGCAAGACCGGTGGCCGCATCGGGGAGTCCGCGAGACGGGCCGGACTGAACGAACGCTCTCTCTACGCTCTGATGAAACGACACCGGTTGAGGAAGGAAGATTTCAAATAGGCGACGCTGACGTACTAACCGCCGGCGCTCGATAGAAATTCGGCGACCGTTTGTATGATGACAGCGGAAGTACGCTCCGGCGCATTCATGAACGGGCCGAAATCCTTTACGTCGCCCGTCAGCAGATGCCTGCATCCAGCCGCCACCGCGGAGAGGAAAATCGGCTGGTCTTTTTCAGGCAACGCTATCGGGCAAGCATCATCGAGAACAGATGCCACGACCCTGATAAGATGGATCCAATGAGGCAATACCTTTTACTTTGCTCCATCACGCTTTTCCTGTTCGAGGGCCGAGCCCTGGCTCAGAGTGGCGAGAGCCGCATCAGCGCTCCCCTGCAACGCATCCTCGAGTCGACGAGCCCGGAGGAGACCGAGCTCGTCTGGGTTACCTTTCGTGACAAAGGCGACGCCGAGCGACGGCTGGGTGAAGCAAGGGATATTCTGAGCCCGCGGGCGCTGGATCGACGGGCTCGCCGGGGCCTCACCCAATCCCTGGTCGCCGTCGAGGACGTGCCTCCGCTACCCGAATACGTTCGGGCCGTGCGCCGGAGGGTGACGCGATTCCGGCATGTCTCGCGCTGGTTCAACGCGGTGAGCGCCGAAGCGGATGAGTCCCAGATTGCGGCGATTGCAGCCTTGCCCTTTGTCAGACGCATCGACATCGTGCGGCGCTATCGACGCGGCAAACCGGAGCTGTCGGTATCCACCGGTGACTCCCGCTCGAAGGCGTTTACCGGGCGAAAGCAAAAAGGACTTCAAATCGACTATGGCTCGTCCTTCGGACAGCTCGAGCAAATCCAGGTACCTGCCGTCCATGATCTGGGCTTTCATGGCGAAGGGGTGGTCATCGCCATATTCGATACCGGCTTCCGAAATCTCGATCACGATGCGCTGACTCATCTGGACGTCGCAGCTCGATGGGACTTTGTCAACGGTGATAGAACGGTTAGCAACAACCGAGATCGCGGCGATGGGAGTCACGGCACCGCCGTCGCTTCGGTGCTCGGTGGCTTCGCCGAAGAAGAGCTCGTCGGCCCCGCCTTTGCCGCCACCTTCCTGCTCGCCAAGACAGAGGATACGGAGAGTGAAACGCCGCTCGAGGAGGACAACTGGGCCGCCGCCGCCGAGTGGGCGGAGGCCCTAGGAGCCGACGTCATCAGCAGCTCTCTCGGCTACCTCGAGTTCGATGCACCCCATGCGAGCTACACGTACGAGGACATGGACGGGCGGACGGCCATCACCACCCGTGCAGCGCAAATGGCTGCCCAGCGAGGCGTGGTGGTGGTTACTTCAGCCGGGAACGAGGGATTCAATGGGAATCACAACACCCTGGGTGCTCCGGCAGACGGCAGGTTGGTGCTCGCAGTGGGGGCGGTGGACGCTTTCGACAACCGAGTCGATTTCAGCTCGGTGGGTCCAACCGCCGACGGCCGCATCAAGCCCGACGTCATGGCCCAGGGCGTCCTGGTCAAGACCGCCTCCCCAAGATTTCCCGACCAGTACCGGCTTTCGGACGGGACTTCTTTTGCTTGCCCTCTCACAGCCGGCGTTGCCGCCTTGGTGTTGCAGGCTCATCCCGATTGGACGGTTCGCGACGTACGCTCCGTGCTTCGTTCGACCGCCAGCAACGCGGACACACCGAACCGGACGATGGGATGGGGAATTTTGGATGCCTTGGCAGCCGTCAGGGCACGCCGGCCTAGCGCACAGCAGTAGCCTTGCCAATACATCACTTGTCTCCGAACAAAAAGCAGGTTATCTTTTTGCTTGGCGGGCATGGATCGCAGAGTTTTCGTGCGGAACCGGCTCCACCCGAGGAGTAAAAAACGATGTGTAGACTCATCTGCATAGTTATGACCGGCTTATTCCTGAGCACACCGCTCGGATGGACGGAAAACTGGCCCCAGTGGCGGGGACCATCCCTCAACGGGGTGAGCCACGAGACGAACCTTCCGTTGCGCTGGAGCACCGAGGAGAACATCCAATGGTCGCTTCCCCTGCCCGCCTGGAGCGGCTCCACGCCGATCATCTGGCAAGAGCGTATCTTCTTGAACGTAGCCGACGGGACGGACATCCACCTCTGGTCGGTCGATCGAAACGAAGGAAAAATCCTGTGGAAGAAGTTTCTGAGCGATGGCGACCACAAGGAGCGAAAGCAAAACATGTCCACCCCGTCACCGGTGACCGACGGCGAAAAGGTCTGGGTCATGACCGGAACCGGCATCCTCAAAAGCTTCGACTTCGATGGCAACGAGCTTTGGGCCCGCAATATACCGAAAGACTACGGTCCCTTCGGACTCAACTGGGGCTACGCCTCATCGCCCCTCCTCTTCCAGGACTCCCTCTACGTTCAAGTCATTCATGGGATGAAGACCGATGATCCTTCGTATGTGATGCGCATCGACAAAAACTCCGGTAAGACCTTGTGGCGGGTGGAGCGGCCCACCGACGCGATCCGCGAGTCGCCGGATTCCTACACCACCCCGGCTCTTTTGGAGTACGACGGCCGGGTGGAAATCGTGATCACCGGCGGGGATGTCGTCACCGGTCATGACAAGGAAACCGGCAAGGAACTGTGGCGCTCGGACGGACTCAACCCGGACAATGATCGCAGCTACCGGATCGTGGCCTCACCCATCGTCATGGACGGCATCATTTACGCACCGACCCGGGTTCGCCCTCTCCTCGCCATCAAGGCGGGAGGCCAAGGCGATATCACCCGTTCTCACCGGCTGTGGTCTTTCGACAAGGGTCCCGATGTGCCCACTCCGGTTACCGATGGCAAGTATTTCTACGTGGTGAACGACAAAGGAATCATGTACTGCCTCGACGCCAAGTCCGGCAAGACGATCTGGGGACCGGAGCGGATTCCCTCCGGCACCTACAGTTCCTCACCGATTCTGGCGGATGGGAGGATTTACGCCACCAGCGAAGATGGTTTGACGACCGTGGTCAAAGCGGGCCCGGAGTTCGAGATACTGGCCGAGAACGACCTCAACGACTACTGCCTCAGCACCCCGGCGATCTCGGACGGTCAGATCTTCATCCGCACCACCGGGCACCTTCACTGCATCGGGGAGCGAGCGAAGAAATAATCCCCCGGCGTAACCGGAGGGGATTATTGCGCTTCGGCACCCAAACGGCGATAGATCTGCCGTGCCTCCTCAAACTGCGCCAGGACGTGGTCTATCTCCTTTTGAGAGCGCCAGCCGGGCCACTCCGCCGCCATCGCCTCGAGCTTGTCAATCCATTCAATCGAATACTCGGCGGCGGCACGACTGCGAACCGGCTCCTCCCCCACCGTGACCCAAATCGGGTTGGTCAAAGCTTGCGCATAACGAATGTCGAGAGGATGTCGCTCCGACGGATCTCCTTCAGCTCTCAGGTGGTACCAACCACTTCCGATCACCCGCAACCTTTTTTTGAAATCCGCTCGTCTTCGGTCCCCGGTGAGAGGAATCTCATGCAAAACTTCACCATTCCAAACCAAAATCACCTTTACGAGCGGCGTGATGGAGCGGACACGCCCCGACACCTCCACCTCTCCACCGCCTTCCGGAAGCTTGATTTCCTCACCGGGACGGCTTCCGTTGACTTTGAGCTCCACCAGCGGGCCTGAAGTTACAAAAGAATTGCCTCGCCTGAGTCCCTCGAACCAGGCATCCAGATCGAGCCCTCGGGCACCGGTGTAAACGTAGGTGCGAAAAGCCCCTATCAGTTTGCTGCGATGCAGATTGCTGATGGAGTCCTCACCCCCCGACGCCATAACTCTCAGGCCGTTGTTCAGCGTGGCGTACCAGGGGTAGAAACCGGCCCGTTGTGCATCCGACCACTCCAACAAGTCGGTGGTACCCAAGGCCGCATCCACCATATAACCCTTGGATACGCCGAGGCTTCCTTCGAGTGGATCGCTATCTCCAAAGAAGGGATGAACATAGCCAACCGTGGCCCCTTGCGCTTTAGCTTTGCGAAACATATCGGTGTTGCTCGGGTAGAGGCTCTCGATGGCGGTCCCCTCGTATCCGGTGACCACCGGAGAAATCAAGTGGTCCTTCAACCCAAAGAAAAACGCATGGCCGTAGAAGGGCGGTCGATACTCCTGTCCAACCAACAAGATCCGCTCGGGAGTGGACAGGGGATGAGGGCCGCCGCCGGGAATGAAGAACTGGTAATCCAGAACCCGATTGTCCTTGTTGGCGACCTGCTCCAAAACCAGGTCTTGATCTTCCGCTTCCGACATCATCATCAAGTTCTCGAGCGTGTTGTGGAGGTTCCCCGCGTAGTTCATGTGCACGTGCGTCGAGGCGTTGTACCACCCCTTGGCGGCCATATCGGTCATACGCTTCAAGGCCAAGGTCACCGAAGTCACCTCGTCGGCCCGAATCGCTACCTCGGCTTTCTCCGGCCAGAACTCGAATCCCTTCACCGCTTCCAGTGTCAAAGCGCCCACCGGTACTTCCATAGTGAAGGTGCCGGTGGTGTGAAAGATATGATCGCGCCCCGCCTGGCTGATGCGGGAGTAAGCATCCACCGGAGCGTAGTGCTTCCCATCCGAGGCGGTCAGATGGATGCGGGAGCCGGTGACCTCTCGGGTTTCCGCTTCCACGGTGCGAACTGAGAGCACCCCCATGGGTCGTCTCCAGCGCCGGTCGGTGATGTGAACCAGACGATTCGAGCCCCCGTAGGTCTCCAGCAACGCCAATTGCGGAAGCCCTTCTCGGTTATCGATGTAGGCGATCCACTCTCCATCGGGGGACCACTTGGGATGGAATGCGTCGTGGGTAAAAAACGTCATCTTATAAGGCTCGCCACCCACCGTGGGTTGGACATAGAGGTTGCTGAACTGATCCGCCGCTCCGCGGGTCGACGAGTAGATGAAGCGCTTTCCATCTATCGAAACGTGGGGCCGGGCTCGATACAGAGTCTGCTCGGCCACGACCGTCTTGGCGCGCTCGATGCCATCCACCACCGCCGGAATCCGCACCACATTGCCCGAACCGAGGGGCAGGTGGCGGTTCGAGACGATGAGAAGTTCCTCGCCGCCGGGAAGCCAAGCGGGTGTCAGATGCATGTCCCACTCGCCGAAGTAGAGGCGGTTGGAGCCATAGCTGTTGTCCCGGCTGACGGCAAGCTCCTCGCCGGCCCATCGTCCCTCCCGAATGGGCCTGATGTAGACGTTGAAATAACCGTTGGGACGGTTGGAAACATAGGCCAACCGGGTGCCGTCGGGGGAAAAAACCGGATCGGTGTAGAGGAGCTCGTCATGGGTTAATGCTCGAGAGACTCCCGTCTCGAGGTTCAGGATCTCTAGCTGGATCGTCTTGCCATCATCGTCGGCGGTGTAGACGATCCATTTCCCGTCGGGAGACCAGTTGGGAGAAGAATGGTATTTCTGACCATAGGTGAGCTCGTGGGCTTCACCGTTCTTCGGATCGACCTTCCAGATCGAGCCGCTCATGCCCACGGCAATCCATTCACCGTCCGGCGACCAGCAGGGAGCCCATGGGGTCGAGCTCGGTGCGGGAGCAAGATAGAAATTCTGCATGTAGTTGCCACCATGCTTGGAGGAAGGGTAGTCCTGCGCGTGGACCCAGGTGCCGAGAATCACGCCTATCAAGGCTAACTTGCCGACTCGCCCGGTCATGGTAATTCCTTTCTGAAGACAATCCCCCGGCTTGAGCCGGGGGATTAAAAAGACTCGGACGGTTGCTGATTTTAGTGCCTCGGGCGGGGTCTCTCAACTCTTGTTCTTTTGATTTAAGATAGCTCTCTATTTCGGAAGTTTCATTAAGGGCGCCTCGAGCCGACTTTCATTGGATGCGTCCGGAGAATCCCCCGGCTCGCGCCGGGGGATTGTGTTCCCAATACATATCAAGTGCTGATCGGTGCGGATGAATATCTGCCCGTTGGAAATGGCCGGCGATGCCACGCTGCGCGCTTCGATTCGGTTGCGTGCCAGGACCTGCAGTTCGCGCCCCGCTCGAAGGACAATCATTTCTCCACTCTCGGCGAGAAGGTAGATCTTTCCGTCCGCGGCAACCGGCGACGCGGTGAAGATACCGCCCAGGCGTTCCTGCCAAACTCTTTCTCCCGTCTTGCCGTCGATAGAGCGAACCACACCGTTTCCATTGGCCATGTAGACAAAACCCTGATAATAGAGGACTGATGAGACATAAGGAGCGCCGGTGCCGACTCGCCACTGGATGTGGCTTTTGCTGACGTCCCCCTTACCGCCGGTTCGTAACGCCATATACGGCCCGCTGCGGTAGCCTCGGCTCATGTAGAGAACGCCGTCATCATACGAAGGGACGGGAATGGGAAAGCGATTGGATTTCCCTGTGTACCACAGCAGCTCACCCGTCGAAGGATTGAAGGCATCGACTCTCTGAGAGGAGTTTACGATGAGCTCATCCCGCTCCTTCCCTCGAACCACAAAGGGAGTGCTGTAGGAGCTACGTCCTCTTCCTCGATCGACTTTCCACTTGTCCTTTCCCGTCCGTTTGTCTACAGCAAGCAGGTAGGAAACCGGAGTGTGATCGCAGAGCAAAATCAGCAAATCCTCATAAAGCGTAGGCGACGCCGCATGCCCCCAGTTGATTTCGAATCGTCCGTTCTCCCTTCCCAGGTTACGTTGCCAGATGGGCTTTCCTTCCATGTCCAATGCCACGAGCTGCCCGGTTCCAAACCATACATAGACTTGCTCGCCGTCGGTTACCGGGCTTGGGCTGGCCAAGTTGTGCTTGCTATGGACCGGATAAAGCTCCTCATCGGCTTGGAAGCGATATTCCCAAAGGCGATGTCCATCGGAACGATGAAACGCTTCGACCAAAAATGAAACGCCGGCGTCGGCGTCATCGTTTCGAGAACCCCCAAGAGGGAGCTCGGCCGCACGATCTTCACCCCGTGCCAACGACGGGTGATTACCTCGCTTCAAAACGCCTTGGCCTGCCTGAGAAGTGACAAAGACAGAATCCCCCCAAACGACGGGAGACGAAATCGCTAAACCTCCCAAGGGAGCCTTCCAGGCAATGTTGTCGTCTTTGCTCCATCGCGTAGGTATCCCTTCCTCGGGAGAGACACCGTTGCCGTTGGGGCCCCTCCATTGCGGCCAATCCTCCGCCAGGACACTGGCGCTCAACAGAAGCTGAAGAACAAACCAAGACTTTAAAGCTCGCACTTTTTTCCTCCTGAGAGGATAGGATTCGAACGCGGCAGCCACCGCGAATCAGATTGATTTACAACGTATCCGAACTGAACGATATGCGGGCACTCGATGCCCCACCCGCTTCAACGAAGCATAGTTCGACGACCACCGGCGGGCAAGTTCGTTGCTGGAATCAAAGCGCAGAACTAACTTTTATTCTCGTAATAACGCGAGATGCTGGGGACGAGGTACTCTTCGAAGACGCGATCGGCATCATAGTCCGGCTCCCAGCCCCAGTCGCGGCGAGCCGGTGCGTCATCGACTTCCGCCGGCCAGGTGTCTATGATGCGAGCTCGGGGCAGATCCGGCTCGAAGGTGATGACCGCATCGGGGAAAGCCTTTAGCACCCGTTCACGAAACTCGCCCGCCGTTAAACTGAAAGCAGCCAAGTTATACACCCGCTGTGAAAGATCGCCGGCGGCGGTGCCTGCCAGCAGGATCAGGGCTTTAATGGCATCGGGCATTGCCATGAACGGTATGCAAGCGCCTTCGTCCACGAAACACTCATAGGGCTCACCCTTGGCGGCTGCGTGGATCATTTCGGGAGCATAATCGCTGGTGCCCCCCGAAGGAATCGTCTCGGCGCTGATCAGCCCGGGAAATCGCAAGGCGCGAAAGTCCACCCCGCTGCTCACGCGCTCGACGGAAAGCTGGCGGAAATGCCTTGTGAAGTACCGGCCCAACTGCTCACAGTAGAGCTTGTTGCAACCGTACATGGTGCTTGGAAAGTTGAAGTCGATTTCTCGGATGCGGCCGGCCCGGTTCTTGGTCTCCCGGTCGGGAAGACCATAAGCAGCAATGGAGCTCGGAAAGAGGAACTTGACGGGATTGCCGTGCCAACGGGATTGCTCGACGGCAAGCTCGAGAAGGTTAAGGGTTCCATCCACGTTGACCCGGTGGGCCTGAACCGGAGTGTACTCGGCGCGGGTGCTCAAAAGCGCGGCAAGGTGATAAATCTCATGAATCTCATACTCGCTCACCAAACGCTGCAGCAGGTTCTGATCGAGGATATCCCCGACGATGGTGGCGGCACAGCAGCCGGCCAGCCGGCTGTCGAGAGGTTTGAGGTCCAAGGCAACGATGCTCTTGTTCCCGACCTTCGTGAAGTGCTCGATGAGACCATGGCCGATCTCACCGTTGGCTCCCGTGATCAAAATGACGTGTTTTCGCATGCTTGTCCTCTGAAACGCCGGCCGTACTGAAGGAAGGCTTACCTCTCGAAGGCGGAGGGTGTCAAGTGAGAAAGTTGATTCAAGCTTTTTGGGACCCCCGCAAGACCCTCGCCGGCAGGAGAACAATGGCCCGGAGGAGCTCG
>SDBT01018021.1_pt1 | contig 11117 bp, 9 predicted proteins | sample 2277101 | NCBI WGS metagenome assembly SDBT01 (sample SAMN10404973, study PRJNA504765) | marine sediment metagenome | isolation source: marine sediment core GS10_PC15, 103 cmbsf | place: Arctic Ocean: Southern Knipovich Ridge | collected 2010 | reverse complement strand
AACTTCGGACTCCTCGATCTCAGATGCTTCTTCTGTCTCACCGTCGGCGTCTACAATCTCGGCTTCGGCAGCTACAGGCTCTTCCTCACTGACCTGTTCGTCGGATTCTTCGTCAGCCGGAGTCTTCTTAGCGGCCCCAGAAGCTTCACTTGCTTCGGTATCCTCAATTGCCTCGGCCGGTTTTAGCTCACCGGCGGCTTTGAGTTCGGCAAGGGTCTTGGGGGCCTCAACTGGCTGGGCTTCGTCGGCTCCGGCCTGTGGATCCTGTTCGTTGAGATTGTCTTGTTCTGTTTCGCTCATTGCTTGGTGGATCGATCTTTCTTTTTTCGGCTAAAAAGACAGACTCCTTATAGGGCGACTCTGTCTTTGCGCAGCATGTCTCGTGCATTTAGTATGCAACCATTGTGCCAGAGTGTGATTTGGGCCCAATTATCAAGCAAACACGCTTCGTTAGGTCAATCCGGCTGGTCGAGTGGGGGTGTTAGATCGCAAGAGTGTATGTTTTTTGCGCACACCGCGTAGTTTTTTCAGACGTTTTAGTGGCGATGGTAGGGGCTAAATGTGAGGCGAAATCAGCTTGAGGTGTTTTTTGAAAAGGGCTTTACCGAGCGACAGAATCGTCCTTTGTTGGCTCTTGAAATAGGCTTTATTGCAACGGAGAATCGGCCTTGGGAGGGGTGATTTCATATCGCTTAAGCTTGGCGTGGAGCGTTGCGCGAGTAATTCCAAGCAGTGCCGCCGCCCTTGTACGTTGCCAGCCAGTCTCTCGCAGTGCACGGAGGATAAATTCACGTTCAGCAGTCTGGAGCGAGAAGTCGTTGGCCGGGCGTGCCGGCGTCGTGGGTTGTTCGGTGGGGGTATCGCCCTGGGTAAGTTGCAGGCTTCGAAGGCTTATCTTGTCAGTCTTTTCTAATATCAATGCCCGTTCGATCACATTTCGCAACTCTCGGACATTGCCAGGCCAATCATGGTTGACTAGTACATTTCGAGCCTCAGGACTCAGTGTTGGTTTGGTGGCCTGGCCTTCGGTGAATTGCTCGATGAAGTACTCGGCCAGCAGGGTGATATCCTCTGCTCGGTCGGCCTGGGCAAGCGATGGCATTTGGATCGGCAGGACGGCCAGCCGGTAATATAGATCCTGCCGAAATCCGCCCGTTCGGCTTTGGGCGAGCAGGTCGCGGTTGCTGGTAGCAATGATCGTCGCATCGCATGTTATGTCCTTTGTGCCGCCTACTTTACGGAATGTTTTCTCCTGCAGAATTCTCAGTAGTTTCGCCTGGAGAGATGAGTCCATTTCGCTGATTTCATCGAGAAGGATACTGCCGTCGCCAGCCAGTTCAAAGAGGCCTGTTTTGTCACGGTCAGCACCGGTGAAGGCACCCTTGACATGGCCGAAAAGTTCACTTTCCAGCAGCGTCGCCGAAAGGGCTGCGCAGTTTACCGCGACAAATTTCTCAGCCTCACCTGATCGCCAGGCATGGATTGCTTTTGCGGCGAGTTCCTTGCCAGTGCCGGTCTTGCCTACGATCAAAATCGGATTGCATCGGCTGTCGGCTACCAGGCGGATTATTTCGAGTACATCGATAATTGCCGGGCTCAGGCCTGCGAGATTGACTTCGTGCGGGCAATCATCATGGAAGTATCTCTTACGCGTAGTTACTTTGCTGGAAAGTTCCGCTGCGATTCCAGCAGCCAGTTTACGAAGTCGCTCTGTGTTAAGCGGGCCTCCGATGTAGTCATACGCCCCTGCGCGAATGCATCTGACGGCGGTGTCTATATTGGGCGTCTCTTCTACAACTACCATTGGCGGGACGGCCGAGAGCGAATTGCGAATCATGTTCAGTGCGGCGGTGCCTTCTTCGGGGGAGCTGACGCGTAGGATGACTAGTTCCGGCCGTGTTCGACTAATCAGCTCCAGGGCAGACTGAGTATTTTCCGCCAGTAGCAGTTCGTCGGTGTACTGATCCAGTTCAGTCGGACCGGTAGCGCGCGCCCGACCTTGCGAGGCGACATCTACCACGGTTTGGAAAACTGATCTACTGCCGTTCATACCCATCCACAGCTTTGCTGTGTGTAACTTTCCCTTTTGTCGTGTCGCTGGCAGTTGATTGGGTCTGCGCAGTGACTGCGAAGGAAATACCGGGGTTCTTAACGAAAGAATCTTCGCCAAGTGATGGCTGGGAGCAAGATACCATGCTCCATCGGCTGGTCAGTTCAGACCTGAATTGCCTGCGTGCCTGTGTCAACCCGGAATCCATTCCATTAAGTTGTTTTCAACGGAGTTGCCTACTGGAGCGACGATCCTTGTCGCTAAAACAAATCCATCGTTACGAACGCGTTACGCGGACTATACATTAAACGCGCGCGCGGCTGCAAGGGAGAGTTGTTAAATTCGCGATTTATGTATGTTTTTTTATTTGAGTAGAAAAACAGGGTTTCTCTATCGCTGGCAGTTACTCAGCCGCTGACGCCCACTAAAAAAGTTTTCTAGTTGGATAACGCTCGATCAACTCGTGTTGGATCTGAGTGAGTCGCACTTCAGGTAAAGTTTTTCTAATCACACATGGTGCCTCATTGGTAGCCGGCTCAATCGTGAGTCATTTATTTTAATTTGTTTCAAAAGTTCTTCAAAGTAGGCATCGAGTGAGTCTGTAAAGCGGAAGTCTTTTCCGGTTTGGGGGAAAATTGTTCCGGTCGGAGTTAATTCTACGAGAAGCATCTTTTGCGACGAGTTCAAGCTACTAGTTTTTAACACCTTTTGTTAAAAGCACTAACAGATGTTTCTGGGCTGGCAAAACTGTTATGGCACGGCTGTTGCAAGTTTGAGGCAGGACACACTGTGATTTTATAATGACAACAACAACGCACATTTCGAATCTTTTGATGCCGCCGGCACAGCAGGCCGGCCAGTCAAATCGACCCTTGCCGAAGGTGAAAGCTCCGGCCGTCAAGGGCAATGCCTACAAGCCTTCGCAAGATGCTACAAATACAAACCAAGCACCTGAATCATTACCCCTCGCCAATAACACTCCTGCAAAACCCGCTACCCCAAATGCTGCAACAAAGCAGAGCCCCGGTAAAAACGAATCTTCTGAAGTTAACGGAAAGCAAATCGCAAGGTCAGTGGGTAAAGCTGATGGAGCATTCTTCGAAGCCCTTGTCGATCAGATATTATCTTCTGCTACCGATAGGGAGATGCCAGTTGTCCAGCTTGCTGATGGAATAAAGCCGGGCTTTGGATCTGGCAAGTTTACAGAGTTGGCCGGAGAGGGCGAGATTACGAGCGAACCCAATAAGGTTGCCGGGCTGGTTTCAGCCAAGATTACTCCTGAGATCGCAGACAATGTTCCCAAGCCAATAGTTGCACAGTTCCAACCGGCACAGTCAGGTGAGTCTCAACATGTGGTCCTGACTGGCATGGGCTCCAAAGGGTTGCTCGCAAGTGTGAACAAGCCTCAAACACAAGACAAGGCCGTCGATTCGGTCAAGGGTAAGGTTGGCCCAAGCAATGCTGTCCAGGGCAAACTCATTGGCGATGTATTAAAACCAGCTAATGGCATTGAAACCCAGGTTCAAACACAACCAGTTGCAGTCTCGCTGCCTAAAACAACTCAAGTGCCAAATCAGGTTGTTGAAGCTGATTTGAAGGTTCAAGTTGCCGTCGATCCTCTCCAGGGTATTTTGCGTCCTGATGGATCTCAGGATTTAACACATCCTGCAACTTCGAAAACAACTCCTAAGCCTCGCTTAAAAATTCAGCCGCAATTCTCTGAGTTGGGAAAGTTCAAGCTCAATGGTTTATCGGCCGACCCTCAGGCAGTTGAGGCGATAGTTGCGCAGGCTCAACAGGCTGGGTCAAAGCCGAAGTTGCCGTTCGCAGTTCAAGGCCAGTTCTTGCAGTCAGTGGCCGGGTTAGATTCCCAGGCAGAAACTGCACTGGCAGCCCAGTCGATTAAATCAGCGGCTACCCCGGCATCGGCGGAGCCCATCAGCCAGCAGATTGCCATGCAAATCCAGGCCAGGCCAATCAAGGCGGGCCAGCAGATAACAGTGCAGCTTAATCCGCCAGAGTTGGGCAAGGTGAATATTGAAATCCGTCAGGACGATCAAGGCTTGCGGGCTATATTGGAAGTTGAAAACCCCCGCACGTTCAGTCAACTGCAACGCGAAGCCCCTGGCTTGGTCAATCGCCTCGTCGAAGGTGGAGTGCAGGTAAACAGGATTGAAATAAACCTGACCAACTCTTCGGATACATCCGATCGCAGCGCGAGCGATCCATTCGGTTCGATGATGCGGGATAATTTCTCCAATCAGCAGGACAGCCAGGCCGGCGATACAGGTAAGCAATCAGAAAGTGGATATACGGACGGTTATGGGCTGGACGAGTCGGATGAATCTCTCGTCTCGGCCGGCTACGTCAATGACGAAGCAATAAACGTCTGGAGATAGGAGTCGAAAAATGCCAGAAATCCAAGCAGCCATAGGTGCAAGCGACATTCGCATGGATTACCTGAAACTGTTGGTAGTCCAGTTGAAAAATCAGGATCCCACCGAGCCGATGAATAATGGCGATATGACTGCTCAGATGACTTCGCTGGCCCAGCTCGAGCAGATGGAGAACCAGTCGAAACAATTGACTGAGATGAACTCAACATTTGAGATGGCCTTGCAAACAGCCCAGTTTCAGCAGGCGTCTGAACTGGTCGGTAAGGAAGTTACTTTCTACACCGAGCCAGACGAAAATGGGACGGCTGTATTGCGGACGCAAGTGGTTAGAGAACTGAATATGTCTAGCGGGCAGTTGATACTCAAGACCGACGACTACAGTCTCGGTGTAAGTGCCGTTCAGGGGATCAAGGAATAAATTCGCCGTTAATTAGCCAGTAAAGGTAAATCATGGGAAATGCACTACAAGCAGCCGTATCGGGTTTGAAGGCCCACCAGCAGATGATCGACGTTGCTGGTAATAACTTAGCTAACGTTAATACAATCGGTTTTAAAGCCAGTCGTGTTACATTCTCTGAGCTGCTCTCTGAGACGATTCGCGAGGCGACTTCACCGACTGCAAATATCGGTGGTACTAACCCAATGCAGATTGGCTCGGGTGCTTCGCTAGGTAGCCTGGATAAAACCATGAGCCAGGGAACATTGATCAACACCGGTCAGCCGCTGGATATGGCAATTGAAGGCGACGGTTACTTTGTTCTCAGCGATGGACAGAAGAACGTCTTCACTCGTGTCGGGTCATTCGGTGTCGACTCCCAGTATAACCTTGTCGACCCGATGACAGGTTATCGTGTTCAGCGAGAGGGCCAGGTCGGTGTCCTTGAAGGTTTCCAGTCTCCAACCAATCCGGGCATTAGGATTCCATATGACACGGCCCTGCCGTCAAAGGCAACGACATTGATTTCCTACAATGGCAACTTAAGTGCCGATGATTCTGTCCCAACCACCCATGAGATAACTACTGGTATTCAGTTCACCGAAAACAGCACATCTGCAGAGGGCGCGACTCTGATTCAAGACTTAGACCAGTTTACAGGTGCGGATTTGAATGCCGGCGGTGGTGTGACAGGACAATTTAAGATAAACGGCAGGCATAGGGACGGTACGGCCATTACTGAGGTGGTTTTAACTGTTGATGAAACCACAACAATCCAAGACCTCCTAGACACACTGGAACTCGGAGCAAATTTCGGGAATGATTCAACAGCAGAGTTAGTCAACGGAAAGATTGTCCTCAAAGAGAAAACCTCCGGCTACAGCCAGACGGATCTGGAAATAGAGTGGGTAGTGAACACTGCTCCAGGAAGAAGCCTCGAATTGCCGGGCCACAGTCAAATAACCGTAGCCGGTGGCAATGCTATCCAGACCACAAATATTAAAGTTTATGACTCGCTTGGTTCCGAACATACTCTTGGTGCTACATTTGTAAGGACTGACACACCTAGAATTTGGGATCTGGTGATTACTTCGGTTACAGGCGATGTTAAACTGATTGACCGCAGACTCAAGGGCATCGAATTCAGTGCCGACGGCGCGCTTACCGGCGTTGTTGACCTTGGCGGCGGCGCTGACGCCTCTTCAATTCAACTTGAGTTCATTAAAGATGGTAGTGGCGGAAGAACAATAAACGTTGAGTTAGGCTCCGAGGGAACGCACGATGGCCTGTACAGCTTCGGTGAAGACTCCAACGCAAACGCCAGTGACCAGGATGGTTATACCTGGGGTAAGCTGCTGAGCTTGTCAATCAGTCGTGAAGGCAAGCTTTCAGGTCTGTTCACCAACGGTGTCAGGCAGGATGTCGCACAGCTTAAGATGGGTACATTCCAGAACCCCGCCGGTTTGAATGCTAGTGGCAATGGTTACTACGTGCCGTCGGCGAACTCCGGTGATGCGAACTTTACAACGGCTGCTTCTGGCGGTGCTGGTCCTATCCAGGGCGGTATGTTGGAAGGCTCTAACGTCGACGTTGCCGAGCAGTTCGTCAAGTTGATCCAGGCACAGAGTGGTTTCCAGGCAAACGCGCGAACTATCCGCATCTCAACGGAAATGCTTCAAGAACTGACCAGTCTGATCCGTTAGTGAAAGGTTACGAACCACCATGCATGGATGCTTGGGTGGACAATTTAACGTATTGATCTGGACGCTAGCCTCCACTCCGGTGAAAAGGCTGAATGCTCTCCAGCGTCACTTTTCCGCTGATGCCAATGTTGGCACATGGATAGGTGTAGCTCTGGGCGTTTTGTTTCTCGTTGGCATTGGGGTAATGATAGTCGTTTCGATCATGCGGAATACCAACAAGCGGACTTGGGGAACCTTTAAAGCTGCAGCTGACACTGCAGGGCTAAGTGACGAAGAGCGAATGCTGCTGGCGAGAGTCGCCAGTTCACTCAGGCTTAAGGATCCAGTTTCGATATTTACATCCGAGACTCTTTTCGACCGTGGCATGATCAAGGTCTCATCAGGGACTAGGCCCCAAGAAACAGGCGTATTGTCCGATTCCGCTTTTTGCAGGACGTGCATTTTCTCGCTGTCTCTCAGAGAGAAACTGGGTTTTCATCTTTCGGAAGATTCGACGGAAGTAGGCGAGTTTGATCTTGGCCCGATCGGCTCTGGGGCTAAATTGGATGTAGTTCGGCGCGGTAACCCATCAGATATTGTCGTTACGGTTGTTTCAACAGATCCTGAACATGCTCAACTGGACGTAAAGTTGGAAACTGACGCGCAATGCCGTCAGGGCGAGACCTGGATCATGCGATTGCCGAGGCAAGGTATTGTTTGGGAATTCAACGCATGGGTAACCTTTGTCGGTAACACTGAGGCGACGGTTAAGGTAATAGGAAATGTCCGGCTGATTAACCGGCGAAGATTTGTCCGCGTTCCAACTGGAAAGAAAGCTTTTATAGCTGTTTTTCCATTCCATCAAACCGAGGGAGGCCAAGGCCTGCCATCTTTCATGCCGGCCACTATGACCGAAATTGGCGGACCTGGTGTTCAACTGGAATTAAAACCCTGTGATATCTCCGCTCAAGTTGGAGATAGATCACTTGTGGTTGTCCACCTTGATTCCGAAAAAATCATTGAGTCTTCAGCGATCATTCGCCATGTGAATAAAAATGAGCAAGGTCAGGTGGTTGGTTTGGCGGTTGAACTGGTTGGGTTGAACACGGCCGAGGTTGATGAGTTGGTGGCAGAGACAAACGCACTGGCAAAGAACAATCCAGATTTTAACAGTCAGGTAAAACAGCAGGAACTAGCAGCTTCCAGCTGACAGAGAATAATACACAATGACATCGCCTATCAGACCAACAGCATCAACTCTTCAGGCACTGAGCCTGCAGTACGAGGCGATTACGCATAACCTCGCCAATGCTGAGACTGCCGGGTTTAAGCGAACCACGACATCTTTTCAGGAAGTACTTTCCGGGAAGGTCAATCATAAGGGCAAGGGTTCAGCCAGCCAGAGCGTCAAGGGTGTAAATACCATCGACTACACTCAGGGCGGCCTGAGGCAAACCGGCAGGTCATTAGATATAGCGTTGATGGGTAAGGGCTTCTTTGTACTGGAGACACCCCAAGGGCCTTTATATACCCGCAATGGCAGCTTTCGGCTTAACTCTCAGGGCCAACTCACTGATGCAGCGGGACGATTAGTTGCAGGTGATGGCGGTCCAATTGTCTTGCCCGGTACTTCCGGCGTGAAGATAACTGCTGATGGGATGATTTCAGTTGGTGGCAAATCCGTAGGTAAGCTGAAGCTTGCCGATTTTGAAAACTACAAAAATCTCCAGCCGATTGGCGGCTCTTGTTTCAAATCGAATTCCTCGGTGCCTATCGAATCTGCTGCAAGTGTTGAGCAGGGGTATCGAGAAGATTCCAATGTGACAGCGGTCCAGGAGCTCGTGAACCTTATTACGGTTACACGTCTCTACCAGGCCAACATGCGGGGCATGAAGGTGGCTGGAGATGAAAAATTCAGGTCTTTAATGCAGGCTGCAATGGCATAGCAACAGGAGCTACTAATGCTTAGGGCATTTTCAACAGCGGCAACTGGTATGATGGCTCAGCAAATGATCGTCGATACCATCGCCAATAACCTTGCTAATATCAATACAACAGGCTTTAAGCGCAGCCAGATCGATTTTCAGGATCTGATGTACGTTAAGATGACCGAGCCTGGGACGGAAGTTGCATCAGGTGTAGCTTCTTCCAGTGGTTTGGAAATTGGAAGCGGCGTCAAGGCGGCCGGCACGATAAAGCTTTTCACCCAAGGCGAGCCGGAAAAAACCGACAGGTCGGAGGATGTCGCCATCCAGGGTATAGGATTCTTTAAGGTTACAACCCCGGGCGGCGATACTCGCTACACACGCGATGGTTCATTCCGCATTGATGGTGCAGGGAAGTTCGTAACTTCCAGTGGCTGCATTCTTGATCCCGCCGTGACTATTCCAGATGGGGCCAAGTCAGTCAGTATCGCTCCCGACGGCACGGTTTCCTATGTCGATTCAATTGGTACCAGTCAAACTGCCGGTGCGATTATGCTAACTAATTTTATCAATCCTGCAGGCCTGTCGAGTCAGGGAGGAAACCTTTACTCAGCTACCTCCGCCAGTGGGGCCGGCACAGAAGGTGCGCCAGGTACAATTGGTTTGGGTAGTTTGCAGCAGGGATTCCTGGAGAAATCAAACGTCCAGATGGTAACCGAACTGGTTGGCTTGATTAGAGCTCAGCGTGCCTATGAAATTAATTCGCGGGCAATTAAGGCCGGCGACGAAATGCTGACAACCGCAACTCAGTTGATTCGATAAGGGAAACGGATGAAGCCTAGGAATAACATACTAACACTTTTGGCATTGTTGATCTTGGCTGGGGCTAGCCAGGCCTCCAGTGGCGACTTGCAAATTTATCTGCCACGTGCCATTGAGGTCCCGGCCGGGCAACTTTCACTCGGTACTATTGCCGTAGTTCGTTGCGATGACTCCGAGCTGATCGCCAAGGTATTTGCCATTGGCATGGGCCGAGCGCCATGGCACGCTGAAAAGATTACAGTTGATCGCAGAACGATTCTGTCTCGCCTGGCCTCACATGGAATTTCCGCTCGCAAAGTAAAGCTTACCGGTTCAGAGCGGATCGAGGTAACTCTTTCGGAAAGGGTTGTCCCTGGCAAGGAGCTACTTTCCAAGGCCCAGGCTTTTCTCAAAGATCTTCATCCTGTACCTCCCACTTGCACGTGGGAAATTACCTCCAAACCGAAGGATGTAATCTTACCCGGCGGACCCAAACTGGATTTGCAGGTCAAGCTTATAGATGACGGGCAAAAGGGATTTCTCAATGTGATGGTCGATGTTATCTCCGGCCAGGAGATACTCGCCAGCCAAAAACTATCCTTCAAGATTTTCTACCCAAACCGTCGGATTATAGCTATCAAGCCAATCATTTCCGGCGAAAAGCTGACGGAAGAAAATATTAGAATCGACACCGTTAATTCGTCCAGGGCCGAAAGTGCCGATTACGTAAATCCCTTCGGTATGATTGTACGCCATCGAATCCATGCTGGGACAACCATCAAACCAATAATGCTGAGAGAGCCTGAACCACCGATGCTCGTTAAAAGAAGTGACGCTGTAGTTATTCGGATCAACGGTGAGTGTTTCTCTGTGATGGGAATGGGTATTGCGCTGGAAAACGGCCGACTTGGCCAGTCGATTCGAGTCAAAAACAAAGACTCATCTCGGATTATCACAGCGAAGGTAGCCCCAGACGGTGCAGTTGAGCCGAATTTCTAGGAGATAAGTTAATGAGAACTACATTAAGCCTGATTGCATGTGTGATGGTAGTTGCAACAGCAGCGACTGTTCCCGCACGCGCCGGTTCAATATGGGCTAAGTCTACACTTAGGACTCGCTCCTTTTATACCGACTTCACTGCCCGCAATATTGGCGATCCTCTCACCATAGTTATCGCCGAAAAGTCTACAATCCAGAATCAGACAAACCGCAGCATGGACAAGTCTACCTCACAGGAATCTTCCCTGAGCGGCGACTATGACATTGTCGATGCGATCAACAAATTTACGGGTAAATTATTCTCGCTTCGGACTCCGAATCTGGATTTCAAGGCCGACGCAGCCAATAAGTTTGACGGTAAGGCCACTTATGGAAGCAATCGAAGTGTCGATGATGAGATAACAGTAGTTGTCGAAGATATCCTGCCCAATGGGAACCTGGTTGTCCTGGGCAAACGACAGAGAATGGTAGACGGTGATTTGCAGATCGTCGAGATCAGTGGAATCGTCCGGCCGAGCGACATCTCATTCGACAACAAAGTTAACAGCCAGAAGGTTGCTGATTTCCATTTTGTCTACACCAACAAGGGCAGGGAGAATCGATTCACCAAGCCAGGCTGGCTTAACCGAATTCTCAATCTCTTGAACCCGTTCTAGTTTCCGAGGTACTAATGTCTAACTGTAAGAATGCGACACTAATAATTACGACGCTGGTTCTGGTCGGCCTAGCCGGCAGTGTCCAGGCCGAGCGGATTAAAGACATCACCGACATCGAAGGTATCCGAGGCAACGTTATACAAGGAACTGGATTGATTGTCGGCCTCGATGG
>SDBT01018020.1_pt1 | contig 11117 bp, 13 predicted proteins | sample 2277101 | NCBI WGS metagenome assembly SDBT01 (sample SAMN10404973, study PRJNA504765) | marine sediment metagenome | isolation source: marine sediment core GS10_PC15, 103 cmbsf | place: Arctic Ocean: Southern Knipovich Ridge | collected 2010 | reverse complement strand
ATCTGGTTTTTGCCTAAATATATGCCTCGAGTTGTTGATTTGGTTAAAAAAAATTATTGGAGTTCCTTTTGGCAGGGTATAGTTTTTTTGGTAGTAGTGCCAATTTTAGCCTTCATAGGAATTACGATATTAATAGGAATACCTTTCAGTATAATTTTAATGCTGGCATATATTCTGACTATTATGATATCTGGCATAGTTGCTTCGTTAGTAATTGGCAGTTATTTTGTTAAATTAAAAAAGTTTAGCAATAAACAGCAGTTTGCGAGACTGGCAGTTGGAACTGCTGTTTATGTATTATTAGGCTTAGTGCCTTTTGTAGGCTGGCTAATCAAATTTATCTTTATGACATTGGCTTTAGGTGGAATTTGGAAAAATAGTTATGCGGCCATAAAATCCGGCAGACATTAATTTAGCTTCCCAATGTCTGTCAAAGGAATATTTTTAATAAGCAAGCCAGTTGGTATAACTTCGCATGACGCAGTTAGTTATCTGCGCAAAATTACTAAAGAACAAAAAATTGGCCATGCTGGCACTTTAGATCCTTTAGCATCGGGATTGCTGATTATAGCAATTGGAAGAGAATTTACTAAACAATTAGATGAATTTCGAGGGCTGGACAAAAAATATAAAGCCAAAATTAAGTTAGGAGAAATTAGCACCACCTACGATGCTGAAGGCGATATGACATCAGTTTCTAACTTGAAGCCTAGCTTAAAGAAAATAGAAAGTGTACTAAAAGATTTTAAAGGCAAGTATAGTCAAATGCCGCCTATTTTTTCGGCCAAGAAAATTAAGGGGCAGAAAGCCTATAATCTAGCCCGATCTGGCAAAAAAGTCGAGTTACAACCCAAAGAAATTGTTATACATGAAATTGAATTATTAGATTACAGCTATCCATATTTAAATTTGGATACAGTAGTATCATCAGGGACATATATTCGTTCACTGGCTCATGATATTGGTCAAAAACTAGCAGTCGGAGCCTATTTATTGGAATTAACTAGAACTCACATAGGTGATTATAAATTAAAAAATGCTGTTGATTTGAATTTAATTCATTCATTAAATGATTTAGAGAATGTTAAAATAAAGGAGAGCGAAATAACCAAAAAAAGAACCTAATATGTCTAAGTATTATCAAGGCAAGAGGAATAGTAACATTTTTGATCCTAAATCAAAGACTCCTTTTAAATTGAGTCGAAGCAAGATAGATGCATTTCTCAGTTGCCCCCGCTGTTTTTACTTAGATAGGCGATTAGGAGTAAATCAGCCTCCGGGTTTTCCTTTCAATTTAAACTCGGCAGTTGATGAATTATTAAAAAAAGAATTTGATATCCATCGTAATCGGCAGTCTAGCCATCCTTTAATGCAGGCTTATAAAGTTGAAGCTATTCCTTTTCCTCATCCTGATATGGACAAATGGCGTGATGCCTTACGAGGCGGAATAGAGTATTTGCATAAACCTACTAATTTATTGATTTCTGGCGGCATAGATGATATTTGGATAAATCCTCAGGGAGAATTAATTATTGTAGATTATAAAGCTACCAGCAAGAATGGTGAAGTAGGGATAGATGCTCCTTGGCAGATAGTTTATAAGCGGCAAATCGAAATATATCAGTGGTTGTTTCGACAGAATGGTTTTGAGGTGTCAAATATAGGTTATTTTGTTTATTGTAATGGCCGACGAGATGCCGAAACTTTTGATGGTAAGCTGGAGTTTGATATTAAACTTATTTCATATAAAGGTAATGATGCCTGGATTGAAAAGACATTAACAGATATTAAAGCTTGTCTAATGTCGGATCGACTGCCAGAGCCAGATCCTGATTGTGATTTTTGCAAATATCGTTATGGTATTAACCAAGTATTAGAACAGTATAAAAAAGGAGTGTTATTATGAAGAAATTTTTATATATATTAATTTTTCCTCTGATTCTTAGTGGTTGCTTATGGTCTGAGTCACTGCCTCAGATAACCATTGATGATAAAAATAGAAATTTTAACTTTGAATTAGATCAGGAGTTTCAGATAGTTCTGGCTGCCAATCACACTACTGGTTATCAGTGGTTGGTAGATGATATTACTGATGGGGCTTTAGAGTATTTGACCAGCGATTATCATTTGTCTGATGAATATGACGAGACTGTAGTAGGGGCTGGCGGAGAAGAAATTTTAACTTTCAAAGTTACGAATGTTCAAAGATCTCATATTATATTAAAGTATGCCAGGTCTTGGGATGAGCAGGATATAGAGAGTCAATTCTTAGTTACTATTAACGGTAATCCTGGGGATGATGGTTTACTGACATATTATGGCACTATTCATTCTACTTCCGAGGGAGCTCAGTGGAATGACTTCTTTAAAGTCGCAGAAGGCGGAGAAGAATTTGGCATAGAACCTTTAATGATTGTCCAAATTGCTGATCCGGGAATAAAAGCCAGAATTTCAGAATATACAGATAATGATCAAATAATTGAAATCAGAGGAAAAATGATAGAGGATGTGCCGGATTATGGAGGGAAGCAGTTCATAATTCATGAGATTAATTTTGTTGGCGCTTAATTTAAGGTAAAGTGTAAAAGTGAAAAAAGTTTCTTCGAAGCACTATTTTATGGTAGGTATTGGTGGTATTGGCATGCAAGCTTTAGCTGATGTACTTTTGGGTATGGAACATAAGATTACTGGGTCTAATCTAATCGATTTTCCCGAAAGAGGCCGATTAGAAGCCAAAGGCATCGTGGTTACTATAGGTCAGCATAAGCCGGAAAATGTTCCGGAAGATATTGATGAACTAATTTATACTTCTGCCATTAAGCGATATTATCCCAATGATGATCATCCGGAAGTGGTCAGAGCGCGTCAGTTGGGTGTAGAGATAAATAAAAGATCAGAGTTTATAGGCAAGTTGATGCAGGATAAGATTGGTATTGCGGTATCTGGAACTCATGGCAAAACTACAACTACTACTTTAATTACTCTAATGCTTCAGATTGGGGGGCTGGATCCTACTGCGCTGATAGGCGCAGAAGTAAAAAGCCTGCAGGGCGGTGGATTTTTGGGCAAAGGCCCATATATGGTGGTAGAAGCTTGTGAATATGATAGGTCATTTTTAGACATGAAACCAAAAATTGCTGTGCTGACTAATATAGAAGCGGATCATTTGGATTATTATGAAGACATTCAAGAAATTAAAGAAGCCTTTGCCCAGTTTTTGGAATTAGTCCCAGTTGATGGATTAATCATAGCTAATGGAGATGATGAAAATATCAAAGATATTTTGCCGCGGGCTAAAGCTAAAGTTATTACTTTTGGATTTGGTCCGCATAATGATGTTAGAGCTACTGAACTAAAAATATCTAACCCAAAAATGAGTTTTAAGGTAGGCAACTTTGAAACATATATTAATTTTCCTGGCCGACATTTAGTTTTGGATGCTTTGTCCGCCATTGCCGTGGCTAGACATTTGAAAATCAAAGATGCAGATATTCATCAAGCTTTGGTTCAATTTAAAGGGGCTAAGCGCAGATTTGAAATGCTAGGGGATTATAAAGGAGTGGCTTTTGTAGATGATTATGCTCATCACCCGACTGAAATTAAGGCAATGCTTAAATCTACCCGAGATTATTTTGGCAATAGAAAGATTAGAGTAGTTTTTCAGCCTCATCAGTTTAGTCGAACCAGATTTTTATTAGATGAGTTTGCTAATAGTTTTAAAGATGCAGATGAAGTTTTAATAGCTCCGATTTTACCGGTTAGAGATACTCCAGAGGAACAAAAATTAATTAATTCTCAGAAATTGGTTGATGAAATTAATCAAATCAGCGGTAATGCCAAAAATATGCCAAGTTTTGATGCCGTGACTGATTATCTTAATAAGGTTTTAAAATCAGATGAAGTAGTTTTATCTTTAGGGGCTGGTCAAAACAGTGAGTGGATCCATGCCTTCTTAGGGGTTTTTAAGAATCAAACTGGGGGATGATTAGATGGTTAAAAGGGGTTTCTCTTTTTCATTTTTGTTGAAGCAAAAAAAGCCGCGAACTTCTGGGCCCAAGGTATTGTTTTATACAACCAAACCAGATGTTGTCCAACCCAAGAGACATCTTAGAAGATTAGTATGGCGGCCCAAACTTAAAACTAGACCTTTGCCAGAAATATCAGATTATATGATTAAAGTTGGTCTGGGAGTTGTCTTGGCTTTATTAGTTTATTTGCTATTGGGATCCCAAGCCTTTGTTTTGACTACTCTGGAAATACAGGGGAATCATTTAGTGCCAGATACTGATATAGAACAGACTATGTTTCAAGATGGATTTGAGCCAGTTAATGCTTTTTTGTTCAATGAAAATCAGGCCAGCCAGCAAATATTGTCTATATTACAGATTAAAGAGGCTAGATTTAAAAAACTGATTTTTAAGAAAAAACTGGTAGTTACGATTAGTGAACATGAAACAACCATAATCTGGCAGACTAACAATGAGCGTTTTATGGTTAACCGAGCTGGAGTGGTTTATGATGTGGCGCCAGAAGATAGCCCTTTGACAGTAATAGAAGATTTAAAGAATGTGCCTATTAATTTGAATCAAAAGATTGTGACAACCGATTTTATAGAATTTGTTACCTCAGCCGTGTCCAATCTGCCTCGCCGAACCAATGTATCAGCCAGAAGAGTTCTAGTGCCCGAAACAACTTTTGAGATTGAGGTGGTAACTTCCGAAGGCTGGACAATTATTTTTGATACCACCAGAAGTATCGATACTCAAATTAATAATTTAGTTAAGGTTTTAAGGTCTATGAAAGAGTTGCCTACTCAGTATGTCGATTTGAGGATAGAGGATCGCGTGTACTACCGCTAGTATTTAGTATCTGGAATATAGAATTTAGTATTTGGAATCCATCCTCTTGCGTCAGCCCTCCATAGCCTGAAAGGCGACGGAGGGTCATTCTGGCCTGCCTGCCGGTAGGCAGGGAAGCGAAGCGACTCCAGCCTGCCCGGCCAGGGAATCTATACATAAAAAAAGGGCATGGTCGGGGACCATGCCCACAAGTCGGGAGGGTTACTATTTGTAACCCCTCTTTGGAGCAAATTAGAGCCCCTTTCCCTGATAAGCATAATAATTCTCTCATGATTATGAGAATTACACAAGAAAAGTGGGCATGGTTAGAACCCATGCCCACAGGGAGGGGGGTGCCAGAGCACCCTTTGACCCAAACATCTCACCTTTACCTGCTGGCATGCCAATTTTCTCATAATCCAACAGTTTATACAAAAATTCTTTGTTTAAGAAATAGGATAAAAATAACCCTGAAAGTCAGTTTTGTTTACCTGGTCAGGAGTTAGGGAGTTGTTGACTAATCAGATTAGAATTGGTATATTCAGATATCAAAAACCTTGAAAAGGAGAGCGTACCCATGTTGATAATGACAGGCAGACCACCGGCTGATCTTTCAGATTTTCCGGTGGATATTATCAAAGCCTCCTCTACCCAAGAGGAGAAAGTTCGCTTCTGTAGAGAAGTTATCAAGCAGTGCAACGCATATCCATTCATCATACTGGATATGGCTGACGAGGCATCTGGAATATTGACAATTCACATACTTCAGAACCGGTTAGATCTTCCTCAAGTGTCCAGCGAACGACTGGTGAAGAGGATTGATAATCAGCCGAGACCCAAGAATGAGGGGGTACATAAAGGTTGTTTATATCTTGTTGTACCTTATTTGAATGAAGTATCTCGCACAGAAGACCAATCCATAAAGAACGTGGTTTTGGCTGACTGGGATGCCGATCGTTTAAGTATTGAATGGGTGCTTGTCCCCCCGGATTCAGAAGAATAATACCATTTCTGACTCCGACCCCTCGACCAATTAACCCGCTTTTTGCGGGTTTTTTATTATGTAAAAAGCTTGACCAGAAGCGTATTTTTTGATATTTTATTGTTATAAAAGTGAATGCCTTTTTAGCTAAATCCAAACCGCTTGGCACATTGAAAGGAGATAAAAATGAATATAAGAGAAATTATTAGCCTTTTTGAAAAAGCCCAGCGGATTCCTTACTATTGTTTGAGGGAAAGGGATCCGGATAAGTTATTGAAGATGAATAAAGGCTGCTGTTTGGAAAAGAACGGCTTTCTAGGGAGGGAATATAAAAAACTCGGTATTCAGGTGAAGTACTTATTGATAAATTTTGATTGGAGAAGTTTGCCAATACCGAGGGTGATTATAGACAAAAAAGAGGACCACTTAGGACAGCATCTCGCCATAAAAATTCAGATAGATGGCAAGTGGGTCATTGTAGATTCTACTTGGGATCCGGGATTGGAAAAGGCTGGTTTTCCTGTAACCAAAAATTGGGATGGGAAAAGTGATACTGAATTAGCTGTAAAACCATTACAAATAGTCGAATTAAAAGAACAGCCGAGTAAAATGACTGTAACCACAAATGCAGAATTCTTTGCTGCATTGAATGAGTATTTAAAGGGAATTAGAAGAGGTTAGATTTTATTTCCTTGTGTAGTATTATTCTCTAAAAAATTGGCGATGAGTTTACTCTCGCCTTTTCTTTTTATCTAAATAAAATATTAATAAGTTAATAAGTAATAAAAAGCTTGACTAGAAGCGTATTTTTTGATATTAAATAAGTATCTTTGACATTACAAATCCCAGAAAAGGAGGCTGTAGACATGCGAAACCTTGTCGTAGTAATAGCAGTTATTCTTATCGCAATTTTGGGCATGTTGTCTTTTGCAGGATGTGAGTCTCAAACTCGAGTAGAAACTACAGCATTTGATGCAAATGCAGAAGAAACTTCTGACCCAATTCTCGCGGAAGAAGGATCTGGCACTGAAGTTAGAGTTATTTTTATCACAGGTAATCGGGGTCTATTGGGCGGAGGCTATGACTTAAGAGAGCCAGAAATTAGAGCGGAATTGGAAAGAATTGTAAACAGTGGGGAATATGACATTATTACCGTAAGAACAATATATGACTCGGGATATCTGATTTCTGCGGAAGTTTGGTACCGCGTCCAACAAGAATGACAACTATTACCAAGAGCCACTTAGCCCGTTAATCAATTTTAATACGGGCTTTTTTAATACTATAAATAAACGGCGAATATGCCTGTTCTGCTATACAGCAGAAAGCCGTTGACTAATCAGATTAGAATTGGTATATTCAAATACCAAAAACCTTGAAAAGGAGATGAACATTGATGCCACAGGTTATATTCAAATACGATGCTCGCCATGTGCGGTTCAATAAGCCTCTCGTAACGCCTATTGCCAAAATCGTGGCTGACGCTTTAAGTTGTACAGATGAAAATGGACCCCTTGTTCCTGAGGATGTCGAGGTGGAATTCCGCCCATTCGGGGAAATGGATGAAACTAGGGGCTATGCGGCAATCATCCAAATCGACGCTAATGATTATCCGTCCCGGCGAGTGAATCTTCAGGAAAGGAACGACAACATTGCTAAGGCCATGCAGATCATGTGCAAAACCAACGAATTGGTCTTCAATGGATCTAACCGGAAAGCATATGTTTGGACAAGACTCATGCCTGCCGGTTTCACCGAATTCGAAATTTGAACCTCACCGAACAAAACCATGCCTAAACTTTAACCGCATGGTTTTATTTTATATTCTCAACGGCGTTGCCTGCTTGGGCAGGTAGACATAAAAAAAGGGGCATGGTGAGTACCGGTACCATGCCCAAGTGGTTAGTGTCACCCTGGCAGGTGACAGTTACCCATGTAGCCTTGTCGCCCTGGTGGGCGACCTTCATCGGATTGGCTATAATTATTTTCTCATAATCCAGTAGTTTATACAAAAATTCTTTGTTGAATAAATAAGATAAAAATAGCTCTGAAAGGTAGTTTTTTGACACTAAAGTGTAGTTAGAATATACTTTAAGTATCAACAGGGGCTCTGATGCTCCTTGATTTGGAGGTGAATAAGAATGAGTTTAGACTTTTCTGTTGCGGGACAATTCCCAAGGTTGGTTTCTGCAGTTTTGGCGATAGTCGTAGAATTGATCGAGGAGGTGCTCGCCCTCACTGTGCCGAAAAAGTTGGGAGGATATTTTTGTCTTCTCGATCATGCAACCAATACTTTCTTGATTCCTCCCACTTTAGTTGGGGAAATCATGAATGGTAAGGGGGGTAAATACTCTGAATTTTGTGTAGAGAAGGCAAAACGTACCTCTATGCTTATGGATATGGACACAGATCGAGCACATCCAAGTGATCTTTTGTTAAGCTGGGAATCTCGAAACCCTGAAAAACAGAGATGGGGCGGAGCTGTTGGTTGTGGAATATCTGGGTATAGGTTTGTTTTTTCCTTTTCCGGTCTCTCGGAGATGGAGGACGAAGCAGTGATGCTCTTGGTAGTGGCTCGGCTGGGGGTACTCGAAAATTTTATCCGTCGAGTTGCTAAAGTTTCTGGCAACAGCATTATTACGGATAACCTACGTTTTACTGATGAAGGTCAGGCAACAATCTCGCTCATAGCATCGCACTAAAACATCTTTGTTTTTATTCACAGTGAAATTCTATATTAAAGCTCCGTCAGGAGCTTTTTTGAATAAGTGGGGTGAAAACAGCTCTGAAATTATACGGTCGCGAATTTATAAAGCATTTCAGATATATTCAAATAATAATTATGATACAAAAAGCCCCAACATATTTCAGTTGGGGCACATCATTGCAATGATGTCACTTTAAACTCCTTGTTTATGGATCATCATCGCAGGTGCAGTCGTCGCCACATTCATAGTGCGTAGGACAGGTGTTGTCTAAGGCGAACAATTCAGACAACTCAGCATTACTTACAAAGATATCACTATTTGGCATGTTATTGCACCATCCTTTCTTTAGATTTCCTCAACTGAGGATAATGCTGATCGACCATGCGCTGAATCAAAATAGGAATAATTGCACGAATGAATTGACAGTGCTGAGGATCTGGTGTAAAAATATCACCTGTCACTGCCCATGCCTTATGAGCACAACCTCCTCTACATAAGTATCTAGCAAAGCATGATTTACATGCTTCCATGTTAGTAACCACGCGATGCTGAGAATGAACAAGTTTTTGTTCATCCAAATGTACTTGGCTATGCTTGTCAATATAGCCTAATTGGAAAAGTGACCACTCTTTTGTCTGATCATCAACAACTTCACTACAACTCGTAAGTTGTCCTAAATGGTTAACAACCATACTTTGTCCTGACATTGCCCCACAATAATGGGAAATGCGAGGGTTTAATAAATATGTCAAACCACCTATTTTGAGACGTTTTCCAGTTGTCTTTGCCCAGTCCAATCCAAGCGTTGCCATCTCTACCATCTCAGATAAATTTAATGGGCTTAAGTTATCTGAATTATCCTTTAACGCTCGTCCAAGAGAATAAACCCTCTCAATATGAACTGTTTTTGCTCCCAACTCACTGAAATAGTCTAAAATCCGACTCATCTCCCAGAGTGTACTACGAGTAATGGTTGCCCTTAGACTAACTCTCCTATTGGACTCCATTGCCAGTGTTCTAATGGTCTGCTCAACAATCGGTGCTGAAGCACCACCTCCACGCAGGGGACGCAAATCATTTTGAATGTCTGGTGGTCCATCAATAGAAATAGTCATTCCCACTTCATGTTCTATCAACCATCGCAAAAACGATTGAGACATCACCCCAGAAGTTGTCATGTGCCACTTGATACTCGTACCATACTTATTAACAATATGCTTAATGGCTGGAATGTTCATTGCTGGTTCACCACCACCAAACAAAATTACCCTAGGGTTCTTTGGTTGAGTAGCAAGATAAACAGCAACTGCTCTATTGGCGACCTCTGGACTCATCATCTCATTGTTGCTACCTCCATGGGCATAACAATATCTGCATTTAAGTGGACAATCTTTAGCCAAAAGCAACATTAAACTTTTCCACTTCCTTGGAGGGCGATACCGCATTGACCTGGGAACCATATTAAAAAAACCCTTATTAGTTAGATTATTTTTAATAGTCATGGTCAATTCACGCACTCGGGCTACCTGTTGTGTAGACTGTGCATACAAATAAACAGCATCAGGACCATGAACGACAATAGTGTCCCGTATCAACTCAGTTTTTATCTCCATGTTCAAAGGTCACCTCCTTCTATAGAGATTAAATGATTTTAAGGTACTAACAATATTATACGCTACCAGAGCTAATTAATCAAGCTGGATATTCAATAACCAGTGTTTAAAATACTTGTTAAATGGTTGTTTACTCTTTTCAAATATCTCTAAATTATTTAAAAAATCGTCAATATAAATGTATTCTTTATCAATTAATTTTTGTTTTGATTCTTTGTAGTATCTTTGATTATCTTTATTTAGCCTCAACACTATTGCTCTAATAATATATTCTCGCAGTTTTGACCTTTTTTGTTTATTAAAATCTTCTGTTAATGGATTAATAATCGAATGCAATAATTCATGTTCGATGCGAGGCACAGAAAACCCATTTTGTGAAGGACCCAAAATAGCATAGGCAGTTTTATTAACTGTAGGTCCTAACCCAATGTTGTAACTATCTAACAAATTCGGAATAATTATCAACTTCTCTATATTCAAATTTTCTATATTTAAATAATCTGTTACTTGTTTAACCGCAATCTCCCCATTTTTTTGTGCTTCTTTAATTGCAGATTTATATTCAATACTAAATTCCTGCCATAATTTCTCGATTTGGCTTTGATTCCAGAAGTCTCGCAACAATTCTTTAAATCTATCTAAATCTCTTAAACTATTACATTTCCAAAAATTATTAATTTCTTTAAACTCCGGCGGATTGCCATGACTTAATATCCAATGACGAAAACGATAATAAAATTCTTCTGGGTACTTGGCAAAAAGTTGTTTTAACTCTCCTAATAATAAATCTCTACTATTTAAATAATCTCGTACTTTTAAGCGAAGCGAATGCATTGCCTCGGCATTTTCTTTATCATAAACTGTAGCATTTAAAGCGGCATATAAACAGAATATGCGTTTATCTGCTACTGCCTTTACTTTTATCTCCATACCTAAATTATACCTTATTCTTCAACAGCTCATGTGAGCCATTGAA
>SDBT01018019.1_pt1 | contig 11117 bp, 11 predicted proteins | sample 2277101 | NCBI WGS metagenome assembly SDBT01 (sample SAMN10404973, study PRJNA504765) | marine sediment metagenome | isolation source: marine sediment core GS10_PC15, 103 cmbsf | place: Arctic Ocean: Southern Knipovich Ridge | collected 2010 | reverse complement strand
TGCCGCAAGATGTACCAGGCGCCAATGCCCGACACGACGAAGGCCGTGGTGAGGTAAGCGGCCGTGACCATGTGAGCCAAGCGGTAGGGGAAGGACGGGTTGAAGATCACCTTCGCCCAGTCCGTCACATGCAGCACGCCGTCGTCGGCGACGCGGTAACCCTGGGGCGTCTGCATCCAGCTATTGGCGGAAATGATCCAGAATGCCGAGAGGGTGGTGCCGAGCGCCACCATGCAGGTGGCGAAGAAATGCACCCATTTCGGCACGCGGTCCCGGCCAAATAGCATGATGCCGAGGAAGCCGGCCTCGAGGAAGAAGGCGGTCAGCACTTCGTAGGAGAGGAGCGGGCCGATGACATTGCCACCCAGGCGCGAAAGCTCGCTCCAATTGGTGCCGAACTCGTAGGACATGACCACGCCGGAGACCACGCCCATGCCGAACGACACGGCGAAGATCTTGATCCAGTGGCGGGAGATGTCGGCGTAGATCTGCTTGCCGGTTTTCAACCACAGCCCTTCGAGCACCATGAGCCAGGCGGCCAGGCCGATGGTGAAAGACGGGAAAATAATGTGGAAGGAGATCGTGAAGGCGAACTGGATGCGCGATAGGAGAAGGGGATCGAGTTCGGGCATCCTTCGTTCCAACCCCAGTCTGTTGGGCCGCCACGAGCTACGGCGACTCAGTTCCTTGAACCGGAGACTATCTCAGGATTGGGCCTGGCGCATAGGCGCCTCTTGAGCGGTGTCCATAAAGGAGGCCGGAATGACGGCGGAGGCGCAGTCTGGCGCCCGCTAGAACAGCCAATTGAAGCGGCCTTTGACGGCGTTATCCTCGACGCCATCGCCGGTGTTGTGGGCGTAAACGCCATGACGTCCGCCGGTGACCTCGGTTTTGGCGCCGGTGGCCACATTGAGATTGGTGCTATGGTTCTCCGCGAAGATGCCGTCATAAGAGGTGCCCCTGACATTGCCATACGTGTTGACGGTCAGCACACCGTCGCCGTCGTTTTCAGCGCGAATGCCGCTCTGGCCGCCGGTGACGGAGCCGGTCGTTACGCTAATATCGGTGCCATTGTGGTTTTGCGCAGAGATGCCATCGCCGGTGGTGCCCTCGATATGGCCCGTGGTGGTGATGGTGATCGTGCCGCTACTGGTGCTCTCGGCACGAATGCCGTTAGTGCCACCAGTGATTTCGCCTGTGCCGAAGATCAGCATGGCATAGTTGCTTGTTGTGACGACGCGGAACTCTGGCTCCGTGGTCACCGTGGCGTTTGAGACATTGCTTGCGCCCTGGATGGTGCTCTCGTCGCCGGAGCACACAATGTTTGATGCAGGGCCGGTGCAATCGGCATGGGCGCTTCGGCCTTAGCCGCTAAGTGCGCCAATTAAAGCCGCTGTGGACAGCAATATGTGCCGTCTTTTTGTGTGCGTGGTCATCAGCCCCCCTTATCGGTGCCAATGCCTTTTTCTTTTTCGCATGACACCCGTCAACGCAATTACTGGTAGAAGTTTTGGCCGCATTGGGGGTCACATGCAGCCCCTGCTTGCTGACCTAAGTCAGACGAGCGATTCAAAACGAACCTGTTGCCAAATTGACACGAACGCTCAGGGAGGGGGCGGGCGAGGCCGGCGGCCCGGAAAACCCCCGATTTTTAGTCGTGGAAATCCCCGCGCGAGGGCCTTGAGGCGGCGGTAGATGTTATGTTATATCATCACGCATGAATACAGCTCACCATCAGCCAGACCCGAAATTATCGCGCAATCAGGGAGAAATTCTCACCTGCCTGCGCCGGGCCAAGGAGCCCATGAGCGCCTATGCTATCCTCGACCGGGTGCGCACCGCCGGCATCTCCCATCCGCCCACGGTCTACCGGGCGCTGAACGATCTGATGCAAAAGGGCATGGTGCATCGGCTCCAATCCCGCTCGGCCTTCGTCGCCTGCGACCATGGCGCCTGCGACGGCAAGCTCGCCTTCGCCATCTGCCGGCGTTGCGACAAGGTGGTGGAGATCCCCCTCAGCGACGAGAACCAGGCGGCGCTGCTCGGCCTGGCCCCGGACGAGATTTCGCCGGAGACGGTGACGCTTGAGATTGCCGGTCTCTGCGTGGCCTGCCGCCCGGCCGAAACGGCCCAAGCCCTATGAACTTAGGCCCCATGGACCCATCCTCCACAGCTTCGCCGTCGACGGGAGCGCCCGGCAACCGGGCTTCGTTGTTGCGGGCCTCTGTGCCGGCGCGGCTTGCCATGGCGGCCGTGGCCATTGGCCTGCTCTGGCTTGGCGTGCTTTGGGCCATCACATGAGGGCGGTGAGGGCGTCCGCGCCCGCCATCAGTTTTCACGACCTCACGCTCGGCTATGACCGGCACCCTGCCGTGCATCACATCACCGGTGAGATCACCCATGGCGAATTGCTGGCGATTGTTGGGCCTAACGGCGCGGGCAAGTCGACATTGCTCAAAGCCATTGTCGGCGAGCTGAAGCCTTTGAGCGGAACGCTCGATCTCGACGGGTTGACCAGGCGCGACATCGCCTATCTGCCGCAAGTCATCGAGATCGATCGCAGCTTTCCCATCTCCGTGTTCGACTGCGTGGCCATGGGCCTGTGGCGCAGGATCGGCGCTTGGCGCGGGCTTGGGCGCAGCGGGCGTGAGGAGGTGATGCAGGCGCTCGACACCGTGGGGCTGGTGGACCTCTCCGACCGGCCCGTGGGCGCTCTCTCGGGCGGACAGTTTCAGCGCGTGCTGTTCGCGCGGCTCCTGTTGCAGGACGCTTCCGTGATCCTGCTCGACGAGCCGTTCCGGGCCATCGACACCAAGACCGTTGCCGAGCTGATCGCGCTCATCGAGCGCTGGCATGGCGAGGGCCGCACAGTGCTTGCGGCGCTGCACGACATGGACCAGGTGCGTGCCCATTTTCCGCAAACGCTGATCTTGGCGCGCGAGGTCGTGGCCTGGGGGGACACGAAGAAAGTTCTGACCCCGGCCAGTCTCGCCAAGTCGCGCCAGCTCACCGAGGCCTTCGACACGCACGCCCATGTTTGCGAGCGCGAAGAAGAAGCGGAGCGCGAAATCGTATGATCGATGCTCTCGTTCAGCCCTTCGTCGAGTTCGCCTTCATGCGCCGGGCCCTGGTCGGCTGCCTGATCATCTCGCTGACGGCGCCACCCATCGGCGTGTTCCTGGTGCTGCGGCGCATGAGCCTCATGGGCGACGCCATGGGCCACGCCATTTTGCCGGGCGCGGCGATTGGCTATCTGCTCGCCGGGCTGTCGCTCTTCGCCATGAGCCTTGGAGGCTTTGCCGCCGGGCTCGCCGTGGCGCTGGCCGCCGGTCTCGTCGCCCGCTCCACGGTGTTGCGCGAGGACGCCAGCCTCGCCGGCTTTTATCTCGTGTCCCTGGCGCTCGGCGTGATGCTGATTTCCGTGCGCGGCAGCAATGTCGATCTCCTGCATGTGCTGTTCGGCACGGTGCTGGCGCTCGACGACGCGGCGCTCATTCTCATCGCCACCATCGCCACGGTGTCGCTGATCGCGCTCGCGGTGATCTACCGGCCATTGGTATTGGAGTGTTTCGATCCACAGTTCCTGCGCTCGGTAAGTCCGTTGAGCTCCACCACGCATCTTCTCTTCCTGGTGCTGGTGGTGCTCAATCTGGTGGCCGGCTTCCAGGCGCTCGGCACGCTCATGGCTGTGGGCATCATGCTGTTGCCCGCCGTCGCCGCGCGCTTCTGGGTCGAGGACGTGGCGGGGATGATCGCTGTCGCCATCGGCACCGCCTTCGTGGCCAGCTTCACCGGGCTTCTGTTGTCGTACTACGCGGACCTGCCCACGGGCCCCGCCGTCATTCTCAGCTGCGGCGCGTTCTATTTCCTATCCATGCTGGTCGGCGTCAAAGGCGGTCTCCTCTGGGGCCTGATGCCGCGCAAGCATTTGGAAGCCTGATCCTCTCGTCCTAGGAGTTTTGCGTCATGAGACATCGCTTCATCGGCACCTTGGCTTTAGCGCTTCTCGTCTTGTTTGGTCTGTCGGGCGCGGCGTCCGCTGCCAGCAAGCTCAAAGCCGTCGCGTCCTTCAGCATTCTCGGCGACATGGTTCGCCAAGTTGGCGGCGGCCGGGTGGAGATCACGACGCTGGTCGGCCCGAACGGCGACGCCCATGTGTTCAGCCCGACACCGGCGACCGCCAAGTTGCTGGCCAGCGCCGACATCTTCTTAGTCAATGGTCTCGGCTTCGAGGGTTGGATGGAGCGCTTAGAGACATCGTCAGGCTTTAAGGGTGTCACGGTCGTGGCCTCGACTGGAGTCGAGACCCTGGCGATGGACGAAGGCCATCACCACGACGAACATGGCGACGGCCACGATGAGGACGGCGGTGAAGCGGCGGACCCTCATGCGTGGCAGAGTCTTGCGAACGGCAAAATCTATGTGGCCAATATTCGCGACGGGCTGATCGCCGCCGACCCCGAGGGCAAGGCCGTCTACGAGGCGAACGCCACGAAATATCTCGCCGCCATCGACGCCGAAGAGATCGCGGTCAAGGAAGCCATTGCTAGCCTGCCGCCGGAGCGGCGCCGCATCATCACCTCCCATGACGCCTTCGGCTATCTGGCGGACGCTTATGGGCTTGAGGTCATCTCGCCGGAAGGCGTGAGCACCGAGAGCGAGGCTTCGGCGCAGGACGTGGCCATGATCATTCGCCAGATCCGGGAAGAGAAGATCCCGGCGGTGTTCTTGGAGAATGTCACCGACCGGCGGTTGCTCGACCAGATCGCGCGGGAGACCGGGGCCAAGATCGGCGGCGTGCTCTATTCCGATGCGCTGTCGGAGCCCGACGGCCCGGCGCCGACCTATCTCGGCATGTTCCGCCACAATATCGGGGCGCTCAGCGCGGCGATGTCGTCGTAGGGGGTGCGGTGCCTGCCAAAAGAAAATGGTTCGTTCTGCTGGGCACGGTCGTCGTCGCCGCAATCCTGTTCGCATCGCTTGCGCCCGTAGGCTGGCAGATGCGCTTCGGGCTCCATTGGCTGGTGGAACATTTCCTCGTCTTTTTCGCGCTGACGGTGCTGGCGTGCCTCACCTGGCCTAAGCCGATGATCGTGGCGGGCGTGCTTGTGTCCTTCGCGGTGCTGCTGGAGGCGGCGCAAGGGCTGACGCCGGATCGCACGCCAGATCTGGCCACGGCGCTGAGCGCGGCTTCAGGGGTGTCACTGGCGGCGCTGCTCTTCGATCTGGCGCTGACGCTGCGCGGAAAATGGCGGAACGCTTGAGCCTTGCGCGTGCTGGTGCGGCCCTTCCAAATGTGATGTATCCTGGGCCCATGGAGATCAAAGCGCGTAGGCGCGCAATTCCGGTCAAAATTGGCGGTGTGATGTTGGGTGGCGATGCCCCCATCGTCGTCCAGTCCATGACCAATACCGACACGGCGGACGTGGAAGCGACCGTCGTGCAAGTGGCCGCGTTGGCGCGTGCGGGCTCCGAGCTAGTGCGCATCACCGTGGATAGGGCTGAGTCCGCCGCCGTGGTGCCGGAGATCGTGACGCGGCTTAACGCGCTCGGCACAGACGTGCCGCTGATTGGCGACTTTCACTATAACGGCCACACGCTGCTGGCCGACTATCCCGACTGCGCCGCGGCGCTGGCCAAATACCGCATCAATCCCGGCAATGTCGGCTTCAAGGATAAGCGCGACAAGCAGTTCTCCCAGATCATCGACATCGCGCTCAAGCACGACAAGCCGGTGCGTATCGGCGTGAACTGGGGAAGCCTCGATCAGGACTTGCTCACGCGCCTGATGGACGAGAACTCGGCGAGCTCCGATCCGAAGGACGCGCGCGACGTCATGCATGAAGCCATCGTCCAGTCGGCGCTTATCAGTGCCGAGCGCGCCATGGAGCTTGGCATGGGCGCCGACAAAATCGTGCTGTCGGCCAAGGTGTCGGCGGTGCAAGACCTCATCGCTGTTTACGCCATGCTGGCGTCGCGCTCGGACCTGTCGCTGCATCTCGGGCTGACCGAGGCGGGCATGGGCTCGAAAGGCATCGTCGCTTCGTCCGCCGCGCTATCCGTGCTGCTCCAGCAAGGTATTGGCGACACCATCCGCATCTCGTTGACGCCGGAGCCGGGCGGCGATCGCACGGTGGAAGTCACGGTGGCGCAAGAGCTGCTTCAGAGCATGGGCTTCCGCGCCTTCGTTCCGCTGGTGGCGGCGTGTCCCGGTTGCGGGCGCACCACGTCCACCACGTTCCAGTCGCTGGCCCGCGACATCCAAGATTTCATTCGCGACCAGATGCCGGAATGGAAGCGCCGCTATCCTGGCGTGGAGACGCTGAACGTCGCGGTGATGGGCTGCATCGTCAACGGGCCGGGCGAGTCGAAACATGCCGATATCGGCATCTCGCTACCGGGCACGGGGGAGTCGCCCGCCGCGCCCGTGTTCATCGACGGCAAGAAGGTCACGACGCTTCGCGGGTCCGGCGTGTCAGCGGACTTCAAGCAGATGGTGCTGGATTATATCGAGCAGCGTTACGGGCAAGGCTCGATCGGCCGCAGCGCGGCGGAGTGAAGCTGCGCGTCACCCCAACTACTTCATCGAAATAGCATCGCCGGCGATCGAGACGGTCAGCGCGATCATCGTGACATTGAACACGAAGGCGACCATGCCGTGGGCGGTCACGGTCCTGCGGATCGTGCGCGAGGTGATCGACACGTCGGAGACTTCCGTGGACGTGCCGAGGACGAAGGCGAAATAGACGAAGTCCCAATAGTCAGGTTTTTCGCCGCCGGGAAAATGCAAGCCGCCGCCTTTACCGCGATGCTCCGCGTAATATTCATGGGCGTAATGCAGCGCGAACATGATGTGGATGAACACCCACGAGAGCAGCGTGGTGAGGAATAGCAGCGCCAGGATGCGCGGTGAGATCATGCCGCCATCCGCCGCGGTGCGCAGCCAGAACACAATCGCGCCGAGGCTGGCCATCGCCGCGATCACCGTCAGGATGGGAATGGCCAGGCGGCCTTCGTCCTGCAGGGCGGAGTGCTGGCGCAACTGCTCCGGGGCAGAGCGGCTGATCATGGTGACCACGAGAACGAGATAGAGCACGACGCCGGCATCCCAGCCCATCAGCAGACGCGAAACCAGCAAGTAGTCCCTTGGCAGAAAGACGACGAGCAGTGCGAATACGATTGCTGAGAATAGAAGCCGCCAGCGGGCCTGGAGAAAGCGCGAGACCCGCGTGTCCCGGAAGCGCCTATGGGGAGCCGGCGATTGAACCATGGGCCGTATTCGACCTGGATTCGCCTATCCGCTCAAGCACGCCGTTCGGCAACGAAGCGAGCGGCGTCGATGAGCATGGCGGCCTTGTCACCGAAGGGCTTGAGTGCGTCTTCCGCATCCGCCACCAGTCCGACCAGGTGCGCCTTGGCGCCCTCGAGGCCGAGTAGCCCCACAAGGGTCGCCTTGCCGCGCTCGGCATCCTTGGCCACGGCTTTGCCTAACGCCTCCGCGTTGCCTTCAGCATCGAGAAGATCGTCGGCGAGTTGGAAGGCTTGGCCGAACGCGTTCGCATAGGCCACCAGTGCTGCGCGGTCTTCGGCCCCGGCCTGGCCGAGGACAGCGCCTCCCTCGCAGGCGAAGCGGAACAGAGCGCCGGTCTTCAGCGCTTGCATGGCCACGGTGTCCTCGGGCGAAAAGCTGCGATGGGTGGCGGCGAGGTCGAGCGCCTGACCCAAGGCCATGCCCCGCCAGCCGCCGGCCTTGGCGAGCATGAGGACCAGCTCGGCGCGGATGGTCGCGTCTTTATGGGTTTGGGCTGTGCTCAGGATCTCAAACGCGAGGGTGAGGAGCGCATCGCCGGCTAAAATGGCGGTCGCCTCGTCGAAGGCCTTGTGGGTCGTGGGGCGCCCCCGGCGCATGGCGTCGTCGTCCATGGCGGGGAGGTCGTCATGCACCAGCGAATAGCAATGGACGCATTCAAGGGCGCAAGCGGCGTCGAGGGCCGCGTCTTCGTCGACGCCGAACAGCTTGGCCGATTGGATCAGCAGAAAAGGCCGCAGGCGTTTGCCGCCATCAAGGGCCGCATAGCGCATGGCGTTGCCAAGCTCCGCGGCACCCGGTGGGGTCGCTTGGCCAGCGCTAAGGAGCGCGCCGAGCCGTTGCTCGACGGCCGCCGCTACGCGTTCGAGTTCTGTGGGAAAAGCCATATCGGGAGACAGAGATAAAGGAGGCGGCGCTTGGCCGCAATCGGGGTGGCCCGGCGCGCCTCCAAGTCTGCGTCAAGTCAGGCGTTGCCCCACATGGCGCCTGAGAGGTAGAACCCGATCCCATGGCGGGACAGGCGCCCTCAGAGGCTAAAAAACGGACCAAGAAACGGGCTGGCGGCCGCAAGACGCGTCACCGTCCATCGGCCAGGCATCCTTGGGCGCGGCGCGTGGCGCTGGGTCTGGCGATCGCCTTTGGCGCGCTCCTTCTTTCCATCGTGGCGTTCCGCTTCGTCAATCCGGCGATTACGCCGGTCATGGTGGTGGAGAAGTTGAAGGGCGCCACCCTCAGGCGCCAATGGGTGCCGCTTGAGAAAATCTCGCCCAATCTGCGCCTGGCGGTGCTCTCCAGCGAAGATGGCCGGTTTTGCGACCATTGGGGTGTGGATTGGGGCGCGGTGAGGGATGCGGTGAACGCGGCCCACGGCCTGCGCGGGGTGCGTGGCGCCAGCACGATCCCCATGCAGACGGCGAAGAACGTCTATCTATGGACAGAGCGCAGCTATCTGCGGAAAGCCTTGGAGGCGCCGCTGGCATATCTTATGTCGGCGATCTGGCCCAAGCGGCGGATGATGGAGATCTATCTCAACGTCGCCCAATGGGGCCCAGGCGTGTTCGGGGCCGAGGCGGCAAGCCGCTATTATTTCCGAAAACCCGCCTCCGCCCTCACTAGGCGCCAGGCGGCTTTGCTCGCTGCCGCGCTGCCCAATCCGCGGATCCGCAACCCCGCCAAGCCAAGCCGGACCATGCGCCGGATCGCCAGGACCGTCGAACGCCGCATGCCAGCCATGGTCCGGCGGGCGGCATGCGTCATGTAGCCCTACAAAAAGGTTGGTTGTCGGCCCTGGCCAGGGGAAAAGATTGCCACTATAAGGGCGCCAAGATAGGGCCGATTTCGGATCTGCCCCACTTTGAGGTTCTAAGACTATGGCTGTACCCAAAAGTAAGATCTCCCGCATGAAGCGGGGGTTCCGACGGTCCCATGACGCATTAAAGGCGCCGGCATACGTCGAGGACAAGGAATCCGGCGAGCTTCGCCGGCCGCACCACATCGACCTGAAGTCGGGCCGGTATCGCGGACGCCAGGTGCTCACCGTCAAGGAAGAGGCTTAGGGCCTAAGCCTCTTTTGGCTTCCGATCGGCTTTCTTCGCCTAACCCCGCCTTTTTCAGGCGCGGACACGCTTGTCCGCTCGCCGATTTCCGTAACCTTAAGAGCCTGCGCGGACGGCGCGGATTTTTGGCTGTCTTAAGCCTTGTCGCCTAACCTCTCCAGCAATGAACGAAGCGCCGAAACGGCGCCCCCATGACGTGGGTTGTGGGATGTTGAGGGGCGGGTGAATGGTTGCATCCTTTAGCGGGCCTGCTGGGGCCGCTGGCAAGACGCCAGAGCCTCTCGACCTCGACCAGGTGCTGGAGAGCGTGCGCGCGACCGCCTATCGGTAGGACTTCGCTAGCGACACCATCGAATGGGCCGAGAACGCCAAGACCGTGCTCGGCGTCGCCAACATCGCCAAACTCCGCAAGGGGCGCGCTTACGCCCTGCATATCGCTCCCGAGCATGCTGGCGCCCGCTATGACGGGGTGACGGGCGGGCCCGTATGCCGAGCCTGGCGGCGCGCTGCGGTACAGCCTTTGCTATCGCATTCTGCCGGATGGGCGCCGGGGCAAGTCGGCGTTCTGGGTTGAGGATGCGGGCGTCTGCTTTACCGACGCCGACGGGCGCCCCGTTCAGGCGCAAGGCACGCTGCGGGTGATCGACGACCGGCGCCAGCATGAGCGTTCGCATTTCTCAGGAACGCGTGACGAGCTCACCGGCCAGCTCAACCGGACACGGCTTACCGAGGCCCTGACCAATTTGCTGTCCGATGCGACGCGCTCGCCCATCACCGGTGCGTTCCTGCTTGCCGGCGTCAACGATCTCACGCTGGTCAACGAGACCTATGGTTTCGATGTTGGCGACGAGGTGATTACGATTGTCGGGCAGCGCCTCGCCCGCGCCCTGCGCGGCAAGGATTGCGTCGGCCGGTACTCATCCAACAAATTCGGCATCGTGCTTCATAATTGCGAGGCCGAAGGTGTGGAGGCCATCGCCCGGCGCCTCATGGCGGCCGTGGAAGACAGTGTCATCGATACCAGCGTCGGCGCGGTGGCGGCGACAATCTCGGTGGGCGCCGTGGTCGTGCCCGAGCAAGCCAGTGGCGTGCAGAAGGCCATCGGCAGCGCCCTTCAGGCTCTCGATGTCGGCCGCACCAATCGCAGTGACCGCTTTAGCCGCTATGCGCCTTGCGAGCGGATCGAGTCCGAGCGCCGGCGCAATGTCGCCATCGCCGACGAGGTTATCCGCGCGCTCAACGACCGCCGCACGATGATCGCGCTTCAGCCGGTCGTCTCCTCGTGGAGTCATGAGCCCGAGCTTTACGAGTGCTTGCTGCGCATACGGCGGCTCGACGGCTCGATCATGAGCGCCGGCGAGTTCATCCATGTGGCCGAGCAGTTCGGGCTCGCCAAGCTCATCGACTATCGCGTGCTCGAGCTGGCCATCGAGCTGTTGCGCGCGTCGCCCCAGATCAAGCTTGCGCTCAACGTATCCGGCGCCACCACGACGGACCCGCAATGGATGTTGGGGCTTGAGGGTTTCACCGGCAAGGACCGGCAGATCACCGAGAGACTGACCATCGAGATCACTGAGACGGTGGCGATCTCCGACGTGAAGGCGGCGGTGAAATTCGTGGCCACGCTGAAAGATCTTGGCTGCCGCGTGGCGCTCGACGACTTCGGCGCCGGCTACACCTCGTTCCGCTCGTTACGTCAACTCGGCGTTGACATGGTCAAGATCGATGGCTCGTTCATCCAGAATTTGGGC
>SDBT01018018.1_pt1 | contig 11117 bp, 14 predicted proteins | sample 2277101 | NCBI WGS metagenome assembly SDBT01 (sample SAMN10404973, study PRJNA504765) | marine sediment metagenome | isolation source: marine sediment core GS10_PC15, 103 cmbsf | place: Arctic Ocean: Southern Knipovich Ridge | collected 2010 | reverse complement strand
GCATTAGCTGACATATTAGATGATTTAGTAGCAGTGCCTTTAATAAAGATAGACAGGCCAAATGCAGAGAAAAGGAGGCAACATAGCCGTTTTGGAATAAAAAACAATGACAATGGTAGATGGCAATTCTCTGGTAAAAGAGGAAGGTTGGAATGGAGAACTCCAAGTGGAGTTTGGTTGTGTCATCCGTTGATAGCTGAAGCAATGTTGGGAACTACCAAAGCAATTGCTGAATCTTTTTACTCAAGATGGGGAAATGAAAACTATAACTCCGAATTCATAACTACATCAAAAGATAAGATACAGTTGGTCAACTCTATGAACAATTCATCCCACGATCACAAGATTGTAAGAGATAAAATGTGCAAGAGTGGTATAAGAAAATCATTCGACATAAAATCATTTACAGAAAAGACCGAATTATTATGGACCAATGATACAAAAAGTATTAAAGATGGGTGTAAAATATTAAATAAAAGATTGAAAGGATTAGAAAAGTATGAAGAGTATAAACCTCAGATAGATACATTTACAGATTTAATAAACGCATCTAAAAAAGATATAGAAAGTCTGGATATGGATCTAAAGAACAATTGGAGGGAAAAACATAAGATATTTCTAGAATAGAAGGGTAGAAGGTACATTTGAAAACTGATCTTTGTATTAGTTGTAGTTCCAAGCTTAGAAAATATATAGAAGAACTATCGGGAAAAAAATTTGAAGTAGGACTAAGGAGGAATTAAGATGAGCATTTATGTATGGTATTCCGGAGCAACTGACATAACAGGTAAAGTGTTGGTGGATGCTTTGAACGCAAAAGGCATAGAAACCAGCGGAGGAATTAGTTGTATAACAAACAAACCTGACTTATTAGTATGTTATGGATGTAAACACGGAGACCCATGGAGAAATTCAAATATAGCGGGGTGGAATGTGCTTAATAATCCCGTGAACGTCAGGAATAATGCTAACAAGCTACTGAGTTTGAACAAACTGAAAGATTCAGTTGAAGTAACAGTAGCCCTACCAATCGTAGAAACAGAAAATATAAGTAGAAGTATGGAAAGGGGAGACATTACACTCCCTGCTGTTGGTAGAACTAAATTTCACCAAGGAGGTAAAGGGTTCTGGTTGTGCTTACAGAAATCTGATGTTGCAAGTGCAGTGGCTGAAGGAGCACAGTATTTCCAGCCTTACATTCCTAAAGACGAGGAATTTAGAGTTCATATATTTGGTGGGGAACACCTATTCTCTGTTAAGAAAGTAAAAAGAACTAACCCTTATGATGATTGGAGAACAGATAGGACAGAAGTTATCACTGAAAAAGCAAGAACAAGAGGAGTGTCAATAGACGCCCCAACTCTGGCATTAGCTTTAGAATACGCTCCTAAGGGAGTTAAACTGCCAGATACAGCGATCAGGTCTTTACACCGGGGGTGGGTATTTAAAACAGTCTCTAGACCAAAAGCATCTATTACAGCATTGGCAAAGAAAACTGCAGAGATTTTGGGATTAGACTTTGCCGCTGTTGATATTATGATAGGTGATGATGGGTCTGTTTATGTATTAGAAGCCAATAGTGGTCCTGGACTGAAAGGACAAAATATAGACAAATATGTAGCTGCTATTGAAGCTAAGCATATAGAGGTTGTTACACCCCCACCAGCTGCCAGAAGGAGTGAAAGTATAACTCCTACACCTAGAAGACGTGACTCTCGGGCAAGAGGAACCTCGTCAAGAAGAACTCCATCCCCTAGAAGGTCACCAGATACAACTCAAACAGATACTTCAGACGGACATCTTCGTGATAATGTCAGAGGATTACTGAGAGGCGTTGATGTTGATAGTTTGGATGAGGCAGGAAAGAGAGTAGTAAGAGATGTACTAGGAAACCTCATGGACCGAGAACTGGGTATATAAAGATGAAGATTATAAGTACACTGACAAAGAGTGAAATCGCCGGACAGATTTGTGAATTAATAAACAAACACAACGGCTGGTACCGGCGGTTCACTCCAGCTAATATTGAAGTAACGAACAATCTCTATGTAGTGGAACTGTTAGGAAACAAAGTAATAGGCGTAGGTGGTATGAGGAAGTTAAGTAATATCCATACCGAGTTTATGCATTTATGTGTCAGACCTGAATTTAGAAGACAAGGTATAGCTATAAAACTATCCATTAAAAGACTGAACCTTTTAGAAACTCCTATAGCCTTGAGCTACATTAGAAATAATAACATTCCCAGCATGATGAATAGTCTTAAATCGGGTTTTGTACCTATTGAAGAGTCACGAAAGAGAGGGTATAATATCTTAACGTTTGTAAGATTTAAAGATGAATCCGACAATGTAGCACTACAAAGTATTCTAAAGGAGACACTTAATGGGGTATTATACACTGGACGCTGTAATAGAGGATAATAATAGAGTAAGGGAAAAGGTTAGAATATTACATATTTCCGATTCCGGAACATTGCACTGTATTACTGAGATAGGTGATAGAGTTAATCTTAAAATAAGAGACAATAATGAATCCGGAGTTAAAATAGAATCACTAACACTTACAAAACCTAGTGAAATAAAATCTGGAATTCATGACACATATTATATAAACGAATCTACTCCAGATACACCTCCTAACCAGACTGATGGGCAGGGAGTTACTTCAATAACAAAGCTCACTTCATCTAATTCTAGACCTTACATTTTAGTAATAATAAAACAATTTCTAAGTGAAATAAAATCTGGAATTCATGACACATATTATATAAACGAATCTACTTCAGATACACCTCCTATTAGCAGGGAGTCCCTTGTAATTTATCTTGAATTAGAACCTTTACCGCCTCCTTGGGAGCGGTTTGCAGGTAAATTAATAGATGTTACTTTCTTCAATAATAATGCCCTTATGTTAAAGACGGAGAGTAGAAAAGGCAATATTTCAAACGTGGTGGAAAGATTTACCAATTTTGAATATTTTATAAAAGAGATATTCACTTATGATTTGGATACAAGTGTTACAAAAATTCTCCCGTTTACCAGAGATGTTAAAAATCAACAACGCGCTATTAAAGTTATACAAGATATTTTTGGATATCAGAAAATAGTAGATCCCCCGGGTTGTACTGACCCGACACAAAATATGCCATGGGGAGGATCATATACGAGCAGAAGCGGTGGTAGTGTTGTTAATACTGGTTGGATGAAAAAAGTTGCTGCTAGGAAGTGTTTAACACAATATACAGGACGTAAAAAGGAATTTTTCTTTAAAGAATTTTCAGGAGCTAAAGATGAGTAACAAAAAAGCACAAACAGAAAAAATCGCACATCTTATAGAATATTTAGAGCCCTTGAGCGATATCAGATCTATAGACGTAGATATAAAAAAGAAACATATAATTAGTATTAGTGGTAGGTTTGTAAGTGCTACAAATAAAAGACTAGTAGTAAAACCGTACTCATCTGGTATTCCAATTTACGTAGATCTTTATAGAGACAATATAGACACGTTAGAAGTAAAGACAGTAAGAAAATTTGCATTATATGAAAACTCAGGAGAAAATGTAAGCATTTTTAAAGAAAAAGAGAAATATGATAAATCAATTGTTTTTTGGGGAGGCAAAGTGGGTATAATAGGTAGATTCTTAAAAAAACTAGCACACTCAATGGAAGATAGGAAATTAGAAATATCTACAACACCTGTAATTAATAAACCTGAGAACCATACTATATCTACAATGATGGTGGGGGATACACCTAGAAAAAAGTTTCAGAGAGACAAAAGTAAGTCATCAGTGGGGCATTCGGCGAGGACGGTACTAAAAAATAAAGAATTTTTTTTTAAAGAAAAACTAAGTGAGGTAAACGATGCCAAATATTGAAGAGTTTATAGAATATGTAAGTAAAACCGACTTGAGTAGAGTGATAGCTTTGGATGTTAGTACACACAGCACCAGTTTTAACAAAACAATATATGGCAGAGTACAAGATGTAAAAGATAGTTTAATAACTGTATGTACAGGGAAAGAATATCAGTACGATTTGCAAATATTCATTCCAAGCAATCGAAAACTAGAATTATTACTTATAGAGGAAGGTAAAAAAGGCTTTGAATATATTTCAAAACAAATAAGTTTCTATACAGAAGAACCTTGTACGAATCTCATTAAATTAATAATGGATAAGATATTGAAAGATGGCGGTACTATAAGAAAGGCATTTCCTACTAAAAAATTGGCAAAATGTTTGGTTGAAGATACAATGTATGTTATGAACAGTGTTATAAATACAGCAGAAACAGGGTTTGATGAATATGGTATTTATGGAGATATGTGTGGTATGGGTATGTATACAGGATACGTACAAAAAAAAGATAAAGAATTTTACTTTAAAGAGTACAAGGGTAAAGCTGTAATCTCTAAGTAACAATATATGCTATATTAATTAAAAAGAGGAGGCTAAATGTTTGAGGATTACATAGGAAACAGGGATATAATCAGACAACTAACCGTTTCTATAAATGCTGCCAAATCAAGAAATCTTAATCTGCCACATGTTTTATTATCAGGTCATGCAGGTTGTGGTAAAACTACTTTGGCTAAACTGGCCTCAAAAGAGATGGGTACAAATTTCATAGAATCTTCCCCGGAAAGTTTGAAATCTAATGAGAGTGTAAGGGAACTGCTTGAAAACTTGTCCGGTAAGGGCTATGATAAATATGGCCTTATCACAGGGCTAATAGAACCTGATGTAATATTTCTGGACGAGATACACCAACTTCCTGTGAAAGGACAAGAGGCTCTTGGAATAGCAATGGAATACGGAAATATAACTTTTATTGTAAAGAGCCCTATGGGGAAATCGAAAGTGATAAAACAGTGGGTTCCAAAATTTACTTTGATTGGTGCTACAACAGAGTCTGGAATACTATCCAAACCATTTAGAGATAAATTTGGATTAACATTCTCTATCCAACCTTATACTATACCAGAACTTGAAAAAGTAGCTTTAATTCATGCTAAATCCAGAAATATAGAATTGACATGTAGAGCAGCTGGAGATATAGCTAAAAGATCTAGAGGTATTCCAAGATTTGTGGTCAAATATTTAAGCAATGGGGAAGAGATAGCTGCTTTACAAAAGAAAAGAACTATAAGCCATTCTATGATTGAAACTGTCTTTGATACACTAAATATAGATGAAGTAGGTCTGACTAAATTGGACAGAAATATAATGAGAATTCTACACGAAGCTGGGGGAAAAGTAGGAGTAGAACATCTAGCTGTATTAACCGGAGAGTCTAAGAAAACACTTGAGGGAGATATAGAGCCATATCTACTACAAAAAGGTTATATGATAAGATCGGCTGGAGGACGGATAATAACAGAAAAAGGTACAGATTATTTGGTTAATAAACAATTGATTCCAGAAGAAAAAGTCAGTATAAAAAGAGTGATTTCCATGGAGGAACAATAATGGTTAATTTTATGACCGTATTTTCAGCTGCCAAATTAGGCAACGAGGTGTGTACTTTACAAATTGTAGAAAGATTTAAACGTTTAATAGACTTCTTATCAAAGGACAACCAAGACTTAAAGTCGGAACTAACATTAGAAGTATTAGAACAGCTAAAAGGAGAAAGGATTAGAACTTTTAATACTAAAAAGCTCCATAATTCTTTTCTAAATGACGATTCTGAGCATGTGTGGAGCGAATACGTTAAAAACAAATTCGTTTTGTGGACTAATCTACAATTAAACAGGCTTGTCAAAAAATCGACTGCTAAGCAAGCATCCCAAGTTTACATTCCTTGGTACGTTGCTACTGCAATAAAACACTATAAAACATTGATAGACTATTTTGACTCTCATGAGGAAGTAAATAACTTTGTAGAGAGTGACATGGAAAAAGAAAAGCTACCTAGATACATAATCTATGCTGGAAAAATGTTATTTAACAATCTCAAACAGCAAGGCAGAAAGAATTTACTAGACAAAGTTAGGATAGCAATTTTAGAGCCAACTTCTGGACTTGGAATTAACAGTACAACTGCCAAGCCTGTACAAGAATTAAAATTATTGACAAAAGAGTTTGTCTTAGATAGACCGTGTAATCTGGAAATATCTGATAGGATTAAATTTGCGACCAAACGGAAATTAGACCAATCTACTAAAGACGAATTTATTAGTAGTTGTAGTAAACAATTAAAAAATATGGATGGCAGGGGGTGTAATAACACCCATTGTAGTAAGCATTATGATAGCTGTAAAGAAGAATGGAATAAATTACAAGAGGAGGAGCATTGAAATGGCTACAATCAGGCATAAGCATGAAGCTATAGAGGCTCTTAAAGAGCTGGAAGCTAAGTCTGATGTAAGATTTTTCATAGTAGGCGGTTATGTAAGAGATGCTTTGAGAAACAAACCATCAAAAGATATAGATGTAGTAGCTATAAACACAGATCTTAAACATTTAAACAAGCTATTACAAACTAAAGGAGAGACTAAATTTATTCCTTTTTCCAGTACAAAGTTTGGGATAGTCCTTTTTAGAATGAATGGCGGCCAGCATATTGAAATAGCTTTACCTAGAGTTGAATATTCCACAGGTTCTGGCCATAGAGATTTTGAAGTAACCAAAGGAGTTGGAGTAACTTTAGAACAAGACTCAGCAAGAAGAGATTTTAAGATAAACTCTATGTATTTGCCCATAGGATATAAGAGTAGGAAAGAAATAGTGGATTATCATGGAGGAGCAAAAGATATAAGAGACAGACGTATTTCCTTTATAGGTAAAGCTACTGATAGAATAAAGGAAGATCCTTTAAGAATGTTAAGACTGGTATCTTTACAGGCAAAAACTGGATATAGGATTAATTCAGACGCTATCGAGACAGTGAAAAAAAGCTCCGATTTGTTGTGGAAGATTCCAGCAGATCGCATTAAGGATGAGTTAGAGACAATTCTACTCTCAAAAAAACCTTCCAAATCTATAAGACTATTAGCAGATCTTAAATTACTTAAAATAATAATCCAAGAATTAGATGATTGTAGGGGAGTACAACAAGAAAAAACTTTTCATAAATATGACATATTTATACACTGTATTAGAGCATGTGATTTCACACCCCCCGTCTTGTCTTTAAGATATGCGGCTTTACTTCACGATATAGGTAAATTGGACGTAAAGAAATGGGACGAGAATAAAGAACGTTTTACATTTCACAATCACCACCAGATAAGTATACACAAGGCTGAGGAAATTCTGAAAAGATTACGATTAAGTAAAGAATTTATAAAAGAAGTATGCTTCCTTATAGAAATGCATATGTATGATTATAGGGCTGGATGGAAGGACAAAACGGTTAGAAAATTTATTAAAAAGATCGGAATAACAAAAAGCGATTTGTGTAATTTGAGCCAAATTCCTTTATTTCAGTTAAGAATAGCTGACAGATTGGGGTCTGGATTTAAAAATATACCCATAACATATAGACAAAAAGCTTTTGAGAATAGAATAAAATCTGCGTTCAAAAAAGCAGAAATATTTGATATAAAAGACTTGGTCGTTAACGGTGGAGATATTTCTAAGTATCTCAAAATAGCGCCAGGTCCTAAAGTGGGGATTATTCTAGAAGAATTGTTGGACATTACTATGGAAAGTCCATTACTTAATAATAGGAAAGATCTGCTAGAATTATCATCTGATCTGCTAAAAAGAATAGACGATGTTAAAATAGCATTTGTAGGACACTGGAACGATTGGAAAAAGGAAGTCTTAAAAGCAATTAGGGGGGAGTGATGCGTTTTACACAAGCTGGTACAATATATAGAAACTTTTTGGAAGACTATTGCGGTCCTTTCATACAACGTCTGATCCAACGTGAAAATAGAATGTTTGTGGCCGGAGGATCTTTAATATCTCTTTTGGATGGGGAGGATCCTAGAGATATAGATATTTATATACCAACCTTATCTCCTGCACACTTATTGTACATGTTAACTCAGTATGAAGAAACAAGTGTAAGTACTAAGCCTAGTTATGAATTTATTATTAGGAAAGCCGGGGAATCTTCATACGATAGTATAAATTATCGGTATCTACAATACTTAGAGAGTAAGGGACCACAAACCAAAATGCATTTAATATTTTGCCCATTCTGCGATCCTATGAATGTCATTAGTGGATTTGACATAGATCTGTGTAAGATTGCTATAATTGGGGAAACCATGATACAAAGCCAGTATGCTGAGAGTGACTATCTAAGTCGTCGTATAAACTTGAGTGTAGTAACGGAACCACTTAAAACTAAGGAAAGAGTCCATAAATTTATAAAGAGAGGTTTTAATGCCACACCACATACGTTAGAGTTTTTGACAAAAATTGGATTAGAACATTCAACAGATGATGCTCCGGAAGCTGCAACAGAAACAGAACGTTCAATAGATGCTCTGGAAGTTGCAATTGCAACAGAAACAGAACGTTTAGATGCTCTAGAAAACCCCGGCGCCCCATTGGAAATTATACCTGGAACAGAGTCAATTGTATAAATTAACGGAATATGAATTAGAATTAGCATCAGTAAAGAGGGGTGAAGTAAGAGCCACCACATCGAAAATTACCACTAAACTCTTAAATGTAGATACAGATACATGGAACTAATTTAAATAAGGAGATACTTATGTCAGAAAATTTATTTAGCAGCGACAACAAAGGTAACAGTACCAAGTATGTGGAAAACTGGGATAAAATATTCGGGAAGAAGAGAATGAAATTGTTTTCGTATGGTACACTTATGAGCGGCCAGTCCCGCAATTCCACCATGACATCTTTAGGTGGTAAGAAACTCAAGAATGTAGAGGTTGAAGATTTAAGATTATATGGAAACTCTGATCATCCTACTGTCAGGAAAGAGGACGGACATATAGTATTGGGAGAGATCTGGGAATTCGAAAGAAGCGGGGATGAAATACTTAACAGGCTGGATAGAATAGAAGGTTATCCAAGTTATTATGGTAGAGAGAAGATTGAGATAGAAGGAGATAGCGTTTGGGTTTACATTATGACAGATGGAGCATTCAATTTTCAGATAGAAAATAAATCTATGTTACCAATTGAAAACGGCAATTGGAAGGACAAGCGTAATGGGTGAAGAAGGAAAAGAGCTAACTCTAAAAACTTCCACCAAAGAAAAGAAAAGCAAGAATAGGGTGGAAGTAATGGTAGGGGAAAATAATGCATTGGTAATTGCACCCCATGGACATGGCTGTGATGATAATAGGACAGACATTATAGCCTTAAATGTAGCAAAAACATTAGATTGTAGTGTTGTAATAAACAGAGGCTGGAAAAGGGATAAAAGCTACAATTCAACTCAATCACAAGCAAACATGAATAGGCTTGACCATATTTTCATAGGCAGCGCTAGACGGGAGTTCTTGTATCCTATATTAACTATCAAGAATAAAGTGATGGAACATCATGATATTCTGTTTATATTTATTATTCATGGAATGTTCGACAAAGTACAGCAAAGAGTTAAAGGACTAGAATGTGTGTTGGGGTATGGGGCGTCCTTTCCATGGTGGAATGCATCACTGACTATGGATCTGTGGAGAAAGGAGCTACTATCGAAAATGTTGAATGATAGAGGATTTGTAACCTGTGAGGGTAAAGGCGGGGGAAGTCTATCAGGGAGGAGATACTCTAATGTAAACCAGCTCTTCAGAAATAGAAATTCTCCTTTCTTTGATGATAGAGTACAAAGCTTACAAATGGAAGTAGTATACAAGGGCCACCGAGATAGCCCAAGAAATGCAGCTAATACTGGCATATTCTTAGGAGAACAGTTCCAAGCACTAATGGGAACCACTGTAAAACCGGAGAGGCCTGAAACGTTAAAGTACAAGCTTTATTAAAATGGATACATTCTATACATCAGATACTCATTTCAATCACGGGCCTCCTTACATGCGTAATAGTATAATAGATTACTGTAACAGGCCCTTTCACAACATTCACCATATGAATTTGGTTATGGAAACCAACTGGAATGAAACTGTAAAACCAGGAGATTTAGTAGTTCATTTAGGAGACTTTGGATTAGGCAGCTATGAACATATGAAGGACATTTTAGCACGGTTAAATGGTTATAAAATACTTGTTAAAGGTAACCATGATAGAAAGACCTTAACAAAACTGATACAAATGGGATTCACAAAAGTTTATAAAACACACTATACTATTAAAATATTGCAAGACCCTCCTCTGGTTATTTCTCATAGACCGGCTTTACAGCTTAAAAAAGGATATGTAAATCTGTGCGGACATGTACATAATAATTGGTTAGTGAAAGATTTTAGTATAAATGTTGGAGTAGATGTTCATGGGTTCAGACCTGTATCTTCGAAAGATATAAATAAGATGATTCCAGAATTGAAGGAAGGAGTACAAGTGTAATGAGCCAAAGATCGAGAGTTGAAGAAAGAGTGGATGATGTGGAAGCTATCTTAACTGTGCTCTGTGCGTCTAAAGATTTACCTCTAGACGATGAATGCCACTCCTATATAAGATTGCTGGCAGAGCGTATAGTTGTACTGGAGGAAGGATGAACTTTGATCTAGATAAACACACTATCTTTAAATGTATTGCTGGAAGTAATGTGTATGGAACCAATACTAAAGATTCAGATTTAGACACCCGTGGTATAGCCATACCTCCCCGTGAATATTTTACGGGCTATCTCCATAATTTTGAACAGCATGAAGACAAAGTTAAAGATATTGTCATATGGAGTTTGAAGAAGTTTATGAAGTTAGCCGCCGATAACAATCCAAACATTATAGAACTTTTATTTATCCCCCGGAAATTTTGGATTGTGAACACCCCTTATTGGAGAGAAATAGTCAAACACAGAATGTTATTCATGAGCAAGAAAGTGAAACATACTTTTACTGGATATGCTTACTCACAGCTTAAAAGAATAGACGCACATAGAGGATTCTTACTACAAGGAGAAATAGAAAGGCCTAGAAGGATAGATTTTGATTTACCTGTCAATAATAGTATGAGCACCGAAGAAATAAATGAACGACTGTCTCTGACTTAATGGTTTGT
>SDBT01018017.1_pt1 | contig 11117 bp, 14 predicted proteins | sample 2277101 | NCBI WGS metagenome assembly SDBT01 (sample SAMN10404973, study PRJNA504765) | marine sediment metagenome | isolation source: marine sediment core GS10_PC15, 103 cmbsf | place: Arctic Ocean: Southern Knipovich Ridge | collected 2010 | reverse complement strand
ACAGGCGACCCTACTAGGCCAAGGGCCGCTCGCCGGCATCTTTGGTACGGCGGTCAGTGGCGGTGGCCTGGGTGGCCTGATAGGCTCGTTGTTCGGTGGCGGCGCTACCGGAATGCCTTTGAACCTGTTAGCGCGCGCCGGTGGCGGGCCGGTATCGTCTGGCCAGCCCTATATGGTTGGCGAGCGTGGACCGGAGCTGTTCGTTCCCAAGGCGTCCGGTTCCATCATGCCGAACCGTGCGGGCTCCGGTGGCGGCGGCACTCGCAGAACGATCGTGGATATCAATGTTTCGCCTGAGATCATCGCCAAGGTGCGGCAGCAAGCGGGCGACGACACGGTGCGGATCATCAAGAGCGCTTTGTCAGTCTATGATGGCGACGTGTTGCCGGGGCGCATCCACGAGATCGCTGCCGACCCGAGGATGCGTTGATGGCAAACACCGACCTTTTCGACCTGATCGGGTGGCGCGAGCCGGTCTCGTTCAACATTGATCCTGGCCAAGAAACCAGCGGTCTAGGCAGCGGTCAGATCAATCGGGCATCGTTGCGCCCGGCATTGTGGCGGGCAGCGTTTATCAGCAAGCCGCAACGGTTCGCCCAACTGGCCCAGGCGCAGGCGATCATCGAGGACACGATCGACATTCTCGGCACTATATATGCGTGGTGCCCAACGCGAAAATATCCGGCGACCGATCTTGATGGTGTTATTTTGGGCGCCTCGTCCGTCACAATCCACACCCTTGACGGAGACAATCGCCGGCTACGCATCCAAGGTCTGCCGGCGAGTTATGTCCTGACGCGGGGCGATCTGCTGGCGTTTGATTTTGGCTCGCCAACACGTCGCGCCTTGCATCGTGTCGTGACGGCAACCGTGACCGCCGACGGCGCCGGCCTGACTCCACTATTCGCCGTCACTCCGTTCATTCAGCCGGGGGCGGCCGTGTCGGATGTTGTGACGCTGGCCAAGCCGGCGATGGAGGCAATTATTGCCTCGCACAGTTCGGCGATTGCCACTACGACAGGTGAGGTCTCGATCGAACTTGTGCAGGTGGTCTAATGCGATCCTTTGATGCTGCTGAAACCGCCGCCCTGGCAACGGGCGATTGCATCGAGCGAAAATTCCTCTGGATCGTAGCAAAAAATCGATCGACCGGAGCGGACGAGGCCGCCGGCATCTGGAATGGTGCTGTCCCGGTAACGGCGAACATGACCAATGGCTTCACCGGCGCGAGCGTATCGCGCGACTTTGTTGGCGCCGGGTCACTGATCGATGTTGGCGCCGTCCCGCTGACCACGGATATTACAGCGCGACGGCTGATCATACGGCTGTCGAGGATCAACGCCGCAGTCGAGGCTATAATCCGAACCTATGACGCGCGCGGCGCGAAAATCGAGTATGGGCGCGGCATCTTCAATGTTCTGACCAACATCCTTGTGGCCGATATTCGGCCGTGGTTCATCGGGCAGATCGACAAACTGGATTGGCCGACTGGCCCGGTCGGTGGGGATGGCTCGCTGGTCATCACCGCGATGTCGCGGACCCGTGAACTGACCATCGTCTCGCATGATGTGCGCAGCCATGAAAGCCAGCTAGAACGATCTGGCGGCACCGATCATTTCTATAAGGACACTGCGGTCGTCGGACAGTGGATTTTGCCGTGGGGCAAGCACTCAGCGCAAGTCGGCTCCGATCCAAGAAGTTCAGACCCGTCCTTCACAAATCAGGCTTTCCGGTGAGGAAAATCGAGCGGATCGACAAATGGCGTCCGGCGCTGTTCGCTGAAATAGAGCGTTGCGGGGCGGAGCCGTTTTCCTGGGGCAAAAACGACTGTGCCCTGTTCGCGGCCAATTGCGTCAAGGCGATGACCGGCTTTGATCCGTCGCGTGGTCATCGTGGTTATAGGACGCCGGCCGGGGCTTTGCGGAAAATCAAAGCGGCCGGGTTTGAAACCTATGTAGAGCTCGCCGAAGCGATGTTCAAAAAAATCCATATTTCGCGCGCCGGCGTTGGCGATCTGGCAATAATCGACACCGGACGTGGCCCACTTGGTATGGTCGCCGGGGTTGTCACCGGCACAGAGATTGCCGTGTTGCGGCCAGATGGCCTTGGGTTTCTACCGCGTGGTAAGGCGCATCATGCGCTTTTGGTTGGAGGCGATTGACAATGATGCGTCTCCTGATCTTCGCCTTCGTGATCGCTCTGGCACCGGACCCGGCGCATGCTCCGCCGCTTTTCGCCGCCGTCGGTGCCCTTTTCGGTGCGATAGGGGGGGCGATTACCGCTGGTGCCGGGCTCCTTGCTGCCACTACGATATGGGGCACTATCGCTCGCCTTGCGCTGACGCTTGGCGCGTCACTCCTGGCGAACTTGTTACGCAAGAAGCCAACCGGGGGATCTACACAGCCGCCGGGCATGTCGTTGAAGCTAAATTCCGGTGGCAGAGTACCACGGGCTTTTGGCGTTGGTGAAGGGTACGCCACGCGAGGATCGCTGGTCTATGCCAACACATGGCAGGGCGCGTCATCGTCTACGCCAAATAATTTTTTCTCGGCAGTCTATGCCCTGGCCGATCTGCCGGGGCATGAACTTGTCGGCCTTGTCATGGATGGCGTTCCTGCAACCTACGACAAGGACGCAACGCCAGAGACCAATGGCATCATCATCCCGGAGTTTACCGTTGGGGGTGTCAATTATCTTTGGGTCCGGTTCTACGACGGGACGCAGGTCGCCGCCGATACGTTGATGACCTCTAAGTTTTCCAGCCATCCAGAACGGCCTTATGGAAGCGACCGTGTGGGCGAGGGGATTTGTTACGCGGTAGTGACGGCTCGGTTACAGCCGAACGATGTTGAGCTTTTTGTCGGCTATCCAAAACCGCTGTTTGTGATGGATGGCCTCGAGCTCTATGACGTGCGCAACGATACCACTGCCGGCGGTTCCGGTGCCGAGCGGTACGCTACGCCGGCCACTTGGTCGCGCCGCAGCGACCCGGTAACGGTGATCTATAATACCCTTCGCGGCATTCGCTATGCCGGCGCCTGGGCGTGGGGCGGACAGTCGATCGATGAATATGCCTTGCCATTCGACAGCTGGAGCGCTGCCGCTACAGAGTGCGACACTCTGATCAACCTGGATGGCGGCGGCACCGAACCACAATTCCGCGTCTCCGGTGAAATCGGCTTCGACATGGAGCCGGCGGATGTTATCGAGGAGCTCCTAAATTCCGGCCTGGGTAAATTCGCTGAGATTGGCGGGCAATATAAAGTCCGCTTTGGCGCTCCCGGCGCGTCGATCGCGAGCTTCACCGATGACACGATCATTGTCACCAGTGAGCAGGTCTATAGGCCGTTCCCAGGAATGGCGGACACCTACAATGGCATCGTCGGCCGCCATGTCAGTATCAACGAGGCTTACGATCTGGCTGATGCGCCGCCGATTTTCAACGCTGCCAATGAGGTAAAGGACGGTGATCGCAGGCTGATCGCGGAGGCCACATTTTACATGGTCACGTCAGGGACGCAGGCACAGCGATTGATGAAGGCCAGTTTGCAGGACCATCGGCGCTTCGCCTCTCATGTCTTGCCGTTGCCGCCATCGATGCTGCACTTGGAGCCGCTCGATGTTGTGAGTTTTACCAGTGACCGGAATGGTTACGTCGCCAAGAAATTTGAAGTCATCTCTGGTGAAGATGAGCCTAATCTGTTCGCCGTTCGTGCGCTCCGGGAGATTGATCCGACAGATTATGATTGGGTGCCGGCGACCGATGAGCAGGATATCACCTTTGGCACGATTGATACCGTTCGGCCGCCTTCCGTCACGATTTCAGGATGGGGTGCCGTCGGCATTACCATCACCGGTGATGGCGGTCGCCAGACGGTCGGTTGCCGGCTGAGTTGGGATATCCCGGTTGATGACGTCGAGGGGATACAATTCCAAATCCGCCTAGACAGTGACGAGAGCATTGTGACCGAGGGCTCGGCCGCCGTTCATGCCGCTGGGCAAGTCGATATCAGTGGCAATCTGGTCTCGTTGACCGTCTACGAGGCGCGTGGGCGATACATACCGATATCGGATCGGATTGAGGCGTACTCCTCCTGGATACAATTCACGACGCCAGACGTGCGGGTGTCGTTTGATGACCTAGCCGACGCAATCGATGATATTTTAACAGGGGCTGGCGTAGGCTCGGTGGCAGAGGCTAAGGCTGCGGCTGAGCGTCTGGCGTTACAGGCGACAAACGAAGCGCTGGACCTCAAGCATATTTTAGACCGGCAAGCAGAGACGGCGCTGGATGCGCTGTTCAAGTTCAAGCGCGTTGATGAAATTTTCTCTGAGATTAGCGTTGAGCAAACCGATGGCCGGTATCGGATCAAGGGTCTCGATCAGTCCATAATCGACCAAGGCACTGTCAATACCGAAGTGCTATTTCAACTTGATTTGAATGAGGCTGAAATCCTCCTGCGAGCGACGACAATCTACGTTGATGACAGTTTCTCTTCTGCACTCGCCGCCATCGAGCCGTTTGCGGTTTATCCGTTCACCGATGATGTGAATGGTTGGACCGCGACCAATGGCAATCTTGTCTCATTCACCGGCTTTGTCGAATTGACGGCAACGAGCGACGCTGCGGGGATTAAGAAAACAGGCATCAGCTTTTCCGGCACGACCTATCCGATTATTCGGGTCAGGCTTCGCCGTACAACGGGCTCAAGCTGGCTCGGCAAATTGCAATGGGATATCGATGACGGTGGGGGTTTTGCGCAAGAGGTCAGTTTTTCCGAGCCAGGGACGCCGGGAGATTTCACATCGATTTCCCTGGATTTGCGGCAGGTTGCAGATTGGGGTGGTGAGACGATTATCGGCATAGCGTTCGAACTCTGCGATGATACCGAAGTTTTTGAGATCGACCGGGTTGAGATCGCGAAATTTTCTTCGTTTGATGACAGTATAGAGGATCTTGAAGCACGCATAACGGTTGCTGAGATCGATATCGATGGCGCTGAGGCTGATATCCTACTGCGGGCAACGTCAGCGGAGTTGCTGGTTGTCTCTGGCGCGCACAGCGGCACCCTGGCCGAAGCTGAGATCGATATCGATGCCGCCGAGGCTGATATCCTTGCGCGAGTGCTGGAAACCACTTTCGACGACCTGGAAGCGAGGGTGACGGTTGCCGAGGTCGATATCAGCGCGCGCGACGGCACTATCACGTTTCTCGTGCAGGAAGCGCGCGGCGCGCGCCTTGAAGATGCCTCAACCGGTCAAGCCGGTCTGGCGGGCTTATTTGAACTGATGAACAGCCGATCGTTCACTTGGAACGAAGCGGCGTCAGTTCGCCAAACGATGGAAGTGCGAACCGATGCATTGACGGGGTCGGTTGCAACCTTAACCTCGGTTGTCGCTATCAATTTCAACACCAATGCGGCGTCCATTGTTGCCGAGCAAATTGCGCGAGCAGACGGCGATACGGCCCAGGCGTCCTCGACCACAGTGCTTGCGGCGCGCGTCACAGTCACCGAAACGGATATCGCCGGTCACGTCACAGACATTGCGGCCAACGTGGCGGATATTGTCACTGAGCAAAATACGCGCGCTTCTGCGGACACGGCGCTGGCATCGGACGTGACGACCATTACCGCTAGGACCGACGCCGGGACAGCTGAGGGGCGCATCCGGTTCCAGGCAGGCTCCGCTCCGACCGGCTCTGCGGCGCGTTGGGATTTGCAACTGTCGGCGAGCGAGGGCGGCACGTACTACGATGCCGGCATATCCGTCGATCTGCTGACCGGCTCCGGCTCGCGGATCAGACTGAATGCCGACCTGATCGAATTTGATAATGGCAACAGCCCAATCTCGTCGTTTTCCATCGAGGGCGGTGTGGTGCGGATAGCCAACGCCATCATCGATGCGGCCTATATCGAGGATTTGACGGTCGGGACGGGAAAGCTCGCAAACAATGCGGTCACCGATCTGGATACCAATATTCCGTCAGTGCCGATCGCTGTCGGTTCTCTGGCAACTTGGACGATGTCAACGACAACGAGCATTGCAATCTCCGCTGATGGGGGCATTCTTACGGGCCATTTTGATCTGGTTGTCACAACAGCGGCATCAGGTTTTATGGGCGTGAGGATGCGCCTCCAAACTAAACAAGGTGCAGGCGCATGGACAACGGTTCGTGAAAAAGAGACTGGCAATGTCGCGATACCGCAGACGTTTGAATTCTCTGGCGGGTTTGCGTTTACGCCGACGCCTAGCCAAACTTTTCACTTGAGGCTCCAGCTGACAAATCAATTCACTGGGGGCAAAACCTCGTCAATAAGCCTAGCTCAAATTCTCACCACCTACCACAAAAAATGAGGAAATCTTATGTCTAAGAAAACCATCGACATGACGCCAAACACGCCAAAGTTGGCTGCTGTTCCTGAAGTCCAGGAAAACGAAAAGCACTTGAATATCGTCCGCAACATCGCTGCCTTGTTGAGGCGCAAGCCGGAGACGTTCAAGATCACCAAGACCACGCCTCTCACTGTGTCCAATGGGCCGTTTGCGGTTGTCGGTTCCGATCCGGGGCTTAGGCAGGTGCCAGTGGTCGTTCATTTGGTGGGCGGTACAATTTCCCGCATCATTGTCGCCGACGACGCGGCGATTGCATTGATCGACAAGGCGCTGCAACAGTTCCGACCGGAGGCTGAAGAAATGGCCGCCGATGCTATCCAGTCCGCTCTCGATGCTGAATTGAAGCTGGACAGCTAAAAAGCGGGTCGGTCCAGGAACCATAAAAAGGGAATTGCATTATGGGCATTCTGCAAGGCGGTGACGTCTCAATTACCAACGGCACAAAGGTCGCAACATTCTCCAGCGGCTTCGACTTGGAAGCCCTGCGGGTTGCCGCCGGCGATATGGTTGCGCTGACGACGCAGCCATTGTCGATCTGGTATGGCATCGCATCGGTTGATTACGCGGCGCAAACAGCGACACTTGACGTTAATTATACCGGGACCACTCTGACCAACTCTGCGGATTTCAGTGTCATGTCTCCGGGATCGGCTTTGACCTACCCAGGACTTCACGGAAAATTCCAAGAACTTATCGACTTCCTGGATGCGTTGCTCCCGTCATTTGAGGGTGATGACCAGACGCTTCTCCTGGACAAGGCTGCGGCGGGCGATGAGGCGAGTGTCCTGTATCGGACCGCTGCGTCAGGCCGCGCTAAAGCCGGGACGTTGGGGGCTGATGACTACACGATCCTCGTCAGTCCGGATAATTTCTCAACCAGCTTCATCGCCTTTTATGCCGATAAGGACAATGGCCGTGTTGGCATCGGCATCAATACGCCAGATGGCACCTTGCACGTTTGGTCGGGCACAGCGGGCGCGGTCACTGCGGCGGCTGGCTGCAATGATTTGGTCGTTGAGAATAGTGACGCTGGCGGAATAACCATTCTGGTGCCTGATGATAAAAATGCCCAAATCTTTTTTGGTTCGCCAGCCACTAATATTGGCGCTCAGCTTGTATGGAACCATGACGGCAATTCCTTGGATCTTGCTACCGAGAAAGCCGGTGGTGAGATTATCTTTTCCACCGGAGCAGGAGTTGAAAGGGCGAGGATATTTTCCAATGGGGGCGTGGTTGTCGGGGCACCTACAGGCAGCACTAAAGGTCCCGGCACAATCAATGCCACGGCGGTCTATGACGACGATTCCATCCTCACTTGTTATCCGTTTGATCAGGTTTTGGATGGAAATATCAGCCTCACAAAATGGGACAAGCGTGTTCCGAACAGCAAAGAGGAAGAAATTGTCAGGCCGTTTGTTACGGGCACCGTCAAATTAAAGGCCGGCGAGTGGGTCGATGGCGACGGCGATAAGCGCACCGTCAGGCGATACCGCAAGATTGTCCGCAAGCACGATGGTGCCGCCAAGTTCAAGGCCAGGATGGGCGGCGATTACGATCCGCTGACCCTGGAAGGGTACGGCCGGCACTGGAAAGAAAAGCGGCACCTGACCGCCATGCCCAATGAAGCGAAATATGATGAGGTTGACGGCACCCTGTCTACGGGCGAGTGGGTACAGAGATTGATCGAGACTGTGGAGACACAGGCGGTTCTGATTGATAAGCTGCACGAGCGCCTCATCACATTGGAAGCGTGACCAAGAAGGGACAAATCATGCGACTTTTTGACATTCAGACATTGCTCGCGGCGGCCGGCCTTTATGACGGCGGGCTCGACGGGGTCGACGGACCCAAGACCAAGGCGGCGGTCGCTATGGTTCTGGCCAAGGAAAGGCCCGACGTCATGCTGTCCGTGGAGCGTTTCGCCGTGGCAGCAGCCCAGATCATCCTCATCAAAGAGGGGTTTGAGCCCGGCGTGATTGACGGCTGGTACGGCCACAACACCCGCGAGGCATTCAACGCTTGGGCGTTCAAGAATGCCACCGGGAAGGTCGAGAAGGTAACGCGGGAGAAGGAACCGGGATACAAGCCGAGCAAGCGCATTAAGTTGCCGACACAGGCCGAATGCGGCAACTACTACGGTAGGCCGGGGCCAGAGATTGTGCGCCAGCTGGTAAACATGCCAGCGCCTTATTCGATGCGGATTGACTGGAACCTGTACCATCGCGCAACGACGATCCGTATTCATAAGAAGGCCGCGCCATCACTTGAGAAGGCGCTGACCGCGGTGCGGGCTCACTACGGTGATGCCCTCCTACGCAAGCTGGGTCTGGATCGATATGCCGGCGCTTACTTCCACCGCAGAATGCGTGGCGGCTCCAGCTGGTCGATGCACGCCTATGCCTGTGCGATCGACTTCTACGCCGAGCCGAACGGCCTGCGAACCCGATGCCCGCAAGCGCTTTTCTGCGGCCCGGAGTATGCAGAGTTCGTGAACATCATGGTTGACAACGGCTGGGTCTCCCTCGGCCGGGCGATCGGCCGCGACTGGATGCACTTCCAGCGGGCGTCTGTTTGAACTACACCTACCCAACCCCAACCGAAAAGGAATATCACATGGGCAATTGGTCAAAACTTATCGGAACGCTCGTTGGCGGGCTTCTCGGCTTGGCCATAAATTTCGGGCTCATCCCGGACGGTACAATCACCGCAGACGTGCAGTCTGCTTTGGTCGTGCTGCTCGCCGGTATCGGCACGGCGCTGTTCCCGCCCAACGTAAAGCCGGCCTAGTCGATGGGCTGGCTCGCCATTCTGAAAGGCGTGTTGCAATTGGCGGCGTTCGTGGCTCGGCAAGTCGAGCGCCGCCAGTTGATCGCGGAGGGTGAGAGCCGTGTCATTCTCAAATCCCTGGAGGATTCCAATGCTCGACTTCAAAAGGCCGCCAAAATTCGTCGGGATATTGGCGGTATTCCTCTTGACGCTGACGGCGATGGGCTGTCAGACGACGATGGATTTAAGAGGGACTGAGGCAGCGTTGCCAGATCAAACGCCTGCGTTCTGTGCTCTGTTCGATCCTATCCGATGGAGCGAGGGCGACACCGACAACACCGAGCGTCAGGTCAAGGTCCATAACGCTATCTGGAAAGCGAATTGCGAGGAGACCTCCCAATGATCCGCTTCCTCACTGCCCTTGCATTCCTGGCGGCATCCACTGGCATTGTCATGGCCGTCACCTGTGGCCTCGACCACACGAGATTAGTCATAGCGCTTGAAACCGGGCACAACGAGGGGCGGAAGGTTATCGGCACAGTCGGGTCAAAGTCGATCATGGAGATTTTTGTTGCCCAAGATGGCGATTGGACCTTTGTCGTCACCTCGGTTGATGGCCGCTCGTGCATTATTGCGACCGGCCATGATTGGGAGGAAGTGCCGCCTGGGAAGGGTACTTAGATGACTGTTTCCAGTGACCAGGATTTGCTAATCCGCCTGGATGAGCGCGTCGCCACGCTTGTCGTGCAGGTGGAGCGCCTGGACAAAATCATGGGTCGCCGGGTCGAGAAGCTGGAGAATGCGGTGGTGATCCTGACCAATCAATCCGTGATGCGAAAGGGCGCCTATTTGCTCACCGGCACGATTGGCCTGTTCGTGGGCTGGGTCATTTCGGCGGCGAACAGCTTCCAGGAGTTTTTCAAATGAGCGCAAAGACAAAGGCGGCGGCTCTCATTAACGGGATGGCCGTTGCGACATTGATGGTAATCAGTCTGCTCGGCTCGGCTGTTGTTTCTAAGTCCTATTGGGACCAGCAGACCATCCCGATAATCGTTCATCGGGTGTGGGTGGAAAGCTTCCTGGTCGAGCGTGGGGTGCCATTCAAAGTGTACGCCCAATACACCCGGCTACGGTTTTGCCCGACGGAGATTGTCCGGCTGTTGCGGCAAACGAGGACCGGCGAGGTTGCCTATGAATGGAAGCGGGTCCAGACCAGCCCTCTCCATATTCGCCGCGAGCCAATCACCCGGTCGGCACCGGTCACAATCCCGCTGGAGGTTCCGCCCGGAAATTACATCTACGAGGCCGAACTGACCAACGTATGCACCGACTGGCTCGGCAAAACCAAAAAATGGGTGCTGACCGGCCCAGGCGTCACTTTATCAGTGAAATGACGGAAATCTGGTAATTCTGGCCCGCACAGCGGGTGCTCAGTGGCCGGCGGAGGTATCTCCGGTACAATCATACCCAAGAAAGCGGAGGCGGAGAGCCGGCGCCTGGGGGCATCCCCTGGGCGCCGGCTTTTTTGCGTTCCGGTGATTTAGATTGCGTGGACCACGATGACGAAAAGCACAAACAGTCCGACCACCACGCACATGACCCTGAACACATAAGTCAAACAGTCGTCCGCAAATTCATGGACCTCCGCCTCAGTGGGAAGGGTGAGATCGCTGATTTTCTTTCGCTTAGTCATGGCGTCACCATCCCTTAATTCCTCAGTGCTTTCGACGCGGCTGCCCCGAATAATGTGGCGGCGAAAACTAGCAAAACTCCAAACACAGCGCCGGCGAGGAAACACGTCATTATGCGCTCCTGTTCAATTGCTTGGCCATCGTCCTGCCGGTATCGGTGAGATCGACCTGGGAGGCGGTGCGGCTGGCGAGGCCAAGGCCGATCAGCTTGGCCAGGGATGCCGGGTGTATTCTGACCGGAGCCAGCGGCGATGGCTTGCTGAG
>SDBT01018016.1_pt1 | contig 11117 bp, 7 predicted proteins | sample 2277101 | NCBI WGS metagenome assembly SDBT01 (sample SAMN10404973, study PRJNA504765) | marine sediment metagenome | isolation source: marine sediment core GS10_PC15, 103 cmbsf | place: Arctic Ocean: Southern Knipovich Ridge | collected 2010 | reverse complement strand
GCAATGTGTGCCATTTCATGTAATACAACATACATCATCAAATTCATATCATGCAAATTTATTTTATTATTTTTTGATCTTAAACAAAATACCAATTGTTCTCCTTTATTTACACTATAACTCGTATATCTACCATCAGTACTACCTTCGTTTATCTTTACATTCTTGATTCTTTTCGATAATTGCTTAATATACTTCTTGAATTCTTTATATTTATTGTCCTTGTTTTTATCCAGATTATGCACCATTTTAAATATATTTTTCTTTATACGTGCAAGCATATTTGCTGCTTCTTGTGAATTTATCATATCTAATACCAAATATTCTACATTATCTATATCAGATTTAACATACTTAACATCATTTTTTATACTTTTGACAAAAGAGTATAATATTATTATCAATACAATAGCAATTATAATTTTTATCATGTTTATAATTATAGTTTATAATTATAGCTTATAATTATAGCTTATAATAATAATTGATAGATTTATTTTGTCAAGTTGGTTTAAAACCTTACTGGGGGTTGGCTTCGTCACTGGCGAAATAATAATACAGAGTTCAGATATGCATCATATGGAGCATAAATGTATATCATATATTATTATATTATGATTATATTATATAGATACTTATTTTTTTGTATTATTTAATATAATTATAATATTAAATAATAAATAATATAATTATATTTATATTTATTTTCTATTATATCTATATATTAATATATATGGGATATACATCATCGAGTGAAATACCTAAAACTAAACCTAAATTTACAGACGTGAAGACTCGCATAGAAGAATTATTTATGAATAATAAAAAGAATCATGTTGTAGAATCAGCCATAGCAACAAATGATGGTTTTAATTGGAGTGATACTCTTGGACATGACACACAAAAACAACAATCTGAGCATGAATATCATAAACAATCTAATCCAAACGCCAAATTTCATAAATATGATCCTACAAAATACTTAAAATATCTACAAAGTGGTGGTAAGATAACAAGCCCAACAGAAAGTGCTCAGAGCGTAATGAGTGAATTTTCGGAGCTAGATCGATTTAAGAATTATATGTTAAATAAGAATAAAACATCTCTAAAAATTCCTAATATTTATGGTAATGGTAATGTCTCATATGATAATAAACAAGCAGATATATTTGCGCAACGCGGTGGTGGTTGTGGTGGTGAAGATAACATATTGATGGAAAGTCTGGGAGCTTCTCCTCCTTCAGTTGCAGAATATCGTAGCAATTTTATACAATTAATGACTGGTGGACAAATAATAACTGGTGGACAGAACAATTTTGTTGAAGAAGATGATACAGAAAAAAATGATATAGTCTCTAATGCTAATATTAATGATAATATTAGTGATAATATTAGTGATAATATTAGTGATAATAATGTTAATGAATTTGATGATAACACGAATTCTACTGCACAAGATAATAATTTTCAAGAATATATTGAAACATCAAATGGCAGCGATGTAAAAATCGATGCATATTATTCTAATGCTAATGATTCACCGGACTTTGCATTTAAACGCCCACATATTAAAAATAGATTCAAATGAACTAAGCCATGCCTGATCGGCATACTCGCTTCGCTCAGTTCACTTTTATTAATTATATTTTATTATATAAAATATAATTAAGTAGACTTAATAAAAGTGAGCGAAGCGAACTGAGCGAAGCGAATTCACCGTTCGAACTTAAATATAAAATCTTTGATTTTATATTTAATTCGAATGTTTCTATTAAATTGCGTAGCAATTTAATAGAACCGCAGGTGAGCCGAGCGCAGCGAGTTTGGCGCAGCCAAGCCGAGTGAAACGAGTATGCCGAAGGCATGGCTTTATAACATAAGCTGAAAAGAAGATGATATCTCTTTTGATTTTCGCTGGTCTATAATTTTCTTTTTCTTTTTAGTCTTCCTCCTCTTCTTCTTCTTCATATTGTTCATTAATATTTGAGCTATACCGGACAAACTAGATTCAGCATTTTCACAAACATCATCAGATTTGTCCCTGGGTTTAAAATAATAATTGATTGGTCTTTTGCCTTTTCTACGATTAAGTTCTCTAGTAATAAAGGTATTAAATATTTTTTGAGCATTTTCCACAATTTTTTCCAAAAATTGAACAGCTGGTTTCATAATTTGATTTGTAATATAAAACAGGAAATCTATTTTAAGTCCATGTTCTATAACATAATTTGGATTCTCAACTCTATCTCCTTGCAAACATTTTTTTTTATTAGTTTCAATATACACGAATGGTATTCTGTCATTCGATTGTGGTTTATTTCCGGGGTCTCTATCCGCCATTTTATCAGCTAATGCAACATGTGCTAAAGATTTTCTGTTTGCATATGTACGTTCCTCTCTTGATTTCATTCTTTCTTCAATGCACTCTTCTTTTGTAAGACCATTACCACGAAGAGTTTTGGTAATAATAAATTTGTCTATTGGATATTTACCAGATAATATATCTTTTAATACTTGTTTAGTAAATTCTACTGCTCGTTTTCCACTCCTATTTTCTAATATTTCCCTAACAATACCACCAATCACTATCTTAACTATTTGTGCATTATCTCGTCTCTTTAACACTATACCCATACACTTCAAAAAGTAGTGGTCTGGATCATATTCGTAATAATTCCCAACATATCTCTTTTTCGATAATTGTATAAGAGGATGCAATACCTTCTCATAGTTCAGTTTTTGTGGTGAAGGCAACAAAAAGTTAATCAAATCGCCAGACAATACGCTTAATTTAATAGCAATAGTTCTAGCATCTCGGCCAGTAATCAGAATACCTTCTGTATTTCGCAACCTTAGGTCTACAAAAATTGAATCGGTGTCTCCGTATACGCATTCTGGATCAATAGTTTTATCCCCAAGAGCCTTTCTAATTTTTCGATACAAATATTTCATAAAATCTTTTATATTTTTATGATTTAATTTCTCATTTTCAAAGTCCTTGTCTGTTAGATCAGTATATCTTTCTTGAAATATTCTTAAATAATAGTAATCTGTTGGTTTATTTAAATAGCTCATATCATTGGGATCATTATTATCTTTATAGTGTGCTTTTTTTAACCTGGCAATAGTTTTTTTTCCTAATAATTTATCTATTTCTTTATTGAATAGCATTCTTAGTCTTTTTTTGAACAAACCATATTTATGTTCTATAACACACAATACAATAAGTGGGAATATTTCTTCTGCGAATATTCTGGCACAATGTAGCATTTCTCTACCCGTTGCCGTAGTTGACGCGGCTATATCTCTCAAATATATGGCACTTGTTCTCGCACCAGTTTGTCCATACAATGAATTAGCAGTAATTTTAAGAGCAAGTTGTTTACCATTTAACATTTTTTTCTTAAATGGATCTGTTTCCTTAGCCATAGCCTTTTTTGTTGCTGATCTTGTTTTTAATAAATCCTTCAATATTTCAGGAACAATGCCCATAGTTCCGTCTAATTTTTTGGCATACATCCGAGTAGTTGTTGTGCCGTCACTATTATAAAATGTTATATCGTAATATCTATATCCTGGTACATTTTCATATTCTGGATACAGAACTATACACTCGTGCGATATGTTCCGATGTATCATGGAACTGGGATACAAACTACCATAATCTAATACTGCTATGGGATTAAAATGAACTTTCCTCTGTGGTCTAAAAACTGTCGCCCCTTCGTAACCATCATATTCTTCTTCATCGTTTTTTATAATAATCTTTTTTTCTTTCTTTTTCTTTTTCTTTGTCGGTATTATACCTAGTTCCTTACAATTAAGTAGCAAATTACCAAAATGTACTTCATCTACATCAACATATTCATCACTATCTACATTTTGTTTAACTTGTTTTGGTTTATATTTTCTTCTAATATATGGTATGAGATGATTTCTCTCTCGACACTTTTTCGCAACTAAACTCAATATCTTTACTCCTTGTCCTCTCAAAAATATATATGACAACGGTACATTACTAACATTAGCCATTTTAATATTATTCGTGATAACTTGAAGTTTTTCCATGATTATATTACAGAGGACACAATCCTGAACGCAATAGCTCGCAATAACTGCCCTATCCGCAGAAGTTCCCTTTTGCATTCTGAATATATCAGCAGGTTTAACATCATCCTTTGCTTGACACCAATAAACTTTATATTTATCATATTTTGAATTTGCATTGTCTAATATATCTTCTAAACTAATAATACTTCCATTATTCATAACAATATCACTATTTAATAAACCTTTTATTGTAATAGTATCATTTGTTATATTGATTACTTTATATTTTGTATATCCTTTGCCGTATGCATTATCCGATAATCCATCATTATATAATATTTTGACATATCTTCCAACTGTTATCCCAGCTGTACTACCAGTTGTTATAATTGTCTTCTTTTTCTTCTTTCTCATTTTCATTTTTTTAACAGAATTTCTGATAAAAACTGAGGCAACATTATCCAATTTGTATGATGATAGCTTGAAATCTCTTTGTATAACTTTCATCAGATCTACTTGTACTATACCATTCATCTCATAATATGATAATTTGTTATTACCTAAAGCCGACGATGATAATTCTTTTTCTCTAAATTTACAATGAGAATTACGTAACTTTCCAAATTTTGAAAATCTCGATGCACATCCTAATTTTCTACTTCTCGCTTCCAAATACCGATAATCGAAACCAAATATATTGTATCCAGTTATTATATCTGGTCTCATTCTTCTTATTAGTTTAGTCCATGCAATTAATACCTCCCGCTCAGTTTTATATGATTCAACATCAACACCATCAATTGGATCACACGTATTAAGCGTGATGATATGTTTGTAAAAACACTCCGAATTACCATAAACATTAAATGTAGTACCTATTTGTATTACTTTATCTTCGTCGCGACGTGGTTGTGGAAATGAACCATCTCCACTAGTACACTCTATATCGTAAGAAGCTATAACGAATGGCGCAATCTCTTCATTATCCACACGTTCCAAATTGGTCCAATTCGTAAATACATTAATATCGTTATATGACGGTTTGTCATTAGATGAAAAATGATGATACGTTCCTTTCGGCAATCTCACCCATCCACATGCTTCCAAATTTCTTATATGCATAAATCGTAACATTGGTTCTATGTTGGGTTCATACATCTTATAGTATGTTGGTTTATATGCAAGTGATCTATTGAATATCTTTTTATATAATACTCTTCTATATGCCAAAAATCCACCATAGCTACAAAATATCAATCTAATAAAATTAAATAGTTTGTAATTTGTGAAACCATAAAAATCATGTTTATCAACACTATCATACTTAATAAGTGAATCACGATATTCATAATATACTCTTCTTTTGATCTCATTAATAAATATATTAATTTTATTTTTCCTCCAGTTCTTTGGTATCTTAATATAAAAATATGGAGTAAAATTTTCTACTTTGACATATATCTTCTTTTTGTCTTTTGTTGTACCATATAATCTAACCGCGAATTTTGACATAGATTCACCATCATCGCCATCTACCTCCTCATCGAAATGATTCCAATCTATTATCTGAAATACTATATCAGTTTTGTTATTGTTCTGTTTTACTTTTTTTCGACTAGCACTCTTTTTGTCCTTACCCATACAACAAACTATATATATATATTTGAATAAACAAAATTTATGGAATATATTCCGAACTATTTAATATTTCAATTTTTTTTGATTGTTGTGATGAGAAGCAAAGCTTCTCTTTACAACAATAAATAAACTTAATGTAAAGAGAATCTTGCTTCTCGTCACATCAATTTTTTTTGATTGTGATGAAGAGCAAAGCTCTTCTTTACAATCAAAAAATTAATGTAAAGGAAAGCTTTACTTTCCATCACATCAATTTTTTTGGTTGATGTGAAGCTATGCTTCTCATCAATCAGACAAATTCTAATGTTAAAATTAAGGATTTAGATTTATTTTAATGATAAAACAAATCTAAATTAAATGTTGTTATGATGATAACAACACAATAATTGCGCTACAATTATCCTTTGAATTCTTCTCTAAAACACAATAATTCAATAATTCAGAACAGATAGTATCAAGATCATATCCTTTTTTTTCTTCAATAATTTCCGGCTTTAGATATGAATTTTTAGTCTGCAATTTATAAAATCTTTCCTCTCTATTTTTGTAATACACCACATCATCTTGTTCTTTCAGTCGCTTCTTGACAAAAGTACATACCTCTTCATTACTCATCACATCCCAGATACCATCGCATGCTAAAACAATAAATTGGTAAGAATATTTATCTTTCTCGCCAATAGAAAATTCATATCGTTCGATATCTGGTAAAGCAATAACAGCCTGTTCTATTTCTTTCAATTTTTTTTTATTTTTGTATGAAAAATCTCCAAATGCTCGAGAAAGAGCAAGTTGCCCATTGACTCTATTATTTTCTACCCAACTTCCAGATTTTATGATGCGATTCTGTTCTGTTTCATTGTTCGGTTTATGATCTTTAGACATAGCAATAACTTTATCTTCATCTTTATCTATATTACAATCATAGGCAACACATCTAGAATCTCCTAGATTAAGACAAGTAATTTTGATTTTATGTTGTTCTTTTTCTTTGATCGTTTCTGTATATGAATGACATAAAATAGCGATACAAGTTGTTCCTGGGTCATCGTCACGACCATCATAACGACCATTATCACGACCTTTTTCATCTGTTGAAGAATTTTTAAAATCACTATCACATTTCAAAAAAGCTTTTGTAATAGCTTCATTACTAAATATATTACTAAATATATTTTCTTGGTCAAAGATACATTCAGATAAATGAGATGAACAAAATTTTGCAGCACCAGATCCAGAGTGCCCATCAAATACTGCAAAAAAAGAAATTTTGTTACTCCCAATCGACTTATCTATAATATATGAAATTTTATCTTCATCAGTAATTCTATATCCTTGCATACTAGAGCATCCAAAAGATATATTCTTATCCTCATTCTTTCCAAATGATGTCTTTTTTTTCAATACAGGACGTTGTAATAAGTTGCCCATAATGTTTATCTCCTTTTGATACGTAATCAAATTTTGAATATATAATTATTATGGTATATTATACAAATACTTAAAATTTCAATTTTTTATATTACCAATTTTCTTTTGATAAAAATAATGGTGGAAGAGATGTATCTGGTAATGTATCTGGTAATGTATCTGGCAATGTATCTGGTAATTGTAGTGAAGATATATCCATTACTGAGAATGGATTTGGTAATGGTACATTTTCAATATCACTATTCTCTGAAAATAACATTTTATCTGCTAACATTACTTTAACTCTTTTATTTTCTTTTCTAAGTGTTTTATTTATTTGTTTCAAATTATCATTTTTTAGTTTCAATGCTTTATTTTCCTTTTTCAAATCTTCATTTATTAAATTCAAAAAATCATTATTTTTAACTGTATTTATAATATTTTTTTTTGTGTTTTTATATATATCACTTTGTTCAAATTCTTTATATGTGTTATCGATGCTACTTTTAATTTCATTACTAAAAACTTTGACTTTCTCTATAAACTCCATTTTATTATAATTATATTTATATTATATTTCTTTATATATAAATATAATTATTGTCTAATTCAAATACCTTATTCTAATTTTCTAGCACTCAAATAATAAAGATATATTATATAATCAATATGCATGATTTTTTATATATTATATATCTTTATTATTTATATATCTAAGATTATAATATAGCATGTCAAGATATCATAGTTACCAACTTACATATCCACATGAAGGAAAAACCATATATCGAATAGGTTCTATCGAAAAGGCCGCTAAGAAGTGTTATAAAGAGTTTAAATATTTAACTGATATAAAAGAGGGAATGTTTGGTGTTACAGATTTGGATACTGATGCAGAATATTATTTCAGAGCCAAAAATAAAAAGTTATATCAAGTTGGTGGCCAATATTATTCCACAAATATTATGGAATATATAAAATCTCCTTTAAAACTATCAAAAGAATATATATCTTATCCGATAAATAATATTCTTACACACTCTGAAACAGATATTTATAATAAATATAAAAATATGTATGACGAAATAACAAGCACATATCAAACCGAAGAACCATTAACTAATATGTCTATATCAAAATCGAATACATCATCTGTATTAAATACACCATCTATATCTATATCTATGCCAAATGTATCGAAAAGTTCTAGTGAAATACAACCATATATTCATCCACACAAACGTATACTCCGAGATATCCCATCAATGTCAGAATTTTTGTCGAAAACAAAACCATATAAATTTGTTCCAAAACTAATAGAATCAACTGATAATTCTGTTATACAGTCAATAGAATTAAGTCCAATCAAGCAGCAAAATATCATACCACAAATGCAAACTAAACCATATATACCTCTAAATGATTAAAGATAATTAAATCGGGAAATATAATAAAATTGATAAAATTATTACATATTAATTTATTTTATAATATACTTAAATAGATAGGTATATATATTTGTATTCTTATTGCAAATGGAAAAAGAATTTAATCCTGTAAATAAGGAAAAATTATTGAGATTATTTAGATACCTAGATGACAAATCAAAAATTTCATTACTAAAAATAGACCCTGAGTCTATATATTACATTACTCCAAGAGACCATGCTACTCAAATATGCCATATCATAATTAATCATATATCAAAATTGGGTATGAATATAAATAATATAATAATAACTGATGCCACGGCGGGTGTTGGGGGAGACACCATCTCATTTGCATTTGTAGCCAAATATGTTAATGCCATAGAAATTAATAAAATTCGGGTGGAGTATTTAAAAAATAACATAGAAATATATAATCTTAAAAATGTCAATGTTATTCATAATGATTGTCTTAAAGCATTATGTAATATAGAAAAACATAACGTAATATACATCGATCCACCTTGGGGAGGTAAATCATATAAAAGACACAAAAAATTACGTCTGTCAATTGGAGATAAGTCTATAGAAGAATTATGTAAATACATAACTGATGATACTATAATGAAGTGTATACCTGAAATAATTGTATTCAAGTTACCAAAAAATTATGACATAGAATATTTGTATAGATATATAAAAAAAAATATCATAAATGCGAAAATTTATAAACATTATCTAAAAAAAATGTACATTATAGTCATAGTTATTAAAAAGCCATGACTTCGTCATACTCGTTACACTCGCCATGGCTTCGCCATATTCGCTTCGCTCAGTTCACTACGTTCACTTTTATTAATTATATTTTATTATATAAAATATAATTAAATGGACTTAAAAAGCCATACCTGATCGGCATACTCGCGGCGTTCGCTGGGTAATTAAATGGATTTAACAAAAGTGAACGAAGTTAACCGAGCAACGCGAGTATGACGAAGTCATGGCTTTTTACGCTTCTCGTCGTCTTTCATAGAATAATACATAGGCATTTTTAGTAACAATTTCATTTTCTAGTTTGTGTTTAGGTACATGAAATATATCATCGTCGTCAAATTCATACCATAATTTGTTTAATGGATTTTTACAATATGCAGTATAATGACCAAAATTTAATGAGCCAGTATGGTTAATTACTCCACATAGATCATATATACATTTTTCTTCTGGTTGATGTATATCAGAATAATTATCAGTCAATTCTAATCCATTTATCGGAAATATAACTTTTTCCATTATTTTCCATTGCATGTTACCATCGTTCTTGAATCTTTTAAATGCGATTATACATATTTCGGGAGGTTCCCATATAAATATAGTTTTTGTCGCATTAACCTTTTTTTTGCATGCACTACATGAATATTGTTCATCGTTTTGTAATATTTCACCATAAGAAAAATTCTTCAAACAATCTTCTAATGTGGTTTCTTTACATTGGTTAATTTCTATAGATAATGTATTAAATAATGCAAATGTTGATGATATTTTTTTACATGTATTGCACTGTACTATTTCATAATGCAATCCTGAAAATAATTGTGTTATAGGAGAATACCCACGCTTCACATGTTTTTCCCAATATTTATATGCATTCCATCTTATGACATCATCCATATATTTGTCACGATATGTATGATACATTTTAATTACACGAGATTTTTGGTCTATAGATGAAGTTGGTGATTTCACTACTGCATCACAGTGTTTTTTTATTCTGTTTAAACCAATAATACTTTTTGGCATATGTTTCATCTTAATATTTTCAAATTCTTTAACATTTGTTTCTTCATGAATATTATTTAAAATAAGATTTAATAATTCTTGACTATCTTTTTGCCCAAAATCTCTAAATTCTTTATTATGTTCACCTATTGTTTTTTTTAAATTCACTGGTGTTATTGTGCAGTTTATTTTCCAATAACCATCCAATAATTTTTTTAACTGGTGTGTTATAGTACTAGCCATTTCAGACTCTATCTCACTCAAATTTAGATTAATTTGTGTATCTTTTCCGATTCCTTCACATTCTCTCTTTCTTTTTCCAAGTTTTCTTATTATATTCATTTCTGTATTATTTGATATTTTTGTATAATGTGTTGGATTTAATAACACAGATATGAACATTGATACGTGGCAAATACATTGTAAAGTAGAATTCATATAACAAGTGTTACCAATATTTTTGAATCCACTTAAACCTCTTGTTATATATCCAGCTCTTTCTTCTTCAATTGATTTCATATTTTTCTGTTCTTTTTCTTTTTCTTTTTCTTTTTGTTTTGTTTTGTGAACAAATTTTGCCATAATATCATTTGGCGATCCATCATTATCACCATCACTATCTGAACCTGAAAAAAAACTACCAATAGAATATGTTGTGTCACCATCACTATCATACATTGTTTGTCTTCCTTTACTTCGGTTCCATTGATCTGGTTGTGCCATTGTTTCACTATTATTAGGTATTTTCTATATAATATAAGTTATGTTCCATTAGACATATTTTTTCAATTTTTTTGATATTATGAAAAGGAG
>SDBT01018015.1_pt1 | contig 11117 bp, 6 predicted proteins | sample 2277101 | NCBI WGS metagenome assembly SDBT01 (sample SAMN10404973, study PRJNA504765) | marine sediment metagenome | isolation source: marine sediment core GS10_PC15, 103 cmbsf | place: Arctic Ocean: Southern Knipovich Ridge | collected 2010 | reverse complement strand
CAGATATTTTCTCAAAATCACCCCCCTTAATATCCGCAAATACTGCTAATTCAGAAATCTGTTTTGCCAGCCATGGATATGTCTGGTAGTCAAGCAGTGTATCGTAATAAGTTGGCAACCCGGCAGTAAAATATATGATTAGACCAAGCACAAAAATGATTTGTGCTTTTTTCTTTTGTTTTAACCATAAGAAGATATTTATCAGAGTATATATGGCAAAAATCAGAATATAAAAAAAGGAACCGAGAGTTTCGATCATGAAGCCATCCACGGATCCATGGGCTTTTAGTAGATTGCCGTTTGTCCGGATGAACTGTCCTTTAATAATTACCAGGTAGGAAAAAACAACTATTATAAAAGGAAGGATTTGGTTTATAACCAAAAAACTAAATAAACTCTTATATTTCTCTTTATCAAACTTGTCCAGTTCAATGGCACCGATCACGATAAAAACTACAGAAAAGATGATCAGGTATCGGCCCATGATCGCAGATGGAATATCTCTATTGTAATAAGCCCGCCATGAGTGGCGTACAACCGCTGTGAAGAATCCTCCCATCACAATTAGCACTTGGAAAACCAGGCGAGGAAAATCTTCTCTCCATTTTTTATATTTTAGATTTCCCACTGATGAAAAAAGTAAAATCAATACAGGAGCAGCGGTTAAGAAATAATAGCAAGCATATAAACACATCCATATCAGTAGCTTGATAATAGTTAGCTGTTCCTGTGTGGTCCTTGATGTAATCCCGAAACCAAGTGCGAGTTTGATCGGTAAGTCTTCGTGTATTGCCATAAAAACCCATGGCGCAAACACTGCGGTTATGGCTATGGTCAGGATAGAAAAGGAGATGATTTTTTTTGTTCCAATTCTGAAAAAACCTTTTTCGCCATCAAAGGGTTTCATCCACCAGACTAACAAGAAAGAAGGGATAAGTGCCAGGGAAATATAGCGGGTTAAATATAGAAATCCAATCATTGCGCCATTCATAACATCCCAGCACAAATGAAAATTTTTATTCTTTGGCTTGCTGAAAACAATATACATCACCCACATAAACAATGGAAAAAAAAGGTTTTCGGACACAATTCGTCGTGGAAATACTAGATGATAGGGAGTTAAACAGGTCAGCAGAATGACAATCAAGCTCTTCTTTTTGTCGAGGAACTGCCTGGAAAATAAATATATCGGGAATACGATACTGGATGAAAGCAGGGCATTGATAAGCTTGATTACCTCAAAAGTCCAGCCTTTAAAGACCATCGCGACAACAAGTGACAATGGATATAGCGGGGGGTAATGATGTGATTGGTTAATGGAAAAGAATCCTTTATAAAAGGATTCTGCCATATCAAAATATGTCATCTCATCTCCGCGTCCAGTCGGACCGTACGAGGTTGAAGTGATGAATATTAATTTAAGGACCGTAAAAACAATAAAGATTCCAAAAATAATGCTGGTTTCTTTCTGGCTCTCCACTAAATTTTTTGATTTATCCTTGTTAACAAAAAGTAAACAGTACCAGACGGCGGCTAAAAATCCGGTTTGTACGGATACCACTATGATCCACACCAGAATAGGTTCAAGTTGTTGGTAAACCAGTTTTAGATCCCCATAAGCATTGATCTGCCTGGTCAGAAGGAATACCATCAACACAATAACAAAAACGGAACTTGCGGCTGTCACCCAAAGCGCTTTCTCGTTTTGCAGAAACCGCTCAATCATTGGCTTAAATTTGCCGCTGTGCTTCGTTGATTTGATTGCCAGAATTAAAAACAATGTTCCGGCTATAAAGGCCACCGCAATTGCTGCCAGGCGCGAAAGTGAAAGGTTAAAGAAAACACTCTGCTCAGGTGTGGACCCAACCATGAGCAGGTACACAGCCAGCAGGAAAGACTCAAGCGCATTAACCGAAAAATAAATGGCGGAAAGCATTCAGATGATCTCTTGTTTTGTTTGCAATCGCTTGCAGTATGTCATAAAAGTATTCAAGCGTCAAGCTTACTTGTGATGAATCCAGACCTTATAGCTATTCGCTGGACTAAAAAACCCTGATAAGTAAAAATATCACTGATAATCTTAGGTAAGTATTGAACTCAAGCCATATGATATTTGAATTGTTAGATTAATCGCCAAACATCTTTCAATGTAAATACTTAAACAGAATTTGTTTTATCACCTCTGCATCAATTCGGGAGGAGGATTGCAAGATATTCAGTTCGAAACCTTCCTCGTGTAATAAATTCAATCTGGCAAGCAATTGATAGGTCAGGTTTTCGCCAATGATATGTATATTCCATAGCAGCAGAATGGCGCCAATCAAGACGGTGAATATTCTTCGGAATTCATTTTTGTCAGTTAACAAGGGCGATGATGCGAGGAAAATGCTCAGGGCGATCTGCGCAATATAGAGCGTGCGGTATCTAAAAACCTGGAAATGGAGCACCGCATTCAAGAAAATGATGACCAAACTTATTTTTTGATACACGCTTGGTTTTTTACTGACCGTCATGGCAATCAGTGAAACTGTAGAAAATATCAGAACGATCGAATTTGTCCATGTTCCAATCAGTGATATCTTGCCCTGGCCATCAAAGACGGGAAGGAAAACCGCAAGTATATTCTTGAAAATATTTTCAGCAACCATGATAACTTTTTCAACACCTACCAGCATTTGTGAATTCTCATAATACTTAATTCCATACAAATAACCGCTCTCAAAATAAGTGCCGGCTTGTGATCCGAATATAATAAAACGTAAAAGTACATAAGCAGCGATGACTAACAGCAATGAAATGATTGCGGATTTATTCCGTAGATCTTTTTCGAACTGAGTAAATAATATATATACGCTTACTACTGGTATGATCAAACCAGATTCTTTACTCATCAAACCAAGAAGAGATAAGACTACCAATATAAAAATATTTGGCTGATTTCGTTTACCTAAATGAACGAAGTAATTCAACAAAATCAAGAGAAATAATGCAACAAACAATGTTGGCCTATCAGAAACCCATGTGGCGGGTGAAACTGTGTAAAAAGAAACTAAACTAAGGCATGAGAAGATAAATGCGATCGATCGGTCTGATTGCAGATGATTGATCAGTGTATATAACAGTACAATTACTGTAATATGAAGAAAGACATTAATCAGCTGATTAGGTCCTGAAGAAACACCAAAAATGCGAAAACCCAACCAAAGCGATATTGAATGTAAAGGTCGATAGCCATAATTCCCAAAACCCCATTCCTGAATAAAAAATCTCAGGGGATTATCTGTGTTTTTTACCACGGAAAGTAAGATAAGATCATCGAAATCAACCGGGACAAATCGCAGGGAGATATTATAGAAAGCATATCCGATAAAAATTATCGATAAATAACAAAGAATATCTTTCCTTTTCGAGTTTAGAAACTCAATCACAAATAATATCTTTTTTTTCATTTCGCCTTCCCTCTAATCCTGTTTATTGTCCACAAGAGAATTATTTAGCTCACACTAATTGTTATGTGATTTTTTTATGCTATTTTCTCAATCTAAACACTTTCAAACACATTGTTGACTTAATAAAATTATATCGGAAATCAAAAAATAGGGAATTTATAATTATGCGTTTAGAAAAGGAGTAAAAAATGAAATCACAACGTTTAGTTCCAATTTCTTGGTACGCATTACAAGGCTTGTCCTTTTTTTATGATGAGGGCGATCATCCTCGGCGCTGGTAGATACGCAGCGATTTTTCCCGAAACTTAAACAAAGGAAGAGGCGAAATAATATCCCTGATCACCGTTTTGTTATAAGATGTACATATGAAAAATATCATCTCGCTGACCAAATCTGATTTCCTCTCATATATTGAAGCCCCCCTGCACTTGTGGGCCAGAAAACACGCTTCAATTGAAAAATCACCTTCCCCATTTGAAATTCACATCAGGATTCAAGGCTATGAGGTTGAGAAATTAGCTAAAGAGTATATTGTTACAGTCATTATCAACCACTCAAAGGATGAAACCCTTCATTGGCAAAAGACATTTTCTCATCAAAACTACACCCTGAGAGCGGATGCATTGGTTTACAAACCTCACACGGATTCATATGATCTTTATGAAATTAAAAGCGGGACAAGCGTCAAACGCGAGAATTATGTTGATGTTGCCTATCAATATCTGGTTCTCTCAGAACAATATAAAATCGACCGGTTGTTTATCCTTCATCTGAACAAGGAGTATGTCAGAGAAGGTCAACTAGATATTGTGCGGCTTTTTGTCGCCGAAGATGTCACTCAAAAAGTTTTGGGATTTGTCGATCAAGTAAAAACGGCTCTCCCCGTAGCATGGGACACCGCACAGTCAGATTCCATGGGTGGCATACCTCATTGTTACAAACCGGGTAGTTGCCCATGTCCTTCCTTATGCCATCCAAATCTACCGGACTACTCCATCTACGATATTCCCTACATCAGGGAGAATAAGAAGATCCAATTACTAGGGCAGGGCATTCTCGATATCAAAGACGTCCCCGCGGATTTTCCGCTGAACGGTAAGCAGCACCTGATCATAGAGGTCGCTCAAACAAACAAAGAGCACATCGATCGCGAAGCCATACAAATGGAATTCCAGTGCTTCGTGTATCCCTTATATTTCCTGGATTATGAAACCTGCCTTATCGCGCTGCCGATATTCAACGGTTATCACCCCCAGCAGCAGATGGTTTTTCAGTATTCCCTGCACAAAATGGGTTCTTTTGGGGGAGAAATCATCCACACACAGCATTTGTCAGTCGCCAAGGACGATCCATCCATTTCGCTTTTACGGCAGTTGAAACAAGATATTGGCGATACCGGCACCATCTTTACCTGGAACAAATCTTTCGAAATGTCCAGGCATAAAGAGCTGGCAGTCATCCATCCGGAATATGCCGATTTCCTTAACAACCTCAACGAGAGAATTTATGATCTCGCTGACTTTGTCAAAAACGGATGGTACCTGCACCCGCATTTCAAGGGTAGCTGGTCAATTAAAAATGTCTTGCCTGTCATGGTTCCTGAATTGAGCTATGCGGACATGCAAATTGGGGCAGGCGATCAGGCCATGACAGCTTGGTGGGACATGGTCGCTGGTAATATGCCTGCCGACGAAGTGAAGAAAACAGTAGAAGCCCTCCTCAAGTATTGCCAACTGGATACCTGGGCAATGGTAAAAATATGGCGGAAAATCCGTGAGTTATGCTGAATATATTCACTTCTGTAGTAGAGAAATATAAAGAACCCTTCCTATAAAATCCCCCTTACCAGAATATTGTCGTCGCACACTTTTAGTAATGTGTCATTGCGAACCTGGAAATCAGCGCTTGATAATCTCTTTCTCCTGATTTTTGCTGGTACTGCCCTTGCATGCCCCTTATTCTAATAAACTCTCAATTAATTTTACGATACGCTCAGCATGAGATCCCTTCCAGTAAACATGACCGCATGCAGAGCAGCGTTTAAATTCATCATAATATCGTTTAGTTTTTGGTAACAGCTGATCTATAATCTCTTTTTTGTCCACATCTTCAAGCATGCCGTTGCAGTGCACACAGCGCTGAAAAGGTTTAACTTTTCTAACAAGGTCAAACCGGCGCAGCACTTCCTTCACCTGCTGCCGCGAGTCCAGAGAACGGAGACAGTATCCGCGCGTGACCATATTGCGTTTTAACAAGCCGCGGTCTCGTGTTAGGCAGATTCGGTTCTCATTATTGGAAATTTCCGTTATTTCTTCATCAGCATAATCGTTGCGGTACAAACAATCAATACCCAGAAGCCGCAGGTAAGCAGCCAGCCGTCCTAGATGAGCATCCAGCACAAATTTAGTTTCGCGCAGCGGCTCAGGTCTTAGTTTGTTCTCTGCTGCTATATCAAAACTCTCAAAAACAGGATAAACGCTGATAACATCCTTATCCTGGACGATATAAGAAAAGTCCTTGGACTCACTGCTTACCAAAATCAAGTCTACTTCCGGATGCGGCACGCCGATGGATTCAATCAGATGTTTGACGGTCTGCCTGTTCTTGAAAGTCAACGGGAACAGTACATGCCGTCGATTCTTCGGCAAGAAATCATTCAGCTCTGCATAAAACCTAAAATACGCGGTTTTGGTTATCATCTTTTCTCTGTAATCAGCTTAATTATAGGTTCATCAGGTCTTGCAATAATCCAGTGGATTGTTGCAAGGTCTTTTTATCACTATTAAGGCGCATGCGAGACAGCGAAAAGCAGACTTCTCAAAGTGAAGTGTGGCAACCTCCTTCTTTATTATCTATCTTTTCACAAGGATTGCGCACAAAAACAGGAAAGGCGGCTCAAGTAGAGAATCACTTATAAATGACGAGGTTTAGCAATCAAAGTAATTCCTGTATAATGATTAAGCGTTCACATTATGAAATAAAACGGAAGATTTACAGGAATCCAAACCTGATAAAGTATGAATAACAATATTAACCGCAAGGTGTTCCCTGCGGTTGTTTATTAAACTGGCAGTGCAGAACAGAAGATTTGAACTAGAAAAGAGATTCAATATGAAAGAAACAAGTTATGAGAAACTGGCTGAGCATCTAGATCAGCTCCCGGGTGGTTTTTTCGTCAACGACACTGATGCTGAACTACGCCTACTGCAAAGATTATTCTCAACGCAAGAGGCTGAGCTGGCTACGCATTTGACCCTGGATCGAGAGAAAGCCCGGGTTATTGCAGAAAGGGCCAAACTTCCTCTTGCTGAAACGGAACAGCGGCTCAACGAGATGTCAGGCAAGGGGCTCATCTTTTCTATGCAGCAAGAGGATCGCCCTACGCTCTACCAGGCTGTGCCATTTGTCATCGGGATTTATGAATTCCAGGTCAACAATCTGAGTAAAGATTTATTTCGGGATCTAGCTTATTACTGGCGTTCAAGAAAGAAAAGTTCACAAACGGAGACGATCCCTCAAATCCGTACCATTCCCATTGGCGAAAGCATCAACCCTCATCTGGAGGTGCTCTCGTATGAGCAGGTTGATGAACTCGTCAAATCCGAGGACCGGTTTGCAGTCGCCCCTTGCATCTGCCGGCGCCTCGCCAAGATGACCAGAAGCAATTGTGATGCGCCTGAGGAGAGTTGCCTGGTCTTTGGTGAGTGGGCAGACTACTATGTTCGCGACGGCCGGGGCCGTTCCATTGATCAGTCAGAGGTGTTGAAAATCCTATCCGGGGCTGATGCAGCCAACCTGGTACTTCAACCAAGCAATTCAATAAATCCTAGTTTTATCTGCTGTTGTTGTGGTTGCTGCTGTGGCATTTTGGGAAGACTCAAAAATCATCCCAGGCCATCCGAGATTGTCGCGAGTTCATTCATAGCCAGGCTTGAAAATGAGATCTGCACGGGTTGCTGGACTTGTCTGGAGCGGTGTCAGATGCAGGCTCTTGCTGAAGAGGTTGACCGGATCGCTCTGGACACAAACCGTTGCATCGGTTGTGGGCTGTGCGTATCAACTTGTCCCAGCGGAGCGTTGTCGCTGGTGCGCAAGCCTGATAGCGAGAGGTCGCAAATTCCCGTTACAATGGATGATACTTGGCGCATCATCAGTCAGGCTCGTAAAGAGATATCGATGTGAATAACTCGTCGTGTGTTTTCTGGCGGCATGCTGTTAACAGAGAGTAAACCCGCTATCTGGTACTGGCCGATGGGAGTTGCCCGTTCTATTCCTCGAGAGCACCGCTTCAGCCGAATACAGTTACTTACCTGCTTAATAAGTTTTTTTAAGTTTTGTTTTCATGTCGCCGTCTATGATCCTTTATAATTCACTTTTGCTGCATAAAACTACTTTTATAATAATGATTGTTTCATAAACTGTTTTTATAACATAATTAAAGACAGATCTAAAAATTTGAAAGGTAACATATGCGATTTGCACATACAAATATAGTGGCACAGGATTGGAAACGTTTGTCAGCTTTTTACATCAAGGTCTTCAATTGTAAGGAAAAACCTCCGGTACGTGATCTTTCAGGAGATTGGTTAGATCAAGCAACCGGTTTAATAAACGCCAGGTTAGCGGGCATTCATTTATTATTGCCTGGTCATGGAGCAAGCGGGCCTACTTTGGAAATTTTCACATATGAAGATACGCGTGAAAGTAAACTCATGATGGCAAACGGTACAGGTTATACACATATTGCATTTGAAGTTGAAGATGTTGAATCCACATTAAAGAATGCGTTAAACAACGGAGCCAGGTTGTTGGGAAGAGTTACCGAAAAGATAATTGAAAATGTTGGTACTTTGAAATTCGTATATTTTCGAGATCCAGAAGGAAATATTATTGAAATTCAATCGTGGAACAAATAGATTTGTCTAACAAGAGCGTTTAAAAGAAATGTGAGGCTTGCAACTATCCACCGACTTCCAAGCCCTCAGTGAAGGTTTGGAAATTCTTTTGTTCTTGCAAGGTCTTTTTTCTCTATCGGGTGTAGCGAGAGGCGAGAAGCACAAAGCACCCATGACGCATGCTATCACGATTGGCAATCTCCTTCTCTAGTATTTGTATTATCTTTTCCAAATATCATCACGAACCCCGCGAAGCGGCGTGTGGCAATCTCCTGTTTTCCAACTAACGTGGCATCATCGTCAATCATGCCGACTAGCATTCTGAAGATCCAACAACTTACTGATTAAGAGGTAATTGCTCTTCATGTCCATTGTACCCACACTGTCTCAATGCAATTGCCTGAGGAACACAAAGAGAAGGCGTTCCGTTTCCAATGAAGTAAGTGAATATTGTTCGCTGATTTTTGCTTTTTGAGTGAATCACTAATCCAATACCCAACTAACATCTTCTGCGATATTAACTAATAACTTAATTCCATTATTTGGATTTGTATTTGTTTCCATCATTCTATTTTCTAAAAAGATTTCTATTTCACCTTCGGCAGAAAAACTTTTTGCTTTTTTATTTTTGTAAAGATAAAATTTTTCGCTCGTGGCTATACCAGTATTCTTATAAAAATCATCAATAGATCCAGCAAACACACTGGAAGATATTCCATAATTTGTTAATGGGGGGCGTGATAACCTATCTTTCACCTTAGCAATCTTTCTTGTAAAGAATCGGTGCTTCTTTTCACCCACAAACCAAATTTGAATTTTTATTTTTTCTTCTCGTATAAAAGAATCTGGAATTTCGGCAATACATATTACGGCTTTTACCTTTGAAGTTTCTTCCTCATCAAGAACTTCTTGAATCGCATTTATCGCGAACCAAGTGTATTTAATTACTCTTAAGTTCATCACAGTCTTTTCAAAATCTTCTCTTGAATTTTCTAGAGAAACTCGCCATGATAACTTTTCTTTCCATTCTTTTGCAACAGTTTCTTTTACTTGAGTTTCATACATCTCAACATATTCAGGATTGATTTCAAATCCCACAAACTTCCTTTTCATTTGTTCTGCCATTGCTAAAACAATGCCTGATCCCGCAAAAGGATCGAAAATTAAGTCGTCTTCGTCAGAGGCAATTTCTATAATTCGAGCAACTAGACCTGTAGGAAATGGACACATATGGTTTACGGTTGATTTATTAGGCCAAGTACCCCGTTTTCTTATGGGAAATCTCCAAATATTTGTGGGTGTTTTACCTTTTGGATTGAAGCGTTCCGGAAAATCAACCCACCATTTACTAATTTCGTCTAAATTTTTAATTCGGTCCACGTAAAACTTATAATCATCAGATTTAGTGAAAAAAAGGATATATTCTGATGTATTCCTCATTTGGCCTTTTTGGTGCCACGGCAAGCCATATTGCTTATCCCAAACTATTAATTCCCTTAATTTCCACCCAATTTCTTGAGCGATTTTGCTTATTTCTAGTGGAAGTAATTCCAATACTTTATTACGCCGATATGTATCCAAAATAAGCCACATTGATCCTGTAGGTTTTGTGTTTTGCAAACAATTATTCAAGATTGAATTCAAATCATCAAGATAATCATGTTTGGTTTGTCCATATCCAATTTGATTATCAATGCTCCCGTAATTTTTTATATCCCAATAAGGAGGTGAAGTGATTGTTACATCAATAATGGGTTCATCAACCGGAAAGTAATCTAACATTTGCCGTGCGTCACCCAAAATCAAACTATTAATTGCTTTCATAATCTTCTTGCTTGCATCTATAAAATCAACTCTGCATCCAAGTATTTAAATCATCCACTTCAGTTTGCAAATCATTTTTAAGGTTTTCATTGTTCTCTAATACTTGATTGACATTAATTACACCACGTTTAGGTAGGAGTTTAATAAAACTCCTGTATTCTTTTACTGCTTGATACTGGATTCTTGTGGAAATCTTCTCCAATAATATTATCTCTGTCCTATCTCGCGGTAATAGGATCTTAAATCTAGGTTTATATTTATAATCCTCGCGCCTTCTACCCAACGGTTCAAACTCGAATGAATGACTAACCATATCAAAGCCACCAGGTTTCCGATACCTCGCGACAAAATATTCTAATGTACGATATCCAAAAGTACGTCCATATCTCGCAATAACTTTGGAAAATACTATCTGGGTAAAGTTAGTATAGTCTTCTAAACAAGCTTCAGGATCATCAGTTTCATATAGAAATTGATATGCTTCTCTAAAACCTTCTTCATTTTCCAAGTTATCTACAATGATCTCAAAGTGTTCTTCTTTTTGTTGGAGATCAATTCTAGCTGTGAGCAACAGTAAAAAGCTCTGCCCTCGTTGTAATTGAAACACATGGTCAAGAGCCTGCATATTTCCCCTATTAGGGGAAATCAATGAATTACAAAAATCTAAATTTATTACATCAAAAGGAAATTCTTTTACTAAAGGGTTTTTACGGTTTTCAAGGGCAACATTAAGTTCCTCACTACTATATGCCAATACACCACCAAATTTCTCTAGATGTAGAGCTACTTTTTCAGCGTTTTCCTTATCACAGATGGCTACGCTTAGTTTCCCGTCCTTAGTTTTATCGAGAAGGTTACTTTTATACAGCAATCCAATATCAAGGGCGTTTGGACCTGGAAAAGTTAGATATTTCCATGTCCTTCCTAACTTGAGCGCTTTTTGTTTATT
>SDBT01018014.1_pt1 | contig 11117 bp, 11 predicted proteins | sample 2277101 | NCBI WGS metagenome assembly SDBT01 (sample SAMN10404973, study PRJNA504765) | marine sediment metagenome | isolation source: marine sediment core GS10_PC15, 103 cmbsf | place: Arctic Ocean: Southern Knipovich Ridge | collected 2010 | reverse complement strand
GTTAAAAAATTCTTCAATACGAGGCCATTCTCCTTGTTTATCAATTTCTATTTCAGTATTATATCTATTCGGACGAAAATCAAAAATTTCTACATCATTGGCATATACTGGAAAATATCTATCCTCATCTTTATTATAATGACCTTTTAAATACTCAATATATTCTTCTAAATCTAATTCCCCCTGTGTATATCGTTGGAATTTTTGAAAGGCAATAGAATCTGCCCAAATTAAAGGAATAGTTCTATTGCTTCCCCCTACCGCTACAGCATATTGAGGAAAATATCTCCATTCATTCTTCCATTCAGGATGATATCTCCGTGGATTATTCCATTCCATAATAATAGCATCAAAATTATTATTAATATAATGTTCCACAATTCCCCCCGAGTAAGCCATTTCATTTACTAAAGCAATTTGCGGACGAATTCCTAAGATATTCTCATATATTTCCAATCCCAATCTTTGATTCCAATCGTTCACTTTTGCTGGTACAAGCGGACCGATTATTTGAGCATAACCACTTCCAACTAATTCTATTTTTTCTGCTTTTAGTAATTTCTTAAATTTCTTAATCCATTCGAAATCGATTTTTTCTATTTTCTCTAATGTATATCCACTCAACTCTATCCCTATTGGAATCTCATTAGCTTCTGCCAATTTTAGAAGTGGCCAATAGCATTTTTCAATTATTTTAGTTCTCTCTTCAATTTCTATTGAAGAATACATTAGATTTAAATGGAATATGGAATATAATTCTAAAAAATGATCTAACATTTATTTTTTGCCACCAATTCTGTTTCAATTTTAATATCTTTAATTGCATCAAGCACATTTTTTACCGCTTTTCCCCTTGTTTCTCCTGTTGCAATTACAACTCCCGTACGTTCAGGATGACTCTCGATTGGCTTGATAATATCACCAGAATCAACTCTAATTTCACATAAAGCGATTTCTGGTCTTTGTTTAACCTTTTCAACCCCTGTTATACAGATTACTCGTCCAGGTGTGGGAAAAAGATAACGTTGAGCAACGTATTTATTAAATTTTGGAACAAGTTCAGGCAACTTTATTTTTTCCCCTAATACTAACCGTATAGCTTGGTCTACAAAATTCACACCTATATTCAAAGGAATCTCATGTGTGCAAAAGTAACCACCGCTTAAACGAGCTGCTAATTCAATTACATAAGGATTCCCATTATATAAAACAATATCCCCTTTTACTATTCCGTTAGAAATACCCATGCTCAAAGCTGCCCTCTGCACTAAATCACGAGTAGCTTTTTGTTCCTCAGGTAATAGATGGCTTGGGAGTTCACCTCCATTTTCAATAATGTGAGGAGCAAAACGTTCTAAATATTCATAATTACGATCAGCAAAACCTAAAGTATATGCTACTCCATCTAATACAATAGATTCTGTACTGATTTGTGGACCAGAAAGAAATTTTTCAATCATTACCCTACCTGTAGGGGAATATTTTTTAGATAATAAATAAGCAAATTCTAAATTTACATCCTTGGTAAGACGTAATACACCTCGAGCACCTCGACTATCAACTGGTTTTGAAACAAGTGGGTATCCTTGTGTCTTCACAATCCTCTGAAGATGATCAATAGATTCAACAATACTAAACCAAGGAATGGGAATATTATCTTTTTTAAATTTATGTTTCATTGCAACTTTATCCATAGATAAACGTGCTGCTTTTAAGGATATTCCTGGTAAATTTAAAGCCTTTGCAACACTTGCAACAGTTAAAGGAATATCCGAACCAATACATATTGCCCCATTAATTGGTCGTATTGTTCGATGATATTTTTGAGCAGCTTTAATCGTAGCTTCAATATCATAAGTACTAGCAATGATATGATCATCAGCTACTGCAAAGCAAGGTGCTTTAGGATTCATATCGCTTACCACTACGTATAAACCCATTTTTTTCGCCAAATGAACTCCTGGAATAGTTTCAATTCCTCCACCTATAATAAAAAGTGTTTTACTCAAAAAATATAAACCTCCATTTGTATATAATTTTGGTTGGTAATTTTATTAGTGTTATCAGAGACTAAATATTATTACTTATACAAATCTCTTTAATTGCTATAACTCTTTCTATGGAGATATTTAATTATTAATCTTGACATTTATGCTCTTTATAGTAATTCCCAAAATAATCAATTATTTTTTACTATTGATATAATACATTATAATCAAATCCATATACTATCTATGATAAATATTTACAATTCTACTCCATTTTATTTCTTATAAATAAAATTAGTTTATTTCATCATTTAAATAATTTATAAAGACAATTCTATTTTTATTTATCGCACCCATGCACCACCATTTACTGAAATTGTTTGAGCGGTAATATAACTTGATTCATCGGACGCAAGCAATATCGCAGCTCCAACCATTTCTTCATAACGTGCAAATCTCTTTATTAGCATTAATGATAAAGCTGTTTCTCTAATCTCGGGTGACATCGTTTTCTCTGTGAGTTCACCAGCAATTACCCCCGGAGAAAGCGTGTTCACGCAAATATTTCTCTTTCCGACAAACCGCGCTAAACAATGAGTCAAAGCCATAACACCCATTTTAGCCGCAGCATACGAAGGAGTTCTTGGTCCGCCATATTCACCGGAGAGTGAACCTATATTGATTATTCGTCCACCATCTCTTATATAATGGAGAATTTCTTGACAGCATCTAAATACACCTGTAAGGTTAACATCTATTACTTCATCCCATTCTTCTTCCGTCTGTTTATCAAAATCATTAGTTTTATTTATTCCCGCATTGTTAACTAAAACATCAACACCTCCATAGTGTTGTGCAACTTTTTTAAAAGCATTTCGTATACTACTTCTTTGGCGAACATCCATTTGAAGACATAATTCTGTTCCAATCTCTTTTGCTACTTCTTCAGCTTTATCTTTTTGCTCCAAATAAGTAATAACTACTTTTGCTCCTTCTTTAGCATAACCACGAGCAATAGCAGCACCAATTCCTCTGCTTGAACCTGTTACAATACATATTTTATTCTTAAGTCTAAGTGCCATAATATCCTCCTACTTTCTTAAAATATACGAAATAAGTATAAATTAAACTAGAAAACGTAATCATATTTATTTTACATTATTTACAACAATAAATAATATAAAAGCACTATTTTCAATCTCAAATCTTATTTCTAAAATCAGTTTTCTATAACAAGATCAATTGAAATATTTCGTTAACCTCACAGTTTAAACCGAGAAGTCTAAAATAACTCCGAAATTGATTTTCTACTTCAGTACTAAAACCTCTACTTAAACCAGTAATAATTCCTATTATATTTTGAGATTTATAAAAAGTCTCCTTTTTGCGGTGCTTTTTCCCATTTTTCTAAAAATTCCTTTAAAGTTATATTTGTTAATTCACTTTTTATCATTTGATTGAGCACCTCCGGGGGTATTGTGGCAATATCAGCTCCTGCAAGTGCTACTTCCTTTACATAAATAGGAGTACGCATACTAGCAGCTAATATTTTTGTTTTAAAGTTATAATTTTTATATATCTTTACAATCTCTTTAACAAGGTCTATTCCACTCGTAGAAGTTGCATCAAGGCGGCCTACAAATGGACTTACATATGTCGCGCCCACTTTTGCCGCAAGCAGTGCTTGATTCGCAGTATACATAAGGGTAACATTTGTCTTAATGCCCTCTTTGCTAATCTTAGAAACGACTTCCAATCCTTCTGGTATTATAGGAATTTTAACTACGATATTTCTATGAAGTTTTGCAAGTATTCTTGCTTCTTTAATCATTCCTTCTACGTCCGTACTTATCACTTCAGCACTTATTGGACCATTAACAATACTGCAAATTTCTTCCACTACCTCTTTGAAGTTTCTACCTTCTTTTGCAATAAGTGCAGGATTTGTTGTTACACCTTCTATTATACCCATCTTGGCATATTTTTTTATTTCATCTACATTTGCTGTATCAATAAATATTATCATTTTCTTCTCCTTAATTTTTTTATTAATATACTTTAATCTCTACTGAAAAACCATCTTTTTTAATAAAGAACCACCAGGATGCCCAGAACCCGCATAACAATTCATAAGGACAATATATTTTCGTAACTCAGCAGCTTTTTTTATTAATTTGTCATACATAAGGCAATCTCCTTTAAACTACTTCTAACAATCATCTCGATTCCCTTTTAAGACGACATACAAAAAACAATACTTCCCTCGCATTTTTAATCGGCCCGCGGACATGCCTATTATCACCCTTCATTTCTAACACTTCAAAACCACATTCTAAAAGTAAATTTTTCAGCATTTTTGAATTATATTCTCTTTTATGAAAAGGCTATAGTGGTTCACCAAGTGGATACTTAAGCAATCTTGGGGCCTCTAAAATTAATAGCCCGTTGGTCTTGAGTACTCCCCTGAGATTTAAAAGGAAATTTTTATCGTTATCTACATGCTCAAGTGTATGTAATGAAATTATTTTATCAAAATTAATGCCAAGTGATATAAGTTCATTATCAGTCATACGATGAAACGCAATGCAATCATTACCATATAATTTAACTGCATTGTTTATATAGCTACTGTTTATATCAACACCAGTGATTTTATTGCAAAACTGTGACAAAAATTTTGTCCCACCACCTTGGCCACAAGCAATATCCAGGACAAAGTCTTTATCTCTTAGATATGGTTGAATATATGAATATCTGCTACCAGGATTTTCTGGATCAATACCTTGTTTATTTTCTTCTTTTCCAATTAAATGGTCTAATTTTCTTTTAAGATTATTAACTCGGTTTTTATCCCACATATTACGATAATGAACAATACCAACTTTAAATAAATTCTTATTATTCATTAATGCCCAAGGTGAAAATTCGTAGATTTTTCTTTTTGATTTATCAGAAATCTTATTAATTATACGTGAAGCTTTTAAAAGAGCTTTAGTTGTAAATACATCAGCTCCCAAAGCATAATTGGTATCTTTATCATAATCAATATATTCATACCCTTTTTTTATCTTACAGATTGACTGCTTAACCATATCAACATCAACCCACAACGCTCTCAGTTGCACCCTTGCAATAACTTTTGGTTTCATTAATTTCACAACGCCTAAAAAACGATTTAGTACATTGTAATTATCACCACTGAAATAATCTACACCCCACCCTGAAGACAATTGCTTAATTTTATCAGATTCTTTTGTATCTGGTGTTGCAATAACTATTGAATGAAACAGTTTTGATTCTTTCAACTTATGGATACAGTAATCTTTCTCATCACTTGACCCATAAAGATCATCAACAGTCCCCTGGACAATGGCAATAGTTTTATCAAACATCATAGATACCTAACATATAAATTATTTTTTGATAAATTCCCATTTACCTTTTATACCAAATTTGTATTTTTTTCCGTCTTTTTGATAACCAGCAAATCCCTGTTTTCTTTCATGATATGGAAAACCTAATTCAATTAATCGATTAGTAATCGGTGGTTTATATCCGGACATTTTTAGTTTTGGGTTTAAATTTATATACTCTTGAACCAAATCAAAATCTAGAAAAGGATATCTTGTTTCAATACCAAATAACCCAGAAATTCTTTCGATACCACCTATGAAAATTCTGTTCCAACCGCCCATTAAATTTTTCCAAGGCTTTTTAACATTTTCCCAATTACCCTTTATTGATGACATCTTCATTGAACCATAAGAATAGTCACCTATAGTCTCATCTGCACCCTGACCTGAAAGAGAGATGATATTTCCACTCTTCCGAGCTTTTTGATTGATAATTGCAGCCGCTACATAACCGGAAACGTTTCTGAAATCAGGGTCTGAAAAATTATCTTGTTTAAATTCTGGTGCTTTTAATTCATAATAACCTAATTTTTCATGAAGATAGTTATTCATAGTTTCAGCATCAGCATCTGAGATATTAATTATTTCCATAGGTACCTTATTTTCTGATAAAATTTCTAACCTTTTTTGCAGCACTATTTCATCTTCTAAAAATGGAACAGTATATATTTTAAATTTTCTATTTATTTTAAGCAGCTCAGCAACAATTAAGCCCGAATCATGGCCAGAACTAAAAGATACAAAATAACTATGATTATTATTTTCCGTTCTTTTTTTAATTGACTCTTGAAATGCTACATTCCATCTATCAAAATTATTACCAGTTTGATTACTGAAGTCAAATTTCTTTAACTCCTTTTTGTTTTTGATCTTAAAATCTTTTAAATCTATCACTAATAGTGTATTTGCTGGTACTTGATGAATTGTTCCCCTTTTACCAGCGGCAGACACAGTTGTGTCATAACTGCCTATGATACAGGAAGTATCATCTAATTGATAATAAAGTGGTTTCGTGCCAAATGTATCAGTTATTAATAGTATACATTTCCTTTTAAAATCATAGATGCATATTGCATATTCACCATCCATATTATAGAAAGCATTGCGTTGTTCATCACTGTACCGTTCTACTAAATAATCAGTATCACTTGCCCCTTGAATATCCTTATATGATTTATAATCATTATATATTTCACCGTTATAAAGCAAGAGCATATCATTATTAATAACAGGCTGAGGGGTATTTCCTGTGATAATTAATTGTGAGTGCATGGCTATATAATTACCGTTTCTGATACAATTAAGCCTATCAGGGCCACGAGACTCTATCGTTTCTTTTACTTTCTCGATATTAGATTCTATGGTATTTATAACAACACTATCATTCGATAAACCAAGAAATATTCCACACATGGTTTCCTCCTATATGTACTTATCTATAGATTTTTTTTAAAATCACAGGCACATGTTTACGTGCCTGCTTTCTTAACAAACTGACATTTTTTTCTAATTTTGCTTTAATTATTTCCTCTTTCGCAATAGTATCTTCAAACTTTCTCATTAAAGTTGAAAAATCCATATTGAGGTTAATCATTAATTCTGGAGTGTCCAAGCTTTTCAACAAGGCACTCATATGGGTTTTCATGGAAACGTTTATTGAAAAAAACATTTTCCCATTTAATGCTGCAAATACATTTGAATGTCTTCTATTTGAAATATGTAAATCTGATAGACTAAATAATGAATATGTCTCAAAAACACTCAAATCCTGCTCAACAAGATATGCATTTTTTTTGAATTGCATGTGGTTTCGAATTAACCTGTGAGTTAATCGATCATCTTGCCAGTTATGACCCTTTGTATATGTACAATTAGGTATGAACAATATCTGGTAATTATGCATTTTAAGGATATTATCCAAAAACTTTGCCAGTTTTTTTGCCTGCTTCTCAAATAGTTTTTCATTATTTACCCAATACTCAAATCTATATCCTACTGTTAATACCGGTTTGTCTTTTAGTGTTATATTTGATTCTCTTAGTATTTCTTTAGCCTTATTTAAATCGTGAGTTGCCTCGATTCCAAATGCCGGATCCCCCAATACATGCATGTTTTCTGTACTCACACCAATTTGATCGAGGTATTCAAAAACTTCAGGTTCTCTTACTGTCACAGCGATAGCATTAGTACATAAAAACTTTGCATGTTGAATCGTGGTCTCATTTCTTATGGGATCAACAATATTCAGTCCGTATAGGGCAAATGGTGTACCTACGAATTTAGACAATGTTGCAAGGGTAACTGCGTAGCTAGAGACACCTCTCAAAAATGAATTTTTTGCGATTTCCATGAAACTATTACCACCGATAATCAATAAATCTGAATCTTCAATGGCTTGTTTTATTTTAACAAGATGATTAGTATTGTCATTCTTGTTGAAACCGTGAAAGAACCTGCCAATACTTTCTTCCTTGGAATCATGGTCAATATTTTTCAAAGAATTAAAACCAAACTCTTTATCATAAGATTTTTCAGGATGCCTAGCAAGAAATGTGATATTTGCATAAGGGTCTTCTCTGTTAATGCCTTGCACTAAATTTGCAAGCATTGCATCATCACCCATATTTTTCACACCATATGTACTGGCACCAGTTATTACGTATTTCATTTTTTTACTCCTTTCTTGCAATCACTTCTATTTGTCTGCCAAGCCCTAATTGGGCAAATGCAGTATACATCTGTTTCATTAGCTTCTTATTTCCAGATTTGTATAATAAACTTTCAAAATTAACTCTTTTTTGGTGGCAAACTGATCCAACTTCTGGATTCGAGATATAGTCATCACCCATCATCAAGAACATATCAATTGGGAAAGTAGTTATTAATGATACAATTTCAAATCCAGACTGTTCCGTAATACACCTTGCCGATTTAGTATTAAAATAATTGATATGCTCTGGCGGCACCAGCCACCAAGCTGGAAAGTCTTTATATTCCTTTAATATTTTTTGGAAAGGGTTATAATCATTTGCAACGGAGAAAAATATTACGCCTCCTTTGCTTAATACTTTATTACCAAAATCAAAGAATGATCTTGGATTTCGCATATGCTCCAAAACACCATGTGTATAGACAACATCAATCTCCTTCAATTTTTTATTATTTTCATCTATTAGTTCCAAGTCACAATTAACAACATCAAGATTAAGGTTTTTTATTGCATAATTACTTGCCTTTATTGATGGTTCTATACCTAAAACTTCCCAGCCCATTGAGCGAGCTTTTTGCATGAAAAATCCTGGGCCACAACCAATATCCAAGATTTTACCTTTTTTATTCAAAATATTTTCAAATGATTCACATCTTTCTTCGAAAATTTTATCCCACCAATCAAGCTGTGATTTTTGTTTACCAAAATAATTTTTCTTTCTTTCTTGTTCATAATATTTCTTCTTGTAGAATTTGTTTAACTCATTAGATGATGGGATTGGTATAACATGTTTAAATCCACAGGCTTTGCATTCAATTACATCAAAACCATTTTTCGAATCTATTACCTCACCGTAATGCTTCACTCCTGTTGGTGGATAAATATAATGTTTTATTTCAGACATATTTACCTCCTGTAATTATTTCCCCAATTCGTTTTGCTCCTTTTCCATCAATTAAATTATTACATTTCTGGACAATATTTTGGTAATATGTTTTATTTTCTAATAATTTTTTAATTACGAGATGTAGATCTATCGGATTAAGATTTTCTACAAAACCTAAATCTTCAATTACTCCATATCTTTCTTTTAGTATTTTTGCACTTTGTGCGTTCTCTCTGCTATGAGAAATACAAATTGTCGGTATTTGTAAATAAATCATTTCATAAATACTTACTCCAAAAGTGCAAATTACTATATCCGCCTTTTTAAGCTTATTTAATGAATATGGAAGAACTTTAAAATTATCAGGTAGATTAATAATTATTTTTTCCAACTCATTTTTATATTTAAATGCTTGACCAATTAATATTAAAATATTTGCTTTTAATTTCATTTCTTTTAGCCAGGGAATTAACTTAAGCAAAACTCCCTCCGGGTCTGTTCCACCAGTTGTTACTACAATGTTTGGAGGATTATGTAAATTGTGATTTACTTTATCTTTTAAAGCCAAAATATCATCACGCAATATCACATATTCTGGACCAGTTTTTACCTGGTTAATTTGTTTTTCTGATAAATATTTTTTCAAAACGCTTTTATCAAGATGGGCATTAGGAAAAATAATCTCATCACATTTCGATAAACCCTTGCAAACATTGTCAATCATTATAACTTTTATCTTGTTTTGTTTAAAGTCATTTAAAATTTCAATTTTATATGGATATTTTTTATCAATTAATACAATATCAGGATGCATAATATAATTTAATTGTTTTAAATATTTTTCTTCCGTTACATTTTTTTCTTTGTAAAATATTTCAAAACCTGCTTCTTTAATATACGAATTTGTATCATCCTTAGTGGTAGCAAAAATAATCTGATTCTGTTTTTTCAATTCTTTTGCCACTGCTAAACATCTAATTAAATGACCCAGTCCAATATCGGGTGAAGCATCACATCGGAAAACAATTTTAAATATTTTTTTCTCCATTATTATCTTTTCTCGTTAAAGATTTCAATATTTTCTTTTTTAATGTCTTTGAAGACGCGTATTTATTTACGTCGCTCATCTCAACATTCATGTTTATTTTCTTTAAATCCGGATTATTTTCTAATAAGCTAACAACATCTTCTATTTCAATAATTTCATTTTCCTTATACAATTTATCATAAATTTCCCGCATAAGTATAAGGTCTTCTTTCGTATCCACAGTTAAGCGCATATCTTCTCTTTGGAAAATAATTTTTGGTATAAATGCAACAATTTTAAATAATTCAGGATTTTCCTTTATATAAATTGTTACATGTTCTTTTTGATAATCTTTATCAGTTAAGGTTTTTACTTTTTCAAGGGCTGAAAAAGATATTACCCCTATACCTTGTTCAATAGAAGGATAATCAGGATGCCCACAAATATATTCCGCATTCTCTTTCAGACACAAATCTACCATTTTATCAATAGTGGGTGGATTAATTAAAGGACAATCAGCAGTAATCCTTACTATAACATCTACATTAAATTTCATAGCAGCTTGATAATATCTATCTAAAACATCGTTATTGCTTCCTTTAAATTCTTCTACCTTACACTCTCTTGCCAGATCTATTATTGATTCATCTTCTTTTTTAGTTGTAGTTGCAACTACAATGGAATCAATTTTTATACATCTCTTAACTCTTTGGATAACATGCCATAACATCGGCTTTCCTTCAATATCCATTAACACCTTCCCAGGTAGTCTTGTTGAGCCCATTCTTGCTTGAATAATTGCAACAACTTTTTTATTTTTCATAATTATAATACATCCCAGGTTATAGGTAGATTTGCCTTAATATCTACTTTTGCCTTCCTTCCGATTATTTTTTTTAGTTCTGATGGATTTAATCCATAGGCATGCCGAACTATCTTTATCATTTCAGGAGATATTTTTTCTCCCTTATGAATTTTAACCGTTGAATATATACTTCTTCTTGCACCAGCCCTTTCCGGTATTTCACCTGAAACAGGTTCTTTGACCCCATTACCCAAAGCATCTTCTAAATTTCTTATCTCTTTTATCATC
>SDBT01018013.1_pt1 | contig 11117 bp, 10 predicted proteins | sample 2277101 | NCBI WGS metagenome assembly SDBT01 (sample SAMN10404973, study PRJNA504765) | marine sediment metagenome | isolation source: marine sediment core GS10_PC15, 103 cmbsf | place: Arctic Ocean: Southern Knipovich Ridge | collected 2010 | reverse complement strand
TGAGCTGTCCATGTACTTCGTTCACGGCATCCTCCTCTACGTGATCAGAGGATATGGCCAAGTTTCGTTCGTTTGGTGGCCAGGTACTCTTCGTTGAACTCTCCGGGCTTGACCTGAATGGGCTCCCGCCCGGTAACCTCCAGCCCGTACCCCTCCAGCCCCACGATCTTCTTCGGGTTGTTCGTCAAGAGGCGGATGGACGTGAGTCCCAGATCCAGGAGGATCTGAGCTCCCAAGCCGTAGTCTCGGAGATCGTCTTTGAATCCCAGAGCGTGGTTCGCCTCAACTGTGTCCTGCCCCTGATCCTGAAGCTCGTACGCCTTGAGCTTGTTGCCAAGGCCGATCCCTCGCCCCTCCTGCTTGAGATAGACCACGGCGCCCTGACCTTCCTCCTGGATTCGGCGCATCGCGGCTGCCAACTGCTCCCCGCAGTCGCAGCGCAGGGATCCGAACACATCGCCCGTGAGGCACTCCGAGTGCATGCGGATCAGGACATTGCTCTTGTCCGACAGATCGCCCTTCACCAGGGCCACGTGCTCGGTCTTGTCGATGTAGCTCTCGTATCCGATGATCTCGAAGTCCCCGAAGGGCGTAGGCAGGATGGCCTCCGCGATCCGTCGCACCAAACGCTCCTTCTGGAGTCGGTACGACACCAGCTGGGCAACGGTCACGAACTTCAGCTCATGTACCTTGGCGAATTCCTCCAGCTCAGGCCGCCTGGCCATGGAGCCGTCCGGACTGAGGATCTCGCAGATTACACCCGCGGGGGGGAATCCGGCGAGGCGCGCCAGGTCCACCGATGCCTCCGTCTGCCCCACCCTGCGGAGCACTCCGCCCATCCGGGCCCGCAGTGGGAAGATGTGTCCCGGCCGCCGAAGATCCGATGGGCGGGTCTCGGGATCGAGGAGCACCTGAATCGTCTTGGCGCGATCGTGAGCGCTGATCCCCGTGGTCACCCCGAAGCGCCTGTGGGCGTCCACGGACACCGTGAACGCGGTGCCGTGGGGGTCGGTGTTCGTCTCTGTCATTGGGGGAAGGCCGAGCTCGTCCGCACGCTCTCGCGTGAGCGCGGCGCAGATGAGCCCCCGGCCGTGTGTCGTCATGAAGTTAATGATCTCAGGCGTAACAGCCGAAGCCGCGCAGACGAGGTCTCCCTCGTTCTCGCGGTCCTCGTCATCCGCGACGATGACCATTCTCCCGTGACGAATATCCTCAATGGCGTCTTCGATTCGATCGAAACGCGTGGGGATGATATCCATCAGAAGCCCAACTCCTCCAAGTTGTCCAGGGACAGTGTGTTAGCTCCATCCCGAGTAGAAAGCATCTTACCTACGTACTTGCCGATGAGGTCCCCTTCCAAGTTCACTCTATCACCGGGTTTCAGAACTTTCAAATTCGTGTGTTCCCAGGTGAAGGGGATGATCCCGACCTGGCACTGATTGGCGGTGGTAAGGGCATTCACCGTGAGGCTGATTCCGTTGATGGCGATGGATCCGTGGAGGATCGTCACCGCCGACACCAGGTCGGGGATCCGAAAGTCCAGGAGCCAGAAATCCCCTGCCTTCCGGGTGGACACGTGTTCCCCCACTCCGTCCACGTGTCCCTGCACCAGGTGGCCGTGGAGCCGCTCTCCCAACAGCATGGCCCGTTCCAGGTTGACCGGGGAGCCGATCCGGTAGTCGCCCATCATCGTCCGGGACAGAGTCGTACCGATGCTTTCCACGGTGAAGGCGTCGTCGACAACGCTCACGACCGTCTGGCACGCGCCGTCGACCGACACCGAATCGCCGGGCCCGAGGCCTTCGATGATGCCCGGACACCGGATCTGAAACTCCTTCGCTCCCTCCCGCTCCCTCACGGTGGCGATGGATCCGACTTCTTCGATGATCCCCGTGAACATCACTCCTCCCTTTCCAGAACGATCATCATGTCTCTTCCCATTTTCTTGCCCGGCAGGGTGGGAATCCACCCCTCCCAGGCCCGGGGTCGAAAGGGCCCGGGGAATGCAGGGACTCCGCCGCTCCCCAGGCTCCGAGGTGCCAGGAAGAGATAGATGCGATCAGCGAGCTTCTGATCGACCAGGGCCGACGCCAGGACCCCTCCTCCTTCACATAGGATGCTACGGAGACCCGTTCCCCAGCAAACCTCCATCACCGCTTCCAGATCCAGGCCTTCGTGATAGCCGCGAACGGGATGAACCACCGCCCCAGCTTCTTCCAGCTTCCGAATACCGATTTCAGGCGCATCCTCGCGGGTGAAGATCACGATCGGGGCTGAGGTCGCTTCCCGAAAGAGCCTCGCCTCGGGTGTCGTCCGGAGGCTCTCATCTAGCACGATCCGTGCCGGGGGCACGCGGGGTCGCACATCGCCACGGACGGTAAGTCGGGGGTCGTCTATCTGTGAGGTTCTCGATCCCACCAGGATGCCATCGAAGCCGGCCCTGAGGCGATGGACCTCGTCCGTGGCCTCACTGCCGGTAATGCGGGTGGTCATCCCGGGGCCGGCCGAGATCTTTCCATCCAGGGTGACCGCCAGCTTGATGGCGACGAAGGGGGAATGGCCCTCATGCAGCCGGAAGAAGGCAGGGTTCTCTATCCTTGCTTCCCGCGGCGTCAGGAGCGGGCCCGCAACCTCCACGCCCTCCTTCTTCAGAGATTCGGCGCCGCCCCCGGATATCTGTCCGGGATCCGGGGCACCGAATACCACGCGCCGGATCCCCGCGCTGACAAGGGCTCGGGAGCAGGGTGGGGTCTTTCCATAGTGATTACAGGGTTCCAGGGACACGTAGGCCGTGGAGCGCCGAGCGGACTGCCCGGCGGCATCGAGGGCGACCACCTCCGCATGCGGGCCCCCGAATTCCTGATGGTACCCCTCGGCGATGACCTGCCCGTCCTTCACCAGGACGCAGCCTACCTGGGGATTGGGGTGCACTCGCCCCCAACCGCCGCGGGCCAGCTCCAGGGCCCGCCTCAGGTGCTTGGCGTCTTCGGGCGAGGTGGAATCGACCATGCCGATCTCAGAAGGTGAGCCTGAGGGCTACTCCTCCGAAGAGAGTGCCGGATTCGGGATCGAAGCCGGAGGCAGCGCGGCCCACCGGGCTGCTGTCGCTTCCTCCCGCCCATCCTACCTCACCCGAGATCTGAAGCACCAGGAAGGTCATGGAGGCTCCGCCAAAATACACGACTCGGCTCGTGCTGAATCCGGAGGCGGAAGCCTGGCCCGTGGCGGCCGACACCGGATCGACGGCATTCAGCGCCACGTCACTGGTGTATCGATCCCAACCCGCCCCGGCCAGAAGAGCCAGCGACAGGATGGACTTGGAGGCCACAGCCCTCACAGAGGTTGCCGAGAGGTCGAAGTCGAGGTTGGCGTAATCCCCCTGGGCAGGGTCACCGAACTCGACGGATCCCATGGAGTGGCGGGTCACCGACAGGGACACGCCGGGGAGGGTGAAGGACTCTCGGAGCACTCCGATTCGTGCCCCGATGCCGTACCCGTAAGCATTCCCCTGGAAGCCCTGGCCCTTGGGGAGTCTCACCCACGTCAGGTCGGCGTACAGATCCAGGGAGAGGATCCCTCCGATGGTGGGGGCCAGCGAGAAGCCGTCCAGAACCCCTGCCCTGATCCCGAGTTGGCCGGAGGGCACGATGAAGCTCTCCTCGGGTGCCGGAGCACCGGCTCCGTCCAGGATTCGTGGAATGCCCAGGTCGACGGCGTTCCCCTGCAAGGTGAAGGCGATGCGGGGGACTGAGCCGAGGCGCCTCCCGAGAGTGCTGCCGGAGCCGGGGAGATCGCTCCCTCCGGTGACGGAGAGTCCGATCCCACGCTGAAGAGCCTGGAAGCCGAGAGCGACCTCCCGGCACCATCCTTCCAGGGGGGCGACTCCGCGCCCACAGGTGACGGTGAGGTTCTCCACGTCTTGCGCCCCCACCGGGTCACCCAGAAGGACTCCCGCCAGGAGAAGGAAGGGCGTCACCCTCCTCGTCATCGGAGCTACCATTGATTCACACAAGCTTCACCTCCGCATCCTCTACGACTTCTCCCAGAACCCAGGCGGAAAGACTCGTCGATCCCAACTCTGCGATCACCCCCCCCACCTCATCCGGCGAGACCACCGCTACCATCCCCACGCCCATATTGAACACCCGGAACATCTCCTCTTCTTCCACGCCACCGGCCTCGGCCAAGATCCGGAAGAGGGGAGGAACCTCCCAGCTACTCCGCTCTACAACCGCCCCGAGGTCGTCTGGGAAGACCCGGAGGAGGTTCCCCGGGATTCCGCCACCGGTTACGTGGGCGAGACCCTTGATCGACCCCTTCTCCAGCAAGGGCCACAGAGAGGCGAGGTAGCTCCTGTGAACGTCCAGAAGGACCTCCCCGGCGCTCCTGTCCAGCTCCGGAAAGGCGTCATCGGCGGCCAGACCCATGACCTCGAAGACGATCTTCCGCGCCAGAGTGTATCCGTTCGTGTGCAGGCCGGAGGATGGGAGAGCGACGAGGACATCGGAGGTGGTGATGGACGAGCCGTCCAGGACCCGGTCCCGCTCCACGACGCCGACGACGAATCCAGCCAGATCGTACTCGCCAGGGGAATAGAAGTCGGGCATTTGGGCGGTCTCTCCCCCCAGGAGAGCGCACCCGTTCTCCCGGCACCCCAGGGCGATGCCCTTCACCACCTCCGACACCACCCCTTCGTCCATCTCCCCGGACGCCAGGTAGTCCATGAAGAAGAGGGGACGGGCTCCCTGTACCAGAATGTCGTTCACGCAGTGATTGACCAGGCAGTGACCCACCGTGTCATGTCGGCCGGTGAGGAAGGCCACTTTCAGCTTCGTTCCGACACCGTCGGCGCTCGAGACCAGGACGGGCGATGCGAGCCCCGGGGGTACGGCGTAAAGGCCGCCGAAGAGTCCCATCTCCGAGAGAGTGTGTTCGTCCCGAGTGGAGGCGACCAGCGATTTGAGGGCCTTCTTCGCACGGTCTGCGGCCTCGAGATCCACTCCTGCCTCTTGGTAGCTCAACCCCTTGCGCTCGTCCATCGGCTATTCGGCTCTCACCGTCATCTGGTCGAGTATCACGCTCCATCACCTCCCTCGGCTCGCTCCATCCGGGTCGGCGCATCGATGTGTAGAAGCTCCAGTCCATTGCGAAGCACTATCCGGACGGCACGAGCCAGTACGAGTCGAGCCTGTCGGAGCGTGTCGTCCCCAACGAGGACGGCCAGCTCCGGATTGCGGCTCGGATTACCGGCATGGTACCAGGAGTTCACGGCACCGGCGACCTGCTCCAGGTAGTCGCAGATCAGGTGGGGTGCCCGAGCCAGTGCGGCTCGCTCCACCAGTGAGGGGAACTCCGCCAGTCGCTGAATGAGCTCTCGTTCCGACGGATGTTCCAAGCGGTCCAGATCCGCGTCCACCGTCGAGATCTCCTCCTCCTGAATGCCCGCTTTGCGGAAGATGCTGCACATGCGGGCGTGGGCGTACTGGATCTTGTAGACGGGATTCTTGTCCGACTGATCCAAAGCCATGTCCAGATCGAAGACGAGATGGGCCTCGGGCTTCCTCATGAGGAAGAAGTAGCGGGCCACATCCACCCCTACCTCCTCGAAGAGCTCTCGCAGTGTTATGTACGACCCGGCACGCTTCGATAGCTTCACCTCCTGCCCGTCCCGTTCCACCGTGACCATCTGGTGGAGCACGTACTCCGGATACCCTTCCGGGAGTCCCAGCGCCTGGAGTCCCGCTCGCACTCTGGAGACCGTGCTGTGATGATCGGCACCCTGCACGTTTATCACGTGATGAAAGCCCCGCTCCCACTTGCTCATGTGGTAGGCGACGTCGGGGAGGAAGTAGGTAGGGGAGCCGTCGCTCTTCACCATTACCCTGTCCTTCTGGTCTCCGAATTCGCTGGTGCGAAGCCAGACGGCTCCGTCCCGGTCGTAGACCAGGCCCGTGGCCCTGAGGTCCCCGATGGTGGCTTCGACCTTTCCGTCCGTGTAGAGCGAGGACTCCAGGAAGTACTTGTCGAAAGCGACACGGAAGTCCGCCAGGTCCTTGTCTTGCTCCTCTCTCAGCGTCTCGACGGCGAAGAGGCGCATGGCCTCCAACGACTCGTCGGATCCGTCATCCAGATGCCGGTCTCCCATCTCTCCTATGAGAAGCTCGGCGATGGCCATCACGTAGGAGCCCTGGTACCCCCCCTCCGGTATCTCGGCCTCCTTGCCCAGAGCCTCCTGGTACCTCGCCCTGACGCTCTCCGCCAGGAGCTGCATCTGTCTGCCCGCGTCGTTGTAGTAGAACTCCCGGTGAACCTTCCAGCCCGTCCAGGCCAGAAGCTCCGTGACAGCGTCACCCAGGGCGGCCTGTCGTCCATGTCCAAGGTGAAGGGGGCCTGTGGGGTTTGCGGAGACGAACTCCACCATGAAGGGCTCGCCCGAGCCCACGTCACTGCGGCCGAAAGTGCCGTCCCGATCCAGGATGCGGGGCAACATCGAGGCGAGTTGTTCCGAGGTGAGGTGGAAGTTCAGGAAGCCGGGGCCGGCGATGTCTATGGAGGCGATCCCGGTGTCCACCGTCTCCACCCTCGACGCGAGATCTTCCGCGATCTCTCTGGGGGATCGGCGCAGGGTGGACGCCAGGGTGAGGGCTACGTTGGTGGCCAGGTCGCCGTGGCTCGGGTCTCTTGGACGCTCGAGGTGAACATCGCACTCCTCCACGCCCATCTCCCGCAGTGCGGCTTCTAGAGCCTGCCGAACCCGATCATTCGACATGGTCACACTCGATCGTTGTTAGGAGCCGTTCTTCTTCCCGGTGGAACCCGAGTTGGCAGAAGCTTTGGCCGCCGCCTTGGGCTCCTTCTTCCCCGAGGTGGCCGCGGACGCGACACTCGACTCGGACTTCTCGGCCGAGGCGCTCTTCTTGTACTGCTCGCTGCGGTAATCGGTGGCGTAGAATCCCGATCCCTTGAAAAGGAAACCCGCCCCAGCGGACAGAAGACGCTCCGCGCTCTCCCCGCACTCGGGACAATCCGCCTTCGGCTTCTCGGACATTCGCTGGAAGCGCTCGAACTTATGGCCGCTCGGGCACCGGTACTCGTATGTCGGCATTGCAGATCCGTTTGTTTCCCCATCTTCAGCACAATCAAAAAAGCTAACCAGACATTGAGTCATGAACCAGCGGAGAGGTATGCCGGCTGAGGCCGGAGAAGGAAGCCGCAGAGGGAGGCCGACGGGAGGGGGGGGTACAGATCGGAAGCGCCGGACGCCACCTCTGGAGGAAGGAACGCCCTGGGAAGGTGCTGCCTCAGGTGGTGTCGTAGCTTCCCCACTCCTCCCTGAGGGCATCGGCGATCTCCCCCAACGTGGCCAGGGCCTTTACCGCGTCGATGATCGGGGGTAGGAGGTTGTCACTCCCCTGTGCCGCAGCACGGATGGCACGAAGCGCGGTGCGGACCACGTCGGCGTCCCTGCTATCCTTCAACTCCTGGAGCTTGGCACACTGAGTCTGCTCCAGGGAGCGGTAGTCCGGCTGCTCCGCGCGCAGAGGGCCCTCATCCTCCTGGAACACGTTCATGCCCACCACCTGCCTGTCCCCGGATTCCACGGCGAGTTGGTGTGCATAGGCGGATCGATGGATCTCCTCCTTCATCATCTCCAGAGCCTGGACGGCGCCACCAAGCCTGTCGATCTCCTCCAGATATTTCCGGGCCTCGGCTTCGATGCGATCGGTGAGATTCTCCACGTAGTAGCTCCCAGCCAGCGGATCCACGGTCCGGGTTACTCCGGATTCATGAGCCAGGATCTGCTGCGTGCGAAGTGCCAGGCGCGCCGATTCCTCCGAGGGAAGCGTCAGGGCCTCGTCGAAGGAGTTGGTGTGAAGGGACTGTGTGCCTCCCAACACCGAGGCCAGGGCCTGGATCGTCACTCTGACGACATTGTTCAGGGGCTGCTGCGCGGTGAGGGTGGAACCGCCTGTCTGAGTATGGAAACGGAGACGACAGGAGGCGTCGCTGGCGCCGAATCGCTCACGCATGAGCCGTGCCCAGAGACGGCGAGCTGCCCGGAACTTGGCGACCTCCTCCAGGAGGTCATTGTGGGCAGCGAAGAAGAAGGAGAGGCGGGGTCCGACCTCCTCCAGATCGAGCCCCCTATCGACCGCGCGGCCCACGTACTCGAGACCGTTGGCCAGGGTGAATGCGACCTCCTGGGGCGCAGTGGAGCCGGCTTCACGGATGTGGTATCCGGAAATCGAGATCGTATTCCACTTGGGAATCTCCCGTGAGCAGAAGGCCATCAGGTCGGTGGCCAGCCTCAGGCTGGGATCGGGAGGATAGATGTAGGTTCCTCGGGCCACATACTCCTTCAGGATGTCGTTTTGGACCGTGCCGCGCAGCTCGCCCCTCTTCACCCCCTCCTCGTCCGCCAACGCCACGTAGAAAGACAGCAGGATCGCGGCGGTGGCGTTGATGGTCATGGATGTGGAGACCTGTTTCAACGAAATACCGCGGAAGAGGATCCGCACGTCTTCCAGCGAGTCGATGGCGACACCGACTCTTCCCACCTCTCCGATTGCCATAGGGTGATCAGAATCGAAGCCCATCTGGGTGGGCAGGTCGAAGGCGACGGAGAGGCCGGTGAGGCCGTTCTGGAGGAGGAAGTGATACCGCTCGTTGGTCTCTTCGGCCGTGCCGAAGCCGGCGTATTGCCTCATGGTCCAATGACGACCCCGGTACATCGTGGGGTAGATGCCGCGGGTAAACGGGAACTCACCCGGAGCCATGCGATCGTCGTCCGACGGGGACTCGCCGTCAGCCGAGTAGACGGGGTCGATCGGGAGTCCGCTGTCGCTCAGGAATTGCGGGTCCCCACTGTCATTGCCCATGCGGCAATCCTCTCTGTGCCTGGAGGTTTCTACTCTGAGCTGCCTGGAGCCTCGAATTCGATCAGGATGTCACCCTTGTCCACCGCCTGACCTTCGGTGACGTGAACCATCGCCACCCGCCCCCCCGCCTCGGAGGTGAGCTCGTTCTCCATCTTCATCGCCTCCATGATCAGGACGCCTTGGCCCGGCTCCACCTCCTGGCCTGGCTCGATGTCCACCTTGACGACCAGACCGGGCATCGGGGCCCGGACGGGCTTGGGGCCGCTTTGCTCATCGGTGGAGCCGGTCATCTCCTGAATCGCCCGGGTGCGGTCGTCCACCACGTTCGCTTCCAGCATCTGCCCCCTGAGGAAGAGGCGCCAACTTCCCTGCCCCTCCCGGCGAGCCACCAATCGGTGTGAGACGCCGTTGACGAGGAGTGAATGGATGTCGGTCCCCTCCACCCGGACCAGGTCCGGTGTGACCACCTTCCCATTCACCTGGATGGAGTCGGGCTCCAGGTCCACCTCCACTGTGGTGTCTCGGATGGTGACGTAATAACGCATGCTCGTCAGAACTCCGGGCTCTTGGTGAAGTGTGCCACACACTCGACGTGTGCCGTTTGCGGAAAGAGGTCGAAGGCCTCCAGGTGATCCATCCGGTACCCCTCCCCAAGCCGCTTCAGATCCCGGGCCAGGGTGGCGGGATCGCAACTCACATAGATGATCCGCGGGACTCCCGCCTGGCGCAGCTCCCGGGGGATCCTCTCGTGGAGCCCCCTCCTCGGCGGATTCAGCAGCACGAGGTGGGCCGGAAGAAGGGCGCCGAGGGAGTCCTCTACCTTACCCCGCACCACGGACCACCCTTCCGGTGCGTCGGTCCTGGCGACTCCCACCGCCTCCGGGTCCATCTCGATTCCCACGCACTCCGCACCCCGGGTGGCGAGAGTCCTTCCGTACGCCCCCACACCGCAATAGGCGTCCACGACCCTGCGCCCGTGGACATCTCCGGTGAGCTCTATCACATGGCGAACCAGCGTCTTTGCCGCCTCCGAATTCACCTGAGCGAAGGCGATTGGATTGGCCTGGATCTCCCCCTCCCAGGAACCGGGGGTCGCCGAGGGGACTCCTGCCAGAGGCCTGAGTCCCGATCTTCGGGTCCACTTCCAGATCGAGCGGAGGGTGGGAGCCGCGCTCAGCACCGCTTCCGGATCTCCGCGGTCCCACCCCCCTCTGACCACCAGGTCCACGTCGGTCCCGGTGGTGCGCAACGTGAGACGGATGCGGTCGCCCCTGGGAAGTCTGGACGCGCCGGCCCCCCACGCACCACGCACCTCCTGCCACGTCGCCGACAGGGGGGGTGCCGGCAGAAGGCACTCGCCGTGAACGTCTACGAGTCGATTCGGGTCCTCCATGTCGTGGAAGCCCGCCACCACCCTGCCGGAATCGAGACGTCGCAAGGTGAAGGTGACCCGGTTCCGGTACCCGTGGACCTTCGGGGAGGGCTGGACGGTAGGGGCCTCTCCTGCCAGCCCTCCGATCCTGGAAAAGGCGTCGGCGACGATCCGCCCCTTCCACAGCAGCTGGTCTTCGTACTCCAGGTGCTGAAGGGCACAGCCTCCACACCGTTGGTAGAGTGGACAGGGCGCCCTTCTTCTCGCCGTCCCGGCCTCTACTACCTCTTCGATCCATCCATACGCCCAGCGGTCCTTCTCACGTGTGAGCCGTACTCGAATCTTGTCTCCCGGTGCAGCCCGAGGGACGAAGACGGTCTTCCCATTGCTGAAAGTGCCCACGCCCACGCCCCCGGAACCGATGGAATGGATCTGGACTATCTCGCCCGAACCCGGCTTCTCTCGGCGGGGGGCGGGGCCCCTCACTCCCTCTCCGGCCATGGCCATCCGGACCTTCTCCACGGCGAGATCTCCCTTCCTCCTTCCGTGCCAGCCAAGCGCGGCGCACGGTGACGCCTGCGGTCCTCCTCTTCCAGGAGAGCCGCCGCTAGAGCCGCCGCCTCGATCTCCTCCGCGCACAAGCCGTCGTCCATGAGGTCCGGATGATCCTCCACGTACCGGATGTTGATGGCACCCCGGAGGAAGTCGGGCTCCTCCATGACCCGTCGATGGAAGGGCGTGCAGGTGTCTATGCCGCCGATGACGAGTTCCTCCAGGGCACGGGACATCCTGTGAATGGCCGCCTCCCGGGAGGTGGCGTGAACAATGAGCTTCGCCAGAAGAGGATCGTAATGGAGTCCTACCTC
>SDBT01018012.1_pt1 | contig 11119 bp, 9 predicted proteins | sample 2277101 | NCBI WGS metagenome assembly SDBT01 (sample SAMN10404973, study PRJNA504765) | marine sediment metagenome | isolation source: marine sediment core GS10_PC15, 103 cmbsf | place: Arctic Ocean: Southern Knipovich Ridge | collected 2010 | reverse complement strand
CTTGAGGAGTGAGCTGCTAATAGCCTCTCTCACATCCTCAAAGTTCTTCAGTCTTTTAAGTTCATCTTCTGCCGCTTCATCAACTTCGATGTCGATATTTAATGAATCTATCTCGCCTAGCTGCCTTGAAAGGTCAGCCCTGTTTGAATCGATCTCATCCTCATTCTTCAAAAGCTCCGCTAAACTTTTGTCGTTTGCGACCTTTAAAGCCAACTTCTCTTTAAATCTCGCTTTCAACTCGGAAATGTCGTATCCGGCAAATCTGTCGAGGAGTTCGAGATGGACATCTGTCCGGAATAAGGACTGGTGATCATGTTGGCCGTGGATATCGATAAGACCGCTACCGGTTTTTAAGAGATCTGACCGGGTTACCAGGGAACCGTCGACATATGACCGGCTCTTTCCTTCCGATGAAACCCGGCGCTCCAAGAGAAGATCATAACTATCTCCCCGCTCATCATCCGCGTCTTTACCTGATCTATCGACGGAGAAAAGTGCCTTGACTATCGCTTGGCCGGCACCGCTTCTTACTCTGGATGTATCGGCCCGCTTCCCGAGAACGAGATCAAGGGCATCGATGATTATAGTCTTACCGGCACCCGTCTCGCCCGTAAGCACAGTAAGCCCTTTTTTAAAAGATAGATCGAGCGTATCGATCAGCGCCAGATCCCTTACTTGAAGTTCTTCCAGCATAACTTCAATCCTTTATAAAATAATCCCAGCCCTTTAGCTTCGTTCTTAAGTTAGAAAAGAAATCCGTACCGCTTTGCTTGATAAACTTGAACTTTGTCGAAGAGACGGAGATTTTGGCTCTCTTTATACCTGTTTCCATCGCGTAGCCGTCGATGCTAAGCCTGATAGGCTTTCCTCTTTCTTCTTTTGCCCTCTCTATAGTCAAGACGTCGTCTGCCGACAGAATCACCGTGCGGTTAAAAAGTGAATGCGGGCAGATAGGCGTCATTACCATCAGGTCGGTTTCCGGTGATACAAACGGGCCTCCCGCGGAAAAGGAATAAGCCGTTGAGCCGGTCGGCGTGGCTACGATCATGCCGTCGAGAGCGTATCTGCTAAAAAAAGTTCCGTTTATCGTTACGTCCAGCTCAACGATCCTGTTGAATTCGGGCCCGGCAATTAAAGCTTCATTTAGACCGAATGCCTCGATCTTGCCACCGTCGACCAGCTCCGCTTCGATCTTTAATATCGACCTTTCTTCCGTTACATAGTCACCGGCAAGGACTCTATCAAGCGCTGGGTATAGCTCATCTTCCTCAAACTGCATCAAGAAGCCGATCTTGCCGAGATTAAGACCGAAAACAGGAATAGACTGAGAACCTAATAATCTTGCCACCCTAAGAGCTGTGCCATCGCCTCCCATTGCTATTGCAAAATCAGTAGACGTAAAAAGATCCTGATCTTCAACGCCATATTCCCTTTCGCCGATCTCCACTGCCTCTTTTCTTGGCAGGACTATCTCTACTTTTCTATCTTTAAGATAATTTATTAACTCCGGAAGCAACTTTGAAATAACTTCTTTTTTTAGATGAGGGATTATCGTGACTCTAGCCATCAGCTACCAACTCTGATCTCTTTTAGATCTTTATGGGCCGCCGTTACCGTCTTCTCGATAGCGTCCTCGACATCTTTGCCACTCAAGCCCGGCCCTCTTTCATCCATATATAATAAAAACTCAATATTTCCCTTAGCTCCCAAAAGCGGAGAAAAAGTAAGCGCTTTAATTGAAAATCCCTCATCGGTGATCTTTTTAGCGATTTCTAACAGCACGGACCGATGCGACTCCGGATCTTTAACGATGCCGCCTTTTCCTACCTCGCCTTTGCCGATCTCAAAATGAGGCTTTACAAGGACTACCACTTCTTTCCTCTCATCGAGACAACTCTTTACAGCGGGAAGGACTTTAGCGACCGATATAAAAGATACATCTATAACAGAAAGAGAGGCTTTTTTAGAGATATCCTCAGGCTTTAAATACCTTAGATTTGTCTTCTCGTGTACCTCGACCCGCGGATCATTTCTTAGCTTCCAGTCGAGTTGACCATATCCGACATCGATCGCGATCACTTTTTTCGCGCCCCTTCTAAGAAGACAGTCGGTGAAACCACCAGTAGACGCTCCTCCGTCAAGTACGGTCCGGTTGTTTACATCGATACCGAAACTAATAAGAGCTTTTTCCAGCTTTTTTCCGCCCCGTGATACATATTCTTTTGATTGGTCGACGATTTCGATCTTTTCGCTGATATAGACCAATTGCCCAGGTTTAATAGCTACGGTGCCGTTGACTCTGACATCTCCGGCCATAATAGCCGCCATCGCCTTTGTGCGACTGGGAAATACGCCTCTATTTACCAGCACTTGATCTAATCTTGATCTCTTTTGATTTGGCAATATACTCAATCTTTTTTATAATAGTCTCCGGTGACAGCCCTACCTCTTCGAATAATTTATCTACGTCACCGTGGCTGACAAAACAATCCGGCAGACCAAAATTTATTACCTGAACACTCTCGTTTTTACTATAGAATTGGCTGACGACCGAACCATAACCGCCAATTAAGACGTTTTCTTCAATCGTTACGATAAGTCTGTGAGACGTTGTAAGATCTTCCAGTAAGTGGCTGTCGATCGGTTTTACATACCTTACATTTACGAGTGTCGCGTCATAACCGTCATCGCTTAATCCCTTCGTTACAACTCTAGCGACCTCGACCATCCTGCCTACAGCCAGTATACAAATGTCTTTACCGGGGATCAACACCTCTGATCTGCCAAGAGGAAGAGTCATAAGGTCATCATCGAGCTTAACGCCTACTCCGGCTCCGCGAGGAAAACGGATCGCTACGGAACGGTTCAATTTTGTGGCCGTATATACCATATGCCTTAATTCGTTCTCATCCTTTGGAGCCATTATGATCATTCCCGGTATTTGCGAAAGAAATGAGAGATCAAACGATCCATGATGGGTCGGACCATCGTCACCGACAAGGCCACATCTATCGATGGCCAGTATTATCGGCAATTCTTGGAGGCAGACGTCTTCAATGATCTGATCAAAAGCTCGCTGAAGAAAAGTCGAGTAAATGGCAACGACCGGCTGCCATCCCGATAGAGACATCCCGGCGGCGAAAGTCACGGCATGCTGCTCGGCTATGCCCACATCGAAGAACCTATCCGGATATTTTTCAGCGTATTCCGTTAGCCCCGTCCCTCGCGACATCGCCGCCGTTATAGCGACAAGCCTTCTGTTTTTCTTCGCGATCTCCACCATGGTGTCTCCAAAAACAGACGTATACGTCACCGGAGTATCAATGGCGATCGGCTTCCCCGTCTCGATCTCAAACGCTCCCGTACCATGAAAAAGGTCGGGATTTATCTCTGCCGGTTCGTAACCCTTGCCTTTTTTTGAAACAGCGTGGATCACGATCGGTCCACCCACTTCCTTAGCCATCATCACGCTTTGATAAATGGCGTCAATATTATGTCCGTCTACGGGACCAATATATTTAAAACCCAACTCTTCGAATAACATCCCGGGGACAAGAGCCTGCTTTAAGCACTGCCTTAAACTCTCGCCGATATTGACCATCCGCTCCCCGACGGCCGGTATCTTTCTTATTATATGGTCTATCTCATCTCTAAACCGGTTATATTTTGGATCGATCCTTAAGCGATTTAGATACGAAGACATCGCTCCGACGTTATTATCGATAGACATCTTGTTGTCGTTTAATATCACGATCAGGTTTGCCCTTAGGTGGCCGGCTTGATTGAGTGCCTCATAGGCCATTCCACCGGTAAGCGATCCGTCGCCGATAACGACCGCTACTGAATTATCCGCGTTTTGCCGTTCATATCCGATAGCTAGACCCAGAGCTACAGAAATGGAGTTACTCGCGTGTCCGCTGTCAAACGCGTCGTGAGGGCTCTCGCTTCTTTTGATGAATCCGGAGATCCCCTTATGCTTTCTAAGGGTACTAAAATCCTCGCGACGTCCGGTAATAAGCTTGTGGACATATGATTGATGGCCGACGTCCCAGATGATCTTATCTTCGGGACTGTTAAGAGCAAGGTGCAAGCCAAGAGTGATCTCGACGACCCCTAGATTCGGGGCCAGATGACCTCCGTTTCGAGAAGTCACTTCGATTATTTCTTGTCGTATCTCGCTTGCTAGGGAGTTTAATTCGTCAGAGCTAAGCGCTTTAAGGTCAGATGGCTCATTGACTCTATCCAGTATCCTTTTAGTAGCCTTCAGGTCCCGGCTATCGTTTTCTTCTTTCATATAGTAGATTCCCTAACATGCTACTAGCGATTTATCGACGTATTTATGGCCTTTGGCTATCACTTGTTAGTTTACCCCAATGACTGTCAAAATACATCAATATATCAATCAAGATATGTAATTTTTTTATGAAGAAAAACGTCTATGATATTCTAGACGCGGCAAGATCCGCAAGTTCGAGTAATCCGTTTTTCTCTCTGATCTCACCATCTAATCTCAACTTGGCTCTATCTATGATCTCTTTTAACTGATTTTTCGCTTCAAGCACCCCGACTATTGATGGAAAAGTAGACTTTTTGCGCCTGACATCGCTTCCGGATGTCTTACCCATTTCGTCCGTGTTTCCCTCGATATCCAGGATATCGTCTCTTATTTGAAACGCCAGACCCAGATCGCTTGCATAGTCCGATATTGCTTCCAACTCTCCCTTAGACGCCCCGGCGGCTATCGCTCCCGAGCGGGCGGCGGCGGTAATGAGCCGCCCCGTTTTAAGAGAATGCATATACTTGATCGTCTCATAGTCCGTATCCACACCGGTAAGCTCGATATCGATTAACTGTCCTCCGACCATGCCTCCTGCTCCGATAGCATCTGAGATCTCCCTAACGATCTCCACTACTATCTCGGCTCCAAGTCCGGTCACATTTTTTGAGATCAGGCTAAAAGCTTCAGCCATTAATCCGTCGCCAGCTAAAATTGCCGTGCTTTCACTGAATTTCATATGGCAGGCGGGCTTCCCTCTTCTTAGGTCATCATCGTCCATTGCCGGCAGATCGTCGTGGATGAGAGAGTAAGTGTGGACGAACTCAATAGCGCAAGCTATCGGCAGTACGCTGGATATCTTTGCGTCTATTGCCTCCGCGCAAAGAAGGGTAAGAATTGGTCTAAAGCGCTTCCCGCCGGAGAAAAGAGAGTGCTCCATCGCGTCGTAGACTTCTTTTGCCCTTTCGTCTTTGACGGGGAAATATTCTCTTAAGCCTTGATCGACGATCAGGCGATATCTATCGAGTCGGCTCGCCGCCACTACGTTCCTCTTCCGTCTCCTCTTTCCAATAGGTATGATCCGTTTTTTCAGTGCAGACGTTAGCCAGTTCTACGCCTTCTTCTAAGAGGACCAGTGAATCATCCAGAGATATCCCGTCTTTCTTCACTTCTTCGACGATCTCTTCCAGCCGCCCTAGCGCTTCATTAAAGCTTTGGTCGCCTTTTGACATTTCGCCCCTTTTATCTGACAACTTAATTTCTCTTGCTCGATTTTTGTGAAGACTTATCCTCGATACCGAGAGCTATTTTACCCAAGACCCCGTTGATGAATTTTCCGGAATCTTGCGTTCCATAAAGTTTAGCCAGTTCAATTGCCTCATTTATAGAAACGCTGCATGGGATATCGTCCTCGTAGAGCATCTCGTAGATGCCTAACCGCATCATATTTCGATCAAGCAGCGGAAGTCTCTCAAGAGCCCAATTATCGGCGAACTTTTCGATCAAAGCGTCAATCTCTTCCTTGTGGTCACTGATACCGTTTAAGATCCTATCACAAAATTCCGTGATCGACCCGCTGATTTTCGGATCGGGATAAAGATGGTTTTCGATGATAAACTGGATAGTCCGGTCCGTGATCTCTTGCTGATAAAGTATCTCGAGGATCAGTTTTCTCTCTTTTCTCCTCTTCTGCATCTTTTCACGCATTGTTGAGCCTTCGAGCAATGAAATTCGTATAAATCTCACCCTTTTGAAAAAAGGCGTTCTCGATCACCTCGAGATGAAAATCCCTGGTAGTCTCGATCCCGACTATCATCATTTCCTGAAGAGCCCTCCTTGCCCTGGCTATCGCTTCGTCTCTGTTTATATCCCAGACGATCAGCTTTGCGAGCAAAGAATCATAATATGTCGGTACCGTATAGCCTGAATAGATATGACTGTCTACCCTTACCCCGGGACCTCCGGGAGGATTATAGAAATCAATCGTGCCACCGGCCGGCAAGAAGTCCTTCTTAGGGTCTTCAGCGTTGATCCTAAACTCAATAGCATGACCATTTACTTTTATATCCGATTGAGTAAGTCCAAGTTTCTCGCCTGAGGCTATCTTGATCTGTTCCTTTATCAGATCCACGCCCGTTACCATCTCTGTGACCGGGTGTTCTACCTGTATCCGGGTATTCATCTCCATAAAATAATAGCTATCGTCTTTGTCGACTAAAAACTCGACGGTCCCGGCGTTTTCATATCCGACCGCTTCGCAAGCTGTCACCGCCGCCGCGCCAAGCTTTGCCCTTAGCCCCTCACCGACGGCACTGGAAGGAGATTCTTCAATAAGTTTCTGATGACGCCTCTGAATAGAGCAGTCTCTCTCTCCGAGATGGATAACGTTTCCGCTCTTATCGGCCAGTACCTGTATCTCGATATGTCGAGGTTCTTCAATATATTTTTCTATATATACTTCCGGATCACCGAAGGCTATCTCGGCCTCCGCTCTGGCCATTGTGAGGGCATTAAGCAGATCGTCTTTATTTTGAGCTACCCTCATCCCCCTACCGCCGCCGCCCGCGGACGCCTTTACAATTACCGGAAAGACCATGTCCTTGACAAGATCAATAGCTTCCTTGTCGTTTGCGACCGGTCCGTTACTGCCGGGGACCACGGGGACACCGCCAGCTCTCATCGTCTCTTTCGCGATCGCTTTGTCACCCATGGACTTTATTACTTCGGGTTTCGGTCCGATAAAATTAAGATCGCAGGATATGCAAATCTCGGCGAACTTATGATTTTCAGCTAAAAATCCATACCCCGGATGAATCGCGTCCGCCTGGGTCAGTTCGGCCGCTGAGATAATGTTGGGGATCATTAGATAACTATTTTGAACCGGCGGAGGTCCTATGCAGACTGATTCGTCGGCAAGTTTAGTATGAAGTGATTCCTGATCCGCCTCCGAATAGACTGCGACAGTCTCGACGCCCAGCTCCTTGCAGGCCCTGATGATTCTAACGGCGATCTCGCCGCGGTTGGCAATTAATATTTTTTTGAACAAGATTTCTCCAATTGGGATATCAGGGTCTTTTGTACCGACTTTTTACAATTATACAAAAGCCGTTAGATAGATTATATCTGACTTTCGATGAATGGACTATTTAACGGGCTCATAAAGAAAGAGAACTTGTCCAAACTCCACAGGATGAGAGTTTTCCACTAAGATCTTTCTTACTACCCCTTTGGATTCCGCGGTTATCTCATTCATTAGCTTCATCGCCTCAAGAATGCAAAGGGCTTGCCCTTCCTCTATCTCAGAACCGACTTCGACAAACGGGTCGGCTCCCGGATTTGGAGCACTATAGAACGTTCCCACCATGGGTGCGGTTACCTCTATCCAATTATCGGGTATATCCGCCGCAGCGGTTGGTTTAGGAGCAGCGGCTTCTTCTTTAGAGTCTGCTCCCGCCGTAACAAGATCGACCTCAGTCGCTTGATTTAGATTTCCTCGTCTGACTGTTATCTTAACGTCGCCCTCTTCAACACGGACCTCGTTTACGTCACTACTTTCAACTAGCTTTATAAGTTCCCTTATCTGGGAGACGTCCATAGCCCCATCCTCCTTAACCGCGTTTATCTCTTCACCCATCATAAAAACAGCACCTTCAGCTCCCTTTGCGTGAGCCTCAAGAAATTTACTGGTCTCATTTGGAAACAGGGCGTATGATATCACGTCTTCCTCGTTTCTGGCCAGACTGCCTATCTTTTTAGCATAGTCTCCGATCTTTTCTTTAAGAAGGTCAGCCGGGCGGATCTCCAGTCTTTTTTCACCCTTCATTATCTTCTCTTCGATTTCGGGAGCCATCGGTCCCGGAGCCTTACCATAATACCCTTTTACATAATTTTTCATCTCATCGGGAATAACCGACCATCTTTTACCGGTCAAAACGTTTATGACCGCCTGAGTGCCTACGATCTGGCTTAGAGGTGTCACCAGAGGAGGATAACCTACCTCGGCCCTGACTCTGGATATCTCCTCGAAAACCTCGCCAAGCCTGTCGTCCGCTTTTTGCTCTTGCAGCTGGCTGTGGAGATTAGAGATCATTCCACCGGGAACCTGGTGAGAGAATACTTTCATATGTTCAAGCGAGGTTACCCCTCTTTGGATACCGCGCCTTACTCTGACTGACTCAAAATACTCAGCGATCTCATATAGTAGGTCTATGTCGAGCCCTGAGTCCCTTGGCGAATCCTTAAGCGCTCCGACGATCATCTCAGTCGCCGGTTGAGAGTTTCCAAACGCAAGCGGGACCGTGGCCGTATCGATGATATCGACGCCGGCTTCGATCGCCTTTAGATAGTTCATCGGCGCCATGCCCCCGATGTAATGACAGTGAAGATGCAGCGGAAGATCTATCTCTTTCTTTAGGCGCTTGACCAATTTAAAAGTCCTGTAAGGCGAAAGTAGCGCCGCCATATCTTTGATACAAATAGAATCGACGCCCATCTCAGCGAGCTCGTGCGCTGTCTCGACGTAATGCTCCAAAGTATGGACAGGGCTTATCGTATAGACGACAGCTCCTTGAGAGTGCTTTCCGACCTCTTTAACCGCTTCTATGGAAGACTTGAGGTTCCTTGTGTCGTTTAGGGCATCGAATATGCGAAAAATATCCATACCGTTAGCCGCGGCCGCTTTAACAAAATGTCTTACTATGTCATCAGAGTAGTGACGATACCCTACCAGATTCTGCCCCCTAAGAAGCATCATAAGCGGTGTTCGTCTGGCGTACGACTTTATAACCCTAAGGCGTTCCCACGGATCTTCGTCCAAAAACCTGAGGCATGCGTCGAAAGTCGCTCCGCCCCAGACTTCAAGAGCAAAATACCCGACCAAATCGATCTTGGGAATGATCGGTATCATGTCTTCGATATGCATCCTCGTCGCCCATAACGATTGATGCGCGTCCCTTAACGTCGTGTCACATATTTTTATCGGTTTTTCTTGCATAGTCATCTCTCTTGCTTAGCCTACAATAATTTACTTAATCAGAATGGTTGATACGATACGTAAGTATTATACTTTGAATCTATCCGTTATTAAAGAGATACGGTCTGTGATCAGATGAAAGTTGCTGACTCTTGACCTACTATACCCTGGTAATATAGTTATTTGTCCTCGTGTCTACCCTTATTTTATCGCCTATCTGCAAAAAGAGCGGAACCTGGACGATCGTTCCCGTCTCAAGGGTTGCCGGTTTCGTTCCGCCGCTTACGGTATCGCCCTTTATGCCCGGATCAGTCTCGACGACCTCAAGTTCCACAAATGTCTCCGACTCGACCCCGATCGGCTTGCCTTCGTACATCAACATCTCGACATTAGTGCCTTCCTTAGTATATTTCAAGACATCAACAAGTTGATCGGCCGGCATCGACATCTGCTCATATGAATCGTTATCCATAAAATTGATATCATCCCCGTCGCGGTAGAGAAGCTGCATCTTTCTTCGATCGAGGATCGCTTGTTCAAATTTTTCTCCAGCCCTAAACGTCTTATCGATCACCGCGCCCGTTTTCACGTTTTTAAGTTTGGTCCTTACAAACGCCCCGCCTTTTCCCGGCTTTACATGCTGGAAATCGACGATGAAAAAGAGTGTCCCGTCCACTATTATGGCCATTCCGTTCTTAAATTGATTTGTTGAAATCATCTTTATCCCTTTCAAGAAAACAGCCAACTTTGTCTGCGATCAGTTGACCGTGTATATTTTATACTATCTATACTGATAATGTATAGGAAGGGGCAAATAAGCAGTGTCGTGCGAAGAACTTAGGAGATGAGGATATTAAGAGATCAATTGCTTTGGAATGCTTTCTTTAGGGGTCGTTGGTTGCGTTGTTGCGTTACCCGTACCTTAGATTTCGATCAACTCTTTGGTCGAGTGGGTAAGCACCTCTATGCCGTCCTCTTTCAACAGAACCATATCTTCGATCCTTACCCCGCCGTAGCCGGAGAAGTAAAGCCCCGGTTCTACAGTAAACACTTGGCCGGCCTTTAGACTTTCTTCGGATCTCGATCCGAGTGTCGGTCTCTCGTGAACTTTAAGGCCCACGCCGTGTCCGAGGTTATGTCCGAAATAGTCCGCTTGATCTTTCTTTGTAAAAACATCTCTTGCCAAAGCGTCGGCGTCACCGCCGCTGATTCCAACCTTTAGACCCTCAAGAGCTGTCGCCTGCGCTATTCTTACCGATTCATAAATATCTTTTTGCCGATCGCTTGCTTTGCCAAGCACAACAGTCCTCGTCATATCCGAGCAATAGCCTTGATAAACGCAGCCAAAATCCAGTTTCAAAAAATCTCCGGACTTTATGACCCTATCGGTTGCTCCAGCGTGGGGTATGGCCGAATTCGGTCCGCCGGCGACTATGGGCTCAAAGCTTACTTTGCTTGCGCCCTCTTCCTTGAGCGAGCTCTCTATGAAGTCAGCTAGCTCGATTTCGCTTACCCCTACTTCGATCACCTTTAGTATGCGGTCAAATACTCTGTCGCCTACTGACGCGGCTTTCCTTAACTTTTCGATCTCATTTTCATCTTTTATCATCCTAAGCGACTCCACAAGTCCGGACCTGGGCTCGACTTTTTCCAAGACGCTCTTAAGCCTATTAAAAGCGCTGACGCTCAGATGATCGGCCTCAATAACGACATTGCCTTCCTTTGATATCTCGGCCACTTCATTAGCGATACTCTTCTTTATATTTCTTATTTCAATAGAGAGGTCCGCATCGGCCGCTATCTCTATATAACGAAAATCAGTCAGTAGGATTTGTATCTCTTTTGACAGAAGGAGGGCACCGTTAAAATTG
>SDBT01018011.1_pt1 | contig 11119 bp, 16 predicted proteins | sample 2277101 | NCBI WGS metagenome assembly SDBT01 (sample SAMN10404973, study PRJNA504765) | marine sediment metagenome | isolation source: marine sediment core GS10_PC15, 103 cmbsf | place: Arctic Ocean: Southern Knipovich Ridge | collected 2010 | reverse complement strand
GTTCAATGCGACTGAAGATCGCTACTATCCTGCCGAAATGCTAAAGCGGGATTTCAGGATATTCGAGGGGCAGAAGATGTATGCTGACCATCCGACTGAAGCAGAAGATAAGGCACGGCCTGAGAGGTCGATCCGCGATTGGGTGGCCACGCTGTCAGAGGTGAGTGTTGACGAGGCCGGAGTAGTTACTGGAGTTGCCGAGATTGTCGAGCCGTGGTTGATGCAAAAGCTGGCCTCCCTGCGTGATAAGCAGATGCTATCAGAAATGGGCATCTCTATCAATGCCGTGGGGACCGCTTCAAAAGGCACCATCGATGGCAAAGATACGCTCGTGGTCGAGAAACTTGTATCGGCAAGGTCGGTTGATTTTGTTACCGAGCCTGGCGCCGGCGGCGTTGTCACATTCTACGAGGCAGATAGGAGCCACGATATCGATCTGGTGGGCCTGCCTGAATTGACAGAGCGAAGACCTGATCTAGTCAAGATCATTGAGGCAAATGTCAGAAACGGAATAACCAAGGAGGTTAAGCGCATGACTGAACAGGATGAGAAAATCAAGGAGCTCGAAGGCCGAGTTGGAACCCTGACCACCGAGCGGGATGGGTTGAAGACCACCATCGAGGAGGCAGCGAAGGAGAAGGCGAAGGCCGAGGCACAAGCCACCATTAAGGAGGCTGTAGAGAAGGCCGAGCTCCCCGATGCTGCCAAAGAGCGCCTGATCGAGAGGCACAAGGATGCCGAGACCGCCGATGGCATTGTGGAAGCGATACAGTCCGAGAAGGATTATCTCGCCAAGCTGGCCGAGGCGGGCAAGGTGAGGGGTCTAGGGCCTAGCAGTGAGGACGTGAAGAAGAATCAAGAGGGACTTCGGGAGTCTTGGAAGACGATGCACCCGGAGTACACCGAAGCGCAGCTTGATCGTGCTGTCGCCGGGCGCTAGAGTCATTACAAGTAACTAGGAGGTAAATAATATGAGTCCACAAGGAGTTTATCCTGCAGCGGATGTCTGCGAGATTGGAGAGCAGATATCTTCGACCTACGAAGGTAGGCATGTCACCCTTTACGGTGACAACATTTCCCATGGCTCCCAGGTGTCCTATGTCACCAAGGGCTACGGGGTGTGGTTTGGTAGTGCGGTTGGTATGCCTTTTGACACGCAGACGGCGGCACTTGGCAACCCATTGATGGCCATTGATACTGAGGGAATCTGGTGTGTAGATGTGCATGCCGCTAATGATGGCGGTGATGAAGCAGTTATACCGGGCAATCCACTCTACATAAACACCACCACCGGCCAGGTCAGTAAAATACGGGACAACTCTACTCAGTTGCCTTTCGGTTATGCCCTGGGCAACGTAACCTCGGGAGCAATCGAAAGGATAGCAGTCAAGGTTCACTGGGACCCCATCAGCCACACCCTGCTTGACGACGAGCTACTCTACTTCGGCGATGGTAAAGACTACACGATGGAGTGGAACGAGACTTTCTTCTCAGTAGCCGGGGCCGCAGTCAGCAAAGTAATTGGCGAGGAGTTCGCCATATCCGCGGCTGCTCTAGCTGATGGCTACGGATTCAAGGAGACCAACTTCAATGTAGCTGGTCCTGCTACGGGCTCCACCGCGGGCGACTCTACCTGGTTGAATCTCGGGGCCGACTTCGTTGCTGCGGCTGGAATCCTAACGCCTCACACCGATGGTATCTACCAGGCCGCGGGTGCTACAGTAACGCTCGGCCTCGTTGCCCTCGGTGGAAAGTTCACCGACCAGATGTCAGCCGCACCTGCTGAGTACTCCCTCTGGAATCTGAACTTGACCCAGACAATGGATGCGCTGTATGTGGTCAATAACCCGACACTCATGGGCTATCTTGGCACTGCCGCCACAGGCCCAGTCGGCAGCCTTCCATTCTTCGCCACTGGCGGAACCCCTAAGTACATCATGCTCTATTCCGCACCGGCCTAGTCTAGTAACAAGTAATAACAAAAAGGAGCACGGAAGTGAAACTGACAAACAGAGAAATCTTCAGCGCAAACGAGCCTCTACAGCAACTGACGGCCCATAAGTTCCCTGTCAGGACCAGCCTAGCATTGGTGAAACTGGCACAGAAGCTCGGCGAGCATTTTGTGGCAATTGAGCAGGTGCGGTCAGGGTTAGTAAAGACTTATGGTAAGCCTGATGCTAAGAATCCGAATCAGGCTAGGGTCTCGCCAGGTGACAAAAACTGGGATAAGTTCCTGACAGAGTTTGAGGAACTGATGTCACAGGAAGTTGAGGTAGTTTTTGATAAGGTGGAGCTTCCTGAGACGCTGGAGATTGAGCCCGCTATCTTGATGTCTCTGAGTAAGTTCGTTAGGGTAGCTGAAAAATAAACCAAGGAGGTTCCTTATGGAACTGATGAAGCTAATGGAAGGATGGGAAGGGTATGTCGGCATGAGCGAGATCGCCAGAGGCCCGGACTACGAGCGGAAGCTGAAAGAGGTCATTGACCTCCTATCCAATGCTCGCGGCCTTCCCGCCCACAAACATGAATACCTGCTCCGAGAGGCGATCACCACAAGCGACTTCGCTTATCTGTTTGGCGATGTGCTGGACAGGCAGGTGTTGGCGCAATACCAGGCCACGCCTCCTCTGTGGAAGAGGTACGTCAGGACAGGGACAGTGCCACGAATCTACCCACACACGGGTGGCTACAGGTTTAAAATCAGTGGTGGAGATCAGCGCCTGGCGCTGGTGGGTGAGAAGGGTGAGTATCTGGCTAGCGTTCGCAACGAAGAGCGCTTCCCCGTTACCGTCTACAAATACGGTAGGCAGTTCGATATATCCTGGGAGGCGATGGTCAACGACGACCTCGATGCCCTGAAGGATACCCCAACCCGCTTTGCCAAGGCAGCCCAGAGGACGGAGGATTATACAGTCGTCAATCTGTATGCAGATGACGATGGCACGCACGGAGTGGGTGGAGCTGGCCAGTTGTACGACAAGGGTACAGCCAACGAGATCAATGGCTCTGTCGCCCTGCTGACCATTGCTAACCTCGAGGCTGCGCTGGAGGCTATGGCTGGATGGAGGGATGCTGGTGGAAGCCCGATCCTTAACCGGGCCAAGTACCTCGTCGTACCCCCGGCCCTGGAGATGACGGCGAGGCAGATCTTGACATCGGCCACTAAGATGTGGGTGGAGCTTGGAGGCGCCGGCGGTCCGTTGCCGTATCCCACCAATAACGTCGTTGCGCAGATGGGGCTTGAGCTAATTGTCGAGCCCTGGCTGCCCATTGTAGACACCACCAACGGCAACACCGCCTGGTATCTGTTTGCCGATCCGAGTGACATCGCTTGCCTTGAAGCAAGCTATCTACGCGGCCATGAGAGGCCGGAGATTTGCATGAAGGCCAGCGACAAGGTTACCATCGGCGGCGGCCCCCTGAACCCCATGAGTGGGGACTTTGCCACCGATAACGTCTTCTACCGGGTCCGGCACGTCTTCGGTTGCGATACGCTCGACTGGAGAGCGACCTACGCCGGTGGCCTCGTTTCCTAAAAAGGAGCTAAAAGAAACACAAAGATCTTCCCAGTCGGGGAGGGGTTTAGTCTCCTTTTCCTCTCCCCGACTGGGGCTATTGTTGAGGAGGTTGAGATGTGCAATTCAGTTATTGATTACCCTTGGAAGAAGCTGATAGTCGAAGCGGATGCGATTGTACACACAGGACCATGTGTTCTGCATTCGATCACCTTCAATGGCATGACCGTTGTTGGGGACGTTGCTATATACGACGGGGTTGATAATGGCGGGACACTAATAAGCACCCTCATTCTGAGGAGCGCTGTTCAAGTATCATGCCAGCCGTTTACGATAATCCTTGATTGCGAGATGGCAATTGGAATCTTTTTCGACTATGATGCCAACTTTGTCGGGAATTTTACAGTTACTTTTAAGTAGGAGAATCATGGCAGACCATAGAGTGCCTTACAACTCCAAATACTGCAAAGAGGTCAAATGCCCCCTGCGGTCAGGGAACAAATGCACTGTAGCAGAATGTACCCGCAAGGGCTCGGAAAAGTGGCCCGCATATTTTACAGAGTACGGTACTCTAGCCGATGGGGATGTGCCTGATGCCTGACCCGAGAATATTCCCCGTGCCTTCTGTCAACGATACCTTTGTGGAAGTTGGTCTAGCATCAACATTGGTGCTGGCTGCCAATCCCAATAGGGTGGATTGCGACCTGGTGAATGATGGCGATAATGTCATCTACCTGGCCCGGGGGAATGCTGCCGTTATGAATGCGGGGATTCGCCTCAACCCCAATGGGGGAAGCTACCATATGGGAACCAATAACCTGTTCTACGGAGCTATTTACGGCATATCTGACAATGAGACGAATCTGACAATCAGTGAAGGGTATATGCCATGAGTGGTGAAGGCGTCTGCAATCCGCTTGATGAGACTGAGATACTGGCAAATATCGCAACTCTCCAAGCGGCGGTTGATGACCTTGATGCCGATGTAGTTCTCCTTCAGGCTGACGTGGATGCCATCGAAGCTGTAGCAGAGGCAGAGGCCATACTTGAGGAGACAGGGGGAGAATTAACCACCGATGGCACTTTGCAGAACGTCTATATCAACAATGCGCCGGCTGGGGTGTATGCTCCGAAATGGTTTACCCTGGACTTCGCCAACCAGACGGTCACAGAGACAATACGGATTCTGGTTTCTTACAGGATAGCCCCGGGTGGTCCCTGGGTGATAGACGATAGGGAGACGATTGTCGGCGTCCCGGTTAGCGCAGGCATCTCGATACAACTCCACGAAACGCGGTATGGCATAAGGATAACGGTCGAGAAGACGGCGGGTACTAACAGAGCTTATGACTGGACGGTATTCTATGAGGTTTGATGATGGCAGTCCTCTACGATAGCATCAGCTACAACCAGGAGATGCTTCTCGACCTCCCTTTGAGGGAAGGTATCGGAGCAATCACTATGGATGTGGCCAAGCCCCACCATGTAGTTAGCCTGATAAATACGCCTACCTGGATAGCCCTCCCTACCGGTCTGATGACCCTTAACTTCGATGGCACGACCGAATACATGGAGTGCGAGGGAGCCGTTTGCATCGACCTTGATTTTACCTCCGGTGATTACAGCGTAGGTGGGTGGTTCAATTGGGCGGATAGCGCCCATGATTCTCAGATATTGATAGGCCGATACGAGGTCAGCGTTAGCGGATGGGAAATCTACCTGACAGAAGTAGGCTCTCTCCGGTATCTCTCCCTGAGGCACCACCACGCGGCAGGAGCTACGGCTAGGACTGGAGCCTTTTCACTCGGTTGGGCTTATGGAACTAACTGGCATTTCGGCATCAGTCGTGTTGGGGCTACCTGTTATATGTACCGCAACGGAAGGCTTGTCACTACGACCTCAGATGTTCTCATAGACCCTGAGACTTCTCCTCAAGATCTTGTAATCGGTGTTCGGGGGGTAAGCAAAGACTCCAACTACTTCAAGAACATGAGAGGGCGGATTGTGGTAAGTGGTAAAGCCCTGACAGCTTCCGAATGGTTGTCTATGTATAAGCATCAGGCAAGGTGGTACTCGTGATAGCAGAAGAAGAGCGCCTACTTAAAATCATAGAGCGCCAGGAGGATATGCTTGGCAACGCTGGACTGGGACGGGCCCACACCGCTACTCTCCACGTTTCACCTGATGGCACTGGGGCCGATGGGTTATCTTGGAGGACGGCTTACCAGACTATCAATGCGGCCCTGGATGCTGCCAGTACCGCCGCCAATGCGTTGACCTTGATCTTGATTGCGCCTCATCCAACCTATTATGATATCAACCTGACTGGTACTCCAGAATGGACGGCCAACGTGGCCTTGCAGGGAAGCCATCGGGATATTGTTGAAATACGCAATACGCATGGAGCCGCTGGGCTGATCTTCGAACTATCCGGCAAGTCAATCATAAGCGATATTTGCTTCCATCTCCATACTGACGGCAATGGCCTGATTATGTCAGGAGATGGCGCTAGAGTAGATCGCTGTCTCTTTGATGGTACTCTTCAGGAAGATGCTGCTATAGCCCTCTGGATGCGAGGCGATAGACAAAGGGTTAGGGACTGCGACTTCCACGGTGCTAAATTATGGACCATTGGTATAAAACTCGATGCCTCTGCTGATAGCCATTTGGAACGATTGCACATTACCGACTGCGAGAGGGGTATCTGGCTGGGTGATGTTGCTTCTGACCACAATACATTCCATCATATAGATATCCATGATTGCGCGCTAGGCATCGATATTGATTCCGGTAATGTGCAGCACTTTGAGAGCATCGCATTTCTAGGGAATACACGAAATGTCGATGATGAAGTCGGCGACTCTGAGTGGATAGATATTCACGGTGAATTCGATATCGCGATTTCACCTGATGACTTGGTTGGAGTAACAGTCAATACCGGTGCCGCTGGAGTCTATGGTGGTGATACAGAAATACTAGCAGCAGCAGGTAGAGACAACCCCTTTAGAATAGTGGGGGTTAATTTTGACCCTAGTGCAGTGGCTGAATGGTACTCGGTAAGGTTCTCACATGATGCGGCCGGTAGCTTCTATGATGTGTTAATGTTCGTCGGAGTCAAAAGAGAGGGCATTGCAGCCCCTTCTGGTACTGAGCATATCTTCAATGCTGGAACTAGGATAAGCTGTTCGGCTCGGGATGAGACTGGTGGTGATACTGTCCAAGTCTGGGTAGAAATACAGGAGATTTGATTATGGCTCATACGTATGAAACTGACCCATTTGACAATATCAGCAAAGTCCGGCTCAAGATTGGGGATACCGATATCTCACCTACTACCGATGCCCAATTCAGCGATGAAGAGATTAACGTCTTCTTGGCAGAAGCCTCTAATTCAATTCTCCTCGCAGCTTCCTATGCCCTTGAGGCGTGGGCCGCTACGGTCACCGGACAAATGAAGACTGAGAGGATCGGCGACTATTCCTATGGCCGGGACGAAGCCGCGGCCAAGACGGCTCTGGCCAAGAAGTACCGGGAAGAGGACGCATTGAAGCCAAGCAGCGACTGGGCCTCATTGGACCTGACTTCTGGCAGCGCAATAACAGGGGAGGATTAACGTGAAAGTCTATCATCATCGGTGGGAATTTAGTGGTGGGAGGAATATAGGGCATGACTGGGAATTATTCAATCCTAAGACTCTCAAAATCACAAGACTCTTCTCAACACGTTGGATAACAACAGAGAAGGGAGACTATCTCGTTATTCGTATACTTGGATGGCGGTTCAAACCGTGGAGGAGAAAATGTCGTATAGCTCCCTCCTGATCAACACCTGCACCATCAGGCGCTTCTCTACGGCTGGCATCGATGATTATGGCAACCCAGTGGAGACGTGGGCTGATCTGTCGAGTGAGTCGTGTCGCTGGTCGACGCCGCGTAACAGGGAGGTGAAGATCGGGGCCGAAGTGGTCCTAGCCGATCTACAGCTCTTCCTTGAGGCCGACACCGATATCACCGAGCAGGACAGGGTTGTGATCGATAGCGTAACGTATGAGGTTCTGTCGGCAGCCGACAGGCAGAACGGCACCGCCAACCATCATGTGGAATGCTTCTTGAGGACAGTTCGATGAAGCTGACAGCATCTTTTGCGCTGAACATAAAGTCACAGCAGGCCAATAAAGCTGTCCATGAGGCATCGCGATTGGCCATGAGGGATACGGTGGTGGATATCCACAATGAGGCTGTTCACAAGTCCCCTTATCTGACGGGCCATAATCGCAGGTCAATAGCATCTGAGGTATCTGGAATGGGGATAGTGGCGCAGGGCGAAGATGCCGAGCCGGAGCGGGTTGTGGATGATAGGCTAATCGAGGGCGCAGTCTATTCCACATCGGGCTATGGCGGCTACCTTGAGACGGGAACAGCTAAGATGCCTGCTCACCCATATATCAAGCCTGCCATGGATAGGAACTTCACGCCTGAGAAATTCGCAGAGAGAGTGAGGGAACGCCTTGGCGCTCGCTGACACAAATGCCATCATCCGCGCCTATTTGGCTACTGACGCTGGCTTGGCGGCCATAGTTGGCACCAGGATATATTGCCCGCGTTTACCGGAGAATGCGACCCTCCCTGCTGTAGGGTTTTTCACCCGAGGGGGTCTATCGAATCCCTACATCCCGGGCCTGCCTTCTCCGAGCGTTCAATTCGATTGCTGGGCTGACAAACCTGATGGGGCCAGGCGTGTATATGGTGCGCTTTATACAGCCCTCCAGGGGATACAGAATATCTCAGTTGCAGTGCCCTCCGTTGTAATCGGCACCGATAGCAACGACTACGCGTGCATCTTATCGCATACGGCCAACAACAGGAACCGGCCTATCACCGGGGCCCTGACCGCGACCTACTGGGTGGCCACTGGCGGTACCGGGGTCGGGCAGCCCTGGGTGAGTGGGTCGGTCTATAGTCTAACCCACACGATAATGAGCGCGATTGAGGAGGTACAGGGTCAGGACTTGGTGGATGTAGAGATTCAGAATTATTTCCGGGTGCTGACGTACTTTGCAATAATGGTAATGGCAGAATGACAATGAAGGGGGTTAAAGGTGGCTAACGAAAAAGAGGATACAAGCACTAAGGTCCTCGCAAAAGGGGCGCCAGCACCGAAATTGACACCGGAACAGCTTGCATCTCGGAAGCGAGCCCATGAAATGAAGGTAGCCAAATTTTTGTCAGGGGGTGAATTCTAATGGCGAAGACGATAGGGAATGTACTAACAGGGGTAGCGACTTTGCAGGTCGGACACTCCCCAGAGGGGGCCCGGGCTGAGTGGTCCGACGAGCAGGCTTATGTCGGCTCGTATTCAGCAAAGCTGTCGAAGCCTGCGATTGAAGGAAGCTATGGCAGCACCCATATCCAGTTTACCGCATCAGGGAATGCCGCAGCTCAGACCGCAGCCGAGTTCCAGGCCCTTGCCTTGCAGTGGGGCTATGCGCACTTCAGGAAGTTAGGCACGGAGGCCATGTATTGGGAGGGTATGGAACTGCGCTTCGAGGACCCGAACAGTGACAGTTGGTACGATGTGACGACCACGGCTCTCGTGGTGTTGGGTACTGGCGTCTGGGTCAACCGGACCATCGTAAATACCGAGACTGCCTACTTTGGTGGGTGGACTGAGCTTGATGGTTCCTTCTCGGATTTCACCCCGCAGGTGATCAGCGCGGTGATCGACGACGTTGCTAGCCACGCACCAAACCAACACGCGGTGACTGATACCTCTACATGGCTGCTGACCAGGGTGCGTGTTGAACTCTGGGAAACTGTCTGGGATCGGAGCGTCTACATCGACAGCGTTGTAATCGATGGCGTTACCTATGCCATCGAGCCAGGCGACACGACCACCGCAGCTCTTAGGCTTTCAGCTCCCTCTACGGAGATTGGTTACACCGAGGACGGCGTGACCATGGAGTACACCGCTGATTCGGCTGACATCGAGGTTGAGGAGGAGACCTTCCCTATCGACAGGGTGTTGACCAAGGAAACCGTGGCCGTTACCTGCAACATGGCTGAAGCCTCCCTCTACAATATGGACGTGGCAATGGCCGGTTCCTTATTGTCAGGGGGCATCCTGAAGCTCGGAGCCGGCGCCAACAAGAAGCTGTCCCTAGAGATCATAGGGAAGACCCCTGCCGGTTATCTGCGAACCATTCTGATTCCAGTTTGCACGGCTACTGGCACAGTCGGGATGCCTTACAAGAAGGGTTCCAAGACGGTGGTTCCCGTCACCTTCCAGGCCCTAAAGACGGCCACCGCTGCTGCCGTGACCATAGTTGATAACGCTGCGTAGTGTTCATGGATTAAAAAGGAGGTACAAGATGAGTCGGAGAGAGGAAGATAAACTTTGCAAGGCACCTATTAAGGTTATCCTAGGAGGCAAAGAACATAACATCGAGCCCTTGGTAATCAGGGACTCTCGGGTATGGCGGGGCAAGGTTGCCGAAGCGCTTGGGCAATTGCCCCGCTATACTACTGTCACCACCGATGATGTTGACGCCTTCGGGGGAGCCCTCAAGAAGCTACTTGTTGAGATGCCTGACTTGGTAATTACTCTCTTCTTTGAGTATGCCAAAGGTTTAGATAAGGATATGATTGAGGGTTTGGCTACCGATGCCGAGATATCCAAAGCCTTTGAAGAGGTGGTGGCTACTGCATTCCCTTTAACCCAAACCCTTCTCGGGGTTCTGGGGAAGACGACAGTGCAACAATAGGCTCTCTGTTTGAGTTCCTTATGGCCGAGTGGCACGTCACCCCGGACTATGTGGTGGCGAACTGGACTGATGAACTGCTCCAACTCATGCTAGAGAAGTTAATAGAGCGCAAGGATAAGCAAGCGAAGGCAATAGAAGAAGTTAGAGGACGCCATATCTCAGGTGGACAGGAGATCGAAGATACTACTCTATTCAAAATGATGGGCGATACCGTAGAGGTAACGAATGTCGATAAAGATCGGAATCAATGGTTTCGGAAGAATCGGCAGGAACGTGTTTCGGATTATGAAAGAGCGGGGCGGATTTGACGTGGTGGCGATAAACGACATCACCGACGCCAAAACACTCGGGCATCTTCTGAAATACGATTCTGTTTCCGGCAGGTACCCGGGAGAGGTGAAAGTCGACGGCGATAAGCTGATCGTTGACGGCGACGAGGTCGAAATCCTGGCCATCAAAGACCCGGCTGAGATTCCGTGGAAAAAGCTGGGCGCGGAGATCGTGCTGGAATCCACCGGCGTGTTTCGTGAGCGGGCCAAGATCGAGAAACATCTTCAGGCCGGCGCCCAGAAAGTCCTTTTGAGCGTGCCGGCGAAGGATGAGATCGATGCCACCATCGTTCTCGGTGTCAATGACGATGTCATGAAACCCACCGATAAGATTATTTCCAACGCCTCCTGCACCACCAATTGCCTGGCGCCGATGGCCAAGGTATTGCACGATAATTTCGGCATAAAACGAGGCATTATGACCACTATCCACTCTTATACCAACGACCAGCGTATCCTCGATCTGCCTCATTCAGACCTCAGACGAGCCCGGGCCGCAGCTACAAATATCATCC
>SDBT01009304.1_pt1 | contig 11119 bp, 9 predicted proteins | sample 2277101 | NCBI WGS metagenome assembly SDBT01 (sample SAMN10404973, study PRJNA504765) | marine sediment metagenome | isolation source: marine sediment core GS10_PC15, 103 cmbsf | place: Arctic Ocean: Southern Knipovich Ridge | collected 2010 | reverse complement strand
TTCACCAGTGTCTTCAATTGCTCGAAGCTCAACTCTATCGAAGCGGTTATTCTGTCTGCCCCCATGGTCGATAATTCATCTGCGGCAATGCTGTTTGTGATGTTCATGGGGAAATCAGCAAAAATGCTGCGGAACCTTGCTTCCCTGGCCACGTGTATGCAGCCAATACTGGAAACACCTACGGCAAGATTCCTGATCCTGGAAAGCTGCCTAAGCTGTGGTTTCCATTCCGCCATGTCCCGCTGATCGCAAATATGCGGCATCATAACTGCTACTCGCACATTGTTTTTGGCGGCCAATTCCACGAAATTGAGCAGCCACTCAAATCGGAATTTGCCGTTATGATGTATCAGGCCATCGCCGGAGAGATAGATTGCATCGGCGCCTGCTTCAAGGCCAGCCTGGGCCGAAGCAGTATCTGAAACCCGAACAATCAATTCCGGAACCGACTCAAGCGGCCCGGAGTCGCCGTTAAGACCAACTGTCAAAACCGGTTCGGGCGACTCATAACTAAAGAAGCGAGGCTCCCGGCTGCCCGATGGATCAATCCCTGTCGGACCGGGATTTGAAAAAGTCTGTGCGGTTGTATATTCTCGCACCCGCCGAGTAAGCAGTTCATCCATAAGGGCAGCATTGGTACTGTAATTTACAGGATCGTCGAAATAGGCATCGACTGCCTTTCGATATGCCGCTACTATTGGAGCGACAAATTCAGCCGTTCGCATGCGACCTTCAATCTTGAGCGATGCTATGCCGTTTTGGACGAGTTCCGGAATATGCTGGAAAAGGCACAAGTCTTTTCTGGCAAGCAGGTATCCTTCGGTGCGTTCGTCAAACTCAACATCACCTCGCTGAGTTACAAGCTGCCATTTCCACCTGCACGGTTTCATGCACCGCCCACAATTGGAACTTTCACCGAACAGTATCCCGCTGATATAACATTGCGAACTTTGAGATATGCACATGTCGCCGTGCACAAAACATTCCATCTCAATGCCCGATCTTTCGCCTATTGTGCGCACCTCGTCAAGCGGAATATCGCGTGAAGGGATGACTCTCGTAAAGCCCATCATTTTAAGGGCGATTGCGGATTCTGCATTGTGAATGTTCATCATCGTACTGGCATGGAGGGGCAGGTGAACACAAATCTCTCGTGCAAGACTCGCTGCCGCCAGATCCTGGACTATGATCGCGTCGGGGTTCAACTCTCCGAGCATCGCAAGAGTTTTCCTTAACTCACCAAGTTGTGAATCAAGCAGCAGGCTGTTCAGAGTATAGTAAAGCTTTTTTCCCTTATCGTGAGCGGTCTTGACGGCGTCTGCAATTTCAGATTCTGTTAGATTATAACTTGATCGGTGCTGCCGCATATTCAAGGTTTTCCCGCCGAGATAAACCGCGTCAGCGCCGGCTTCAATCACAACCGATACCGCCTCCAGCGTGCCGGCCGGAGCCAGAATCTCAGGTCTTGTCAACTGCATAACTTTGCCCTCCATGTCCTATTCCCTATTATTACAGATAAAGTCATTTACTTTTCCAGCGATAAGCCTTTCATCACCTCTAAAAAAATGGTCACAGCAGTCAAGCAATTCAATTGCAGCGCAGGGACTGATTGCATTTTCAAACTCCCTGGCTTTCTGGTCAGAATAAAGAAAATCCCCTTTGCCGATCAAAACTAAAACTTCTTTATCGCAGTCAGCCAGAAAATCAAAGCTCACCTTTCCCAGCGGTGGGGCGATTCCAATCATCATATCTACGAAACTATTGTCCCTGCCGTAGAGAAATCCTGTAACCGCTCCAAATGAATAGCCAATAACCGTCAACGGCAGATCGCCTGCTATTCGGCACAGCTCATCGCCCGCGCATGCTATATCGCTAACGGCATCGTCATAGTTTTTGCTCTCTTCAATATCAGTCCAATAATCAAATACCGAAAGCCCGACGGGCAAATCTATCCGGCTGCCTCCAACTCCTCGATAGTCAAAACGAAGTGTAATAGAATCAGATGCCAGGTATTGAGCAAGTTCTCTGATTATGTTATTGTCCATATCTCCCGCAAAGTGAGGATGCGGCGAACACAGAAGTATCGCGCGAACTGGGTTGCCGGATTGCGGATAGGTAAGTACTCCGTCCAGCTTCAATCCGCCATTGTTAAATGTTACTCTTTCTTCTATGATTTCCATTGTTTCCATCAGTACAGACCGATCACAGGCTTTCTATTCTCAGTAATGATTGGCTGAGGGTCCCTGATTCCATCAAGCACAAAACCGTCTGACATGGCGTCGGCTGGAGGTTCAATCCTGATAGCCGTGTCGCGTTCGAGCATATTTGCGATAAACTGAACTTCATCGAGTCGATGAACTACAATCCGACCGCGCCGGCCGTATTCAACGCATTTACTGTGAAATTGAACATCATCACTTTCATCATATTGAACGACCTGAACTACAAGACGATTTCCGTGTGGGTAATAATCGAACCCGTTTGTTTTGTCATAATCCAATTGGGGCATCATCCCGAACAACGTATTACCGTATCCCGACAGTACAACCGCATCAGGAAACTGATCAGCCAGTTTGTTCATAAATTCCGCCGATGCCGACATGCCGCCAAGATGAACGCCCTTAATTCCCAGACGTTTTTCGATACCTATCTTATTCGCCAGACTTTCCAGCACCGCCGGAGTGCTGAAAATGACACCGATATTTTGAACTTCGATTACACGAAGCGCCTGGGCTTCAACGTGCTCGAGATATCTTTTGCTCGCGAAACTGCCCGCCGCAAGTTTCTTTGCCCAGCGAGGATCGAAATCCACGGTGAATACATCCGGTGAGCCTAAAGCCCTTGCACAGCTTCGGGCAGCTTTGCCGATTATATGCGGCCCGGTCGGACCGACAAAAAGCCAGTTCACTTGTCTCGGAAAACCCACTCGCCGGGCAGCCGCCACAAAAGGATCGACGAAGGCTGCCTGAAATTCTTCAGCCATATGAACCGCAAATTTAGGCCTGCCTAATGTGCCTGCGGTTTCAGCGAAAATAAATTCAGTTTTTTTGTGTATAAGTGATTTGGGAATAAAGTCCTCAATCGGCCTGTCAGACAAAGCGTTTTCATCCATAGGGCCTAACAAAGCGAGGTCTTCAATACAGCGAATTTGCTTGTCTGCGTCGATGCCAAGCTGTTTTGCTTTTTCGATCCAGTAGGGACTGCCTCCATCAGGGTCGAAATGTAGACCAACAACACGTTGCAGGCGGGCAGTGATGGCATCGGTTGCTGTTGTGACTTGTGACGGTGTCATTTCTTCTCCCATAATCTCATCGCCGCTATACAGGCAGGCAATACAAATATGTCGCCGATCCATGCCGTAACCATTGTGATACCCGCCAACAAACCAAAATACTGAATTGGTCTGAACCTCGCGAGGCAAAGAATCGCAAACCCCGCTGCCGCAACAACTGAAGTAAAGGTGATTGCTCGTCCGATCTTTTCAAAGCTATTGGCAATAGCGTCTGCGGCAGTATCGGTCAACAATCTTTCCTCACGATAGCGTGAAAGAAAGTGGATCGTATCATCGGCTGCGATGCCGATTGCCACACTGGCGATCATGACAGTTGCCGCATCAAGTGGAATATGCAACAGGACCATAATCGCAAACAGGCTGAAAATCGGGAGTATGTTGGGAAGAACCGACGCGATCAACGCCCGAAGCGATTTCATAAATATCCCAATCAATGCCAGAACAACAGCAACGGCAATTGCAAAACTCCGGATTTGTGTGTCGATCAGTGATTGCTGGGCAGCGTTCAATAACGGAACAACCCCCGTTATCCTGATTCGGGCAAAATCTCCGACTGCCAGATTTACCTGCTGCTCGATAAAGTCCAGCAATGAATAGAATTCACTGCTCGACATCGCGCGAATAAAAACCGACATCCGCAGCGACACCTTATCTTCTTCCTTCAATATGTAATGCTGCGACAATTGCTTAAAGGGATTGTTCTTCATGACACTCGCTGAGGGCAAAAATGCCGGGCCGGCCAGGTCTTTCAGAAGTAGTGCAGTCTTCCCATAGTGAAGCACTTTGGCTACTTCAGGCCTGCCTTCCATGATGTGTCCCAATGAAGTTATCTGCTTGAGCAGTTCCTTGCCTTTCGCTGTATCAGTTGTCAAGTCAAGTTCCACTGTATAGAAACCGGTCAGATTGCTCCCTATAAAATTGTAGTCTCGACTGATCCTGGCATCGTCGGGAAAAAACTTGAGAACATTGGATTCGACCTTTGATTTCGCTGTCAGCCCGACAGATACCACAAGAACAATAAGAGAAATCACAAGCACAGCGCCTTTGTGGCTGAACATGCTTACACCGATCACGGAGGTGAAGTGTGAATGCGGTGCTTTTTCCTTTTGATTACATGGGTGCAGAAGCGAGAACATTCCAGGCACAACCATTATATTGAACAGGAAAGAAAGCAGCATTCCTATCGCGGCAAAAATCCCAAAATCAACGACAGGCTGCATATCGGATACCATCAACGAAGCGAAACCCGCTGACGTCTTTACACTTGACAGGAAAATTGGTTTGAGAACCTCACCAAGTGTTTTTCGGATGACCTCCAACCCGCCGCCGGATGCCTCGAAAAGTGCAAAATAACGGCTGCTGATATGGATCCCGCTGGAAAGGGACAGCACAAATATCAAGGAGGGAAGTGTGACCGTAACCATATTCAATGACTTGCCGCAAGCCACCAGCAGCCCGACCGTCCAGATTGTTGTTACTCCAACGGCACACATTACTGCAATTACGCCCTTGATACTTCGAAGTATGACAAGAAGAATGACAACAGACACCGCCAATGCTATCGGCAGGAAGGTTTTCGATGCCTCTTGTGATCCTCGATCCAGGGCAACATTCATCAAAGGCGTACCCGCCAGGAAAAAATCTGTCTGTGGCTCGACTGTTCCGTAGAAGACAGATTCGATTTCTTCGACAGCGAGACGTCTTGTGGAGGGATTGTCAAGTTTTTTGAGCCAGACAATCATTCCTGATATGTGCTCATCGTCGCCAAAAAGCAGATTGTCAAAGAAGTCGTTTTCCTTCAGGACAGTTTTCCAGTCAGGCCTGTGCTCCGACAACCGTTCGGCAAGTGAGGCGATGTCCAACACGTTCTCAACGTATTCGATTTGTTTTAAGCGATCTGAAAGAGATTTCTGGGCCGACAGCCATTCTTCCCCGAGAGGATCATCCACTACAGCGGCGGCAACTATGAATTCTTCATTGCCGTATTTGGCAAGAAAACCGCGATACTCTTCAAACTCCTTGCTCTCAGTGCCCAGCCAGACCTCGATGGAGTTATCGATCCTGGCATTTCGCAGAAAATACAACGGTACAATCGTGCTGAGTATACACAACAAGGCCAGCCATCGACATCGTGAAGCAACAAATTGAATGATCCTGTCAGTCATCCCTGACCTCAATGTTATAGGGATATTTCCTGAAAAATGTCGCCAGCACAGCAACAAGTTTCAGCCCTGTCTCAATATCACCGGCGATATCCACTTGCTTTTTGAAAAATGCCTGTTGCGGGGTCGTCCGTCCAGAGGTTATCCGACCGAATGTCTCGGCGTCAACGATAAATGAACACTCACATACTATGCCGTTTCTGGAAATCAGTGTCAGGGTTCCATGCTCAATCGCAAGCGACCAGTACAAATCAGCTCTTTCTTTAAGAACAATACGAAATGTCGCCGAGAGCTTTCGCAAATTCGGCAGGAATTGCTTGTGCATCTTCTTTGCCAGGAAAACGTCGAAATATCGTTCAATCTCACCGATAGAACGATATGAAAGTTTCGGTTGTGTGAACTTGCGTTTACCCCATTGAACCGACTTTGCATACTCAAGAAGACGAGCGAAACAGGCATTGTCTATGGCAGGCATCTCAAGGTTCGTATGTCTCAAGACAGCATCGGTATTGCTGCGGTCGAATATCGGCTCCGCTGACATGTATGGCGCGTACAACAAACTTGACTTTCGATAGAGACGCTCAGCACGTGTCGCTTTCTTGTGTCTGAAGTCATCTTCGTCCACAAGCTTTCCGTTAAGGTCGAACAGGTGCTCATATATGTCCTGCAATTGCTCCAATGTCAAAGGCCTCGGATTGGTAATATGATATGTACCCCCAACTCCATGCTCGATGATATGCCGGACCGCTTTGGCCAGATAATCGACCGGTATGAAATTCTTGGTTGCATCGCTTTCGGCGACAACTCTTATTTGCTCGTTACCTATTATAGGCCCAACCGCATCAAAGAATCTCAGGATATTATACATCCCGTTGAAAGTAGCAATTCGGCCCCTGTGAGAATCGCCAATAACAATGCTCGGCCTGATAACAAAAGCAGGCAGACCGGTTTTGGCACTCCATTTGTGAACCAGAACCTCAGCCTCACATTTTGTCCGCTCATAAACATTGTTGAACTCCTGGCCGACATCTGTCTCACTTTCCTTCACAAGACCCTGACGTTTGCCCGCAATATAAGCGGTACTGATATGGCAGATCGGAACATTCAGCTTTGTCGCAAGTTTAAGTACGTTTTCTGTGCCTCCGACATTTGTCCGCTGGCTAAGCTCACTGCTGCTTTCACTGAAATCCGTTGATGCCGCACAATGAAAAACCATAGAGACATCAGCAGTTTTCAGATTGTCAGCAGTATCTGACAAATCTTCACAGATATCGCCTTTAATGATATCCACACCGTCGATATGGTCGCCCGCTCCGGCAATATCAAGCACAGATTTTAATCTCTCTCCAGCCGCAGCGATATTCTCGTCACGCATAATCGCCAACACCCTTTTGCCGCAACGCAAGGCTTCGGCCGCTATCCAGTTTCCGACTGTTCCCGTGACCCCCGTCAAAAGTATCTTATCCGTGCTTATCATGTCACCTCTAATCCGGCATTGGCCTCTTCCTCATGGAAGGTACGCAGAATCTCATATTCGGTATTGCGCTGCGCCGGCGTCATACCGGCGTCGCTTATAAGAGAAATGATCTTCCCGGCAGTTATGCTGAAATCAATCCCTGTCGCCTTGACGACGCTTTCCTCCATCAGTACACCACCGAAATCATCCGCCCCGAAACACAGCGCCAATTGTGCCAAATCAGGTCCCTCGGTGACCCAGCCGGCCTGGATATGATCGATATTGTCCAGCACCAGACGAGCTATCGCCACAATACGAAGATAATCAACCCCGCTCTGAGGCTTGTTGCAAAGCTCCGTATTGTTCGACTGAAAGCTCCATGGAATAAACGCCCTGAAACCTCCCGTGCGATCCTGCAACTCCCTTATTAGCAGCAGATGTTCAATCCTCTGAGCCGTCGTCTCACCGAACCCATACACCATAGTCGCCGTTGTCCCCATGCCCATCGTCTGTGCTGTTTCCATTACTTCCAGCCACTGTTCGGTAGTAATCTTGGCAGGACTCACCCTCCGCCTGACTTCGCCAACAAGAATCTCCGCACCTCCGCCCGGCAATGAGTCAAGACCGGCCGTCCGCAGCCTCTCAAGCGTGTGACGTATTGTCAATCCGGATGTCTCACTCAGCCACAAAACCTCCGCCGGTGAAAGTGAATGCAGCCGGATATCAGCTTCGCTTTTTATCGCCGACAGCATCTTTTCATACCATGATATATCCAATGCCGGATTCAACCCACCCTGAAGCATTATCTGAGTAGCTCCCACATCGACAGCCTCTTTGACACGTCTGACAATTTCCTCAATCGACATCACAAAGCAGCCGTCCTGCCCGGGAGTTTTATGAAAAGCACAGAACTTACATTTTGTTATACAGACATTGGTAAAACTGATATTGCGGCCAATGATAAACGTCCCGTGACTACCCCCAACAACCTGGCAACGCCGCTTGTGCGCGATGCGCCCCAGTTCATAAAACGGCGCCTCGTCATGCAACAGGACAGCCTGCTCTGCATCCAGCCGTTTACCGGCCTCTGTTTGCTCTAAGATATCCCGTATTCTTCCGGAAGTCTGCAACTCAACTGCGACAGTGCTTTCTGCCGTTGCACCCCGCCTGTAAATGCTGTTGGTTAGAATCGGGTCAAAGCCATGATCGCGTATGAACTCAGACATTTCCTCAGGCGAAGCGAAGATAGACTTGTCCGACGCACCTGCTGAACGAGCTATTTGTTCATCGATGCTCGTCCCGCCAATATCATCCGCTCCGCAAAACAGCAACGTTTGCAGCAGCTTCCTGTCGAGGAAATTAGCCAATATGCGGATATGCGGAAAATTATCAAGAAATACTCGCGACAGGGCAACTACCCTCGCGATAGTATACCCGCTCGGGCCCGATTTCACCCCCAGCTTCGTACCAAGAGCATGAAATGGCAAAGGACAAAAAGCCAGAAACCCTCCCGTTCGGTCCTGAAGTTCTCTGAGCCTGTTCAAATGATCAACAATATCTTCAGCCGTCTCAATATGACCAAAGAGCATTGTTGCATTACTCGGTATCCCCAGCCCATGAGCTGTTTCATGAATCGAAAGCCACTTTTCAGCCGAGATTTTGTTTGGACAGATGCAACTTCTCACTCGCGATGAAAAAATTTCCGCACCACCCCCGGGCATTGCACCAAGCCCGGCCTCATGCAAACCTCCCAGAACATCTTTGGCAGACAAACTTTCCCTCTCGCAGAGCCACTCGATTTCCACAGCCGTTAAACCCTGGATTATCGCCGAAGGAAGAATCTGCCTCGCCGACCGGAAAAGCTCATGGTAGTAAGCAAGATCGAGTTTATTTGTCAAGCCTCCGACCACATGAAGATCCGTAAGTCCCCATGATTCTGCCCTCCGCATTCTCTCTCTTGCTTCATCAATGCTGACAAAATAGGCGTCCTCAGCATCTGCGTCCCGCCAAAACGCGCATAAACCGCACTGGTTTTCGCAGACATTGGTCGGATTCAAATTCAGGCTGTGCACAAAATAAACATCACGCCCATGCTTATCCACGCGATTCGATCAGCATAACCCATCAACTCCGTTACGTCTGCGTTTTTGAGTAAACTCAATGCTTCTTCCGGCGAAATTCTCCCGGCCCGTGATTCGCCTTCATATGACTTGCTTATGTGGTTGAGCATTCGGCACATTCCTCATGTCCTCCGTAACTATTGTTCTGGCAGCCTGTTTTGGTTCGTTCACAAAAGCTGTCGAGAGTTCACGGAACAATTCCATTCCCGCCTCTTCACGCGCCCCGACATCATAACAAATTCTGGAAGTCAGATAACGATAGCACCTGTATTCACTTATCCCCGATCTTTTGGCATAAATCCTGGACAGTTCGCCGACAGAATCGCGCCCTGTCTCCCTTGCTGCATGCAGAATCTCAGTCAACTTACTGCTCTCAGGATGCCATGCACGATAAGCCCAGACCGCAAAAACAAACGGTAAATTTGTCAACTTTCGCCACTCACCGCCAAGATCGTAAGATTCAAACGCCGGTTTTGCACATAAAGCGCGGTCCCCAATCATAACGCAGGCATCGGCATTTGCAAATCCCTTTGAGAATCTCACATCCTGCGGGAGATGAAAATGCCGTTCTATGAGCACTTTCACTAAAAGATTCGATGTCCTCGAAGCAGGATCAAGCTTAATAGACCTCACCTCTTGCAGTGGGCATCGGCATTGAAGCAAAACACTTTCCACATTGCCGTCCGAGCATATCCCTAAACCATCTACCATTTCCAGATCCTGCGTATTAAAGTAGTCCACCGCGGGTATGATAGCCGCATCCACTCTTCCACTGATCAGGTCAATAAGCGTGTTACTGGGAGTGTTGTATATCAGTTTCGCGTTCGGACAGACCTGAGGGATAAAGTGCACAAGCGGTGCGGCATTAGTAAACGGCAAAACCGAGAACTTACACATGAGACACTTCCTTTCGTCCTTCACGCGATTCCTTTCTCACCTGTGTCCGCCCCACGGGGAATAGACAGCCCATATGATACACTTTTCCATAAGTGTTTGCAATAAACTAATGCTCGTTCAATCTTGCTCTGCCCGTGTTTTTTAGTCCCCCTTTTGTGAGAGTGTTTCGCACGGCTCATTCACTTCTAATGCCAACTTTTGCGACCTGATACAGCCGGTCGCTTCACATAATCCTGTGAACTCAGCTGGAGTCATATAACTCAAGCTGCTCTGCCGACGGTAATGATTATAATCCATTCGCCATCTTTCTGCAACATATCGGAACTCATCAATGTGCAAGAATAATTCGCTGTTCAAAAGCTCATCTCTAAGCTTGCTGTTGAACGACTCAACGTAGCCGTTCACAAGCCCAAAACTCGATGTAGTGAAGACCTGCCCTCTTGCATCGTTGTAAGAATATGCGATTCTTTCAGTTTTGATTACATTGACAGTCAAGGATGGCATATGTTTTTACGGCGATGCAAACGCAAAAAGAACGGTAAGCAACACACATATTGGGCATTGGTAGAATCCTGTCGCACAACTCGCGGGTCTCGTCAGCGAGTAGTAGCGTATCTGGGCGAACACAAAGGCAATGAGCAGAGCGGCTGGCATTGATCATTCATTGTGTGCGCGTGGTGGCAAGGGCGCCGGGACTGAAGAGCGCCGATTGTGTCGATGCGTCCTGTGTCAGGGCGGGGGCGGGAGGTTTGCTCCGCAGGACGAGTTCAAATTAGCAGATAGCTGCTGGCTGTTAGCTGTTGGCCGACAGCGTAAAAGTAGAAGATTGATTGAGGTCTGCAACGCAGGTCGAGAGTCCTTGTTGAGAGAAGGGGTGGGCGGGCCAAGCAATTGATTATTGACTATTTTCTAATGACTATTGCGATGGGGGATGTTACGGGTACATGGAACTCCTGGTGGAGCGGTGGAATGCGTAGATATTAAGAGGAACGCCGAGGCGCAAGACAGTGTACTGGGCTTGTCGCGGTCTCCCCAAATGCGAAGGAAGGCATTTGGGGGCCCCTGACGCTGAGGTGCGAAAGCGTGGGGAGCGAACGGGATTAGATACCCCGGTAGTCCACGCCGTAAACGATGTCTACCAGGTTGTGGAGGTTCTGACACCCTCACAGTCGAAGCAAAAGTGTTAAGTAGA
>SDBT01018010.1_pt1 | contig 11120 bp, 12 predicted proteins | sample 2277101 | NCBI WGS metagenome assembly SDBT01 (sample SAMN10404973, study PRJNA504765) | marine sediment metagenome | isolation source: marine sediment core GS10_PC15, 103 cmbsf | place: Arctic Ocean: Southern Knipovich Ridge | collected 2010 | reverse complement strand
GTTCGTTATGCGTGATCAGCAACACACATCGGTCCTTTGCGAGACTAGCGATCACATCACGTCCCGCCTCCACACCCTCTTCGTCGAGCGCATCGAACACCTCGTCAAAGAACAAAGTGCCTGACTCCACTCCGTGCGCGGCCTCCGCCATCTCGGCAAGCGCGAGCATGAGCGCCACGTCGATCCGTCGCTGTTCTCCAGTGCTCGCCGCTTCGTAACCGTGGCCGTTCCCTGCGCCTTCGATCTCAAGCCCGATCGCGTCCTTCAAGCTACCGTCACCTCTCTCAGCGTAGGACGACAGCTTCAGCACCAGCTCCATCTCGTCGATAGCGGCGACACGACCAAGCCACGAGTTCGCTACCGCCTCGATCGCGGACAGAGCATTGGTGAGTAGATGCGCACGGACACCTTGCGTGGACAGGACCAGGTCTACTACTTGGATAAGATCCAGCTCCTTGTGAGTTTCCTCTTCTAGCTGCTCGCAATCCGCAACGCCATCCGTGAAGTCGATTACGCTCTCCGCGATCTTCTTGCGGCGCCGTTCGTGATTCTCCTGCCGTTCCTGTGCTCGCTTTGCGTCGCCCATCCTACGACATACGTCTTGGTGCTTTGCTGTCAGTTTGTTCTTCTGATCGCTGAGCTTCTCGTACTGCGCTTCTGTGTCTGCACGATGTTGCTGAGCCGTTTCTTTCGCGTCGGCTGCGTCCGCCGCAGAATCGATCACTTCGCCGGCCGCTGCTTTTCGCATAGTTGCTGTGATCTTCTGGCCACACTCGGAACACGTCCCCCCCTCCAACGACCTCGCGTGCTCCTCTGCGTGCGAAACAGCCTGATCCGCAGTCCACACAGCCGCATCAGCATCTCGTCGTTCACTGTTGATCTCTCGAAGGTCCACATCAACCTTCTTGAGCTTCTTGGTCAGCGAGGCGTACTTCGTTCCTAACTCTTGCGCGTCTTCAGGATCGTCCTCGTCGACGGTCTCCTCTGCATCCTTCAGCCTTGCTTCCGCAGTCTGTAGCTTCGAGGATGCCTGCTCTAGCTTGTGCTGTGCCAGCGTGTGATCTCTCGTTACGCGTTTCCTGTCAGCGCGACAAGCGGCACTCGCTTCCTCAAAGCGATCTAGCCCGAGCAGCTCTTCGAGCATACGCTTACGAAACGCGTCTGTTGATGTAGTGAACCGCGCTACGTCGCGCGATGCAAACACATGAACACGACGCCAGATATCAAACGATCCGAACAGTTCGACTGCGTGCTCAGTAGCATCTCGCACACGTGTGAAGCTGGTCTTATCATCGAAGGTGGTCCTCACCTTGCTCTTCGTCTTCACACGCTCGATCTTATGATCGTTCGCTTGCACGAGCACGCGTCCCTTATCACCGGACCATCCGGGATTGCGTTTGCGAAACGTCGTACCCCACAGACAGAGCGCGACTGCCTCGATCAGCGTGGTCTTCCCGCTCCCGTTGCGTCCTGTAACAAGAACGAGCCCGCGCTCGGGAAGATCTACAGTCGTGTCCTCATGTGAGAAGACACCCTCCATCTCGATCTTGGATACGCGCATCTACAGCGATCGCGGAGGAGGAACGATCTCCCACTTATAGATGTTAGTCCACGCTCGCAACCACTTGACGAACGTCTGTAGAGCCTGCTCACAGTCCGCGACGGCGCGGTGCTTCTTCGCCTCCTCGTCCTTCGCTGCGTTGGCTGCCTCTTCGTTGGTCTCCAACCAGATCGTCTGGAGAGTGGACACGTCGAACACACGATGATGCAGCGCTGATCGGAGCAGCGGCATCTGTTGCGTGATGAACCCGAGATCAAAGTGCGGGGAGTACCCCGCGATCATCACCTTCCCAAGTTCGAACCCAGCGAAGCGCATGTCCTGAAGGAGCTGCTCTTCGATCCCACGCAGGCTCATAGATTTGTTGTAACTCGAAGACTGACGCTCCGTAACCGCAATCTCCCAAAGACCAGACTTCTTGTGCATCTCCAACACATGCGCATTCTTGATCTTGTTGAAGTCTACCTTTCGGTTTAGACGTTGGAAGCCTCCCAACCTACGGAGCGCATGGTTCTCAGCGTCGACCTCGATAACGATCGCACCTACTTCCACGATGTCGTCCTTACGCGGATTGAGCCCCGTCGTCTCCAGATCGATAAAGAGTAGTTTCATCATGTTCCCCTCAGTTGTAGATGTCGCCGTCCACGCTGCCGTCTCTTCGCTTGCCGAACCGCCGCCTCAGCAAAGAAGACCGCGATCTCCGCTGCACGCTCGTAACCCAACTCCGGCTCGCGGATCAACTGTTCACGAAAGCGATCGCGGAGGTAGTCATGCGGTACTTCTTTCTTCGTACGTAGCCACGCAGTCTCCCACTTAGCCAAGTTGACCACGTCCTCCAGCGCAACGCCGGTGACCGTGTTGGAAACCCAGAAGCGGTAGCTCTCAACCAGCTTCTTCGCGATGGGTACATTGATCGCAGTCAACGTACACTTCTGCGCATCACGGCTGAAGATCACCTTGGTCCCCTTCCGCTTCACCCCGTACTGAACCTCCCGATCAACCTCGACCGACATCTCCATGGTCTATTCCTTTCGATCACAGACCCAGATACTTACGCACCCGACGTCCGACGTCCTTACGCGACACACCATCCGGTACGTCGAGGTACTTCAGGTACTGCTTGAGTGACTCCTTCAGAGTAGTGCCGCTTCGTGCCGCTGCCGCTGCTGATCGCGCCTTACGACGAACGACCTCCGCGTCAGGCTCGACACGGACACCACCGACACGATCTAACTTGCGCAACTCCTTCGCGAAAAGCATCGCACGATGCGTGTCGTCCGGCTGTACCTTGATCTTGAAAAAGAAGGTGTACTCGGTGTCCGGGTACTTAGCGAGAAGCTCCTCTGCATCACTAGCCTCTTCGTACGTCATACTCAAGAACCGCGGACCGGGGATCACCTCGTATCGGACCTCGTCCGTATCAAGATCGTAGAACCAGACACGTCCGTAATCCATCCCGGGGTTGTCAAAACCAGTCGGGCAGAGCGCGCCGCACTGGATCACACGAGGCTGTCGGAATAGCCGATCAGTCGCACCCCAAACCTTCGGATCGTGCCAGTCGCCTGCGAACACACGAACTCTCTCCTTCTTGGCGAACTTGACCAGCTCCTGTGCTGGGATCCCAGCCATGAAGTCAGGTGTGTCCACGTCCGCAATCCCCGCGTGGACCCCTACCCACTTCGCACCGTACGCTTCTGGAGGGGTCTCCGAGTCCGACCACTCCACAAGAGCAGCATCGAATCCTTTCCGGATCCAATCCAGTGACACCTCGCGGTACGGAATAAGCACACCGCAATCCCACGCTACACTAGGAGAATCGTAGACACGATGCTCTGTCCCTGCATGAAACGGGTACAAAGCATGGTCGTTACGATCTAGCGATGTAACCTCGTGGTTACCTAGCAACAGGTTGACGTCTTCAGCAGGTCTGAGAACATCCATCACGGCACCGAGTACCTGCGGCGACGGCTTCGGCACATCAAAAAGATCCCCCAAAATCACAGGACTCGCTCCCGCACTAGCAGCAGTGCTCATCGCGCTATGGAGTACATCAAGCACAAGACGGCACCGATCGTTGATCCCGGAGCGCGTCTCGCCACCGAAGCCTTTGTGATTTCCTACGTGGACATCACTGAGGAAAGCGATCGTCGTCATGCTCTACCTCCATGCACAATCGCCATCCCTAACCCGACAGGAAGTTCAGCTAGTGTGATCAAAACGTCATCACCTAAACGCTGACGCCAATGCAAAGGACGCACCACAATACGAGAACCGTGTTCAGGACAGCTCACCAACACAAGCACGAGGTTCTCGTACTCTCCCGCGATCGGCTCAATCGTCGTCGTCTTCGTCATCTTCGTAGTCGTATTCGAGGTCGTCCTCATCGAAGTCCTCTCCCTCCGGCTCTTCCACCAGACTCGAAGGCTCCCATTCAAGGATCTCCATAGCCTCCCAATAGTTCTTCAGGCTCTGCACCCCCGGACCAACGTAGCCTCCTTCACGCGGCTTGATCAGCTTCATACGCTTCGCGTGCTCCAGTGTCGACCAGATATTGTTGTAGCCCGTCATGTAGTCGAAGCGAACGCGAGCCTTCCGGAACGGTGGCGCAAGTCTGTTCTTCACCGCCACGATCGTGACAACTTTGCCCGTGTGCTCGTTGTGTTTGTTCTTGATCCCCTTGCCACCAAAGAACTGAAGACGCAACGACGCGTAGAACTTCGGTGCGTTCCCTCCTGGCGTGCTCGTCTTGTCGCCGAACATCACCCCGATCTTATCTCGCACCTGGTTCATCATCATCAGATGCGTACGCTTACGAGGCAGGATCCGGTTTAGCTTCTTCAGTTCGATCGCGATTATTCCAGCTTCGGATGCAACCTTCCTATCACCCGGAGCACGCTCGATGTCTGTCTGTGCAACGGCGCTTGCGATCGAGTCCCATCCTACAAGCATAGGGCACACACGTTCGTCATGCGCTTCGATGAACATGCGTAACTGAAGAACCGTATCTTCGAGCGAAAATGCTTCGAGCATGACCAGCGCATCGAGATCAATCCCCGACATCTCAGCCCGCTCTTCGTCAAAGGAGTTCTCTGGGTCAGCAAGCGCTGCGATGCCTCCGATCCGCTGGCACTGCGCAAGCGCCTTGTAGAGCAGACTCGTCTTTCCACAAGCGTACGGTCCGAACACCTCACTGATGCGCCCAACCGGAAGTCCCCCTCGTCCGATCACGTAGTTGTCCAAGACGTCAACACCAATCGGAATGAACTCCTTGATCTGCTGAGCCGCCCGACGTTGTGCTCCCACCGTCATCGCGGAGCCCTTGCCGAACTTCTTTTCGATCACAGCCATCTGCTTCGCTCGTAGCTGTGCAACCGTCAGCTTCTTACCTGACGCCTTCGCGATCTTGGAAACCTTGTGCTTCTTCTTAGCCATAACGCACCGAGTGGGATTCGAACCCACCCCCTCAAGACTATCCGCTCAGACACTCCCCGAGGGCTCCAGGTTTCGATGCTTACGGCCCCAGATGTAATCAGGGGCCAGCGACAAACAGCCGCTCTATCGCGCCTTGCAGCGCGTTCGATCACTCTTCTTCGTCGTACTCCTCATCGTCTTCATCTTCCTCCTCTTCGTAGTCCTCCCAGTCAGCGTCCTCGATCTCGTCCAACTCTTCATCGATGGACTTCTTCGAGCGACGCCTCTTGCGGGAACCGCTGTCCTCTTCCTCTTCGTCGTCGATCTCCTCGCCGCGCATCTTAGCCTCGATCTGGTCCGCGTTCGGTACCACAGCGAAGCGCTCTAACGCGTGCTGGTTCTCGATCCACGTGTTCATGATCGATGCGTCTTCGTGCAGCGGAGTAGACCTACCCTTACCCACGGGGTAGACCTTGTATTCCGTGTTGAGCTTCTCACCCTTCTTGCGAACGACGATGTCAAAACCCTTGATCGGGTGTACGAAGTTCCCGCCCAGATCCGGGTCTTTCCTCATCTCGATGAGCTGCTCTTCGATCTGAGGCCCGAAGTTGATGACGCGAGGACCGGCTTCCTCTTCCTTTCGGAGGATCGCGTTCGCGTAGTTGTTCCTACGAGGCCGCAAGTCCTTGGCGAACTTGAGATCCACCTTGTTCCTTGACCGAAGAAGCTTGTCACGCTTATCGCATCCGGGGCAGAACTCCTTGGCCATGAGTCTCGGGCATACGAACGAGACCCACCCGACCCCAGGAACGTTGATCAGATGCTCGTAGATACGAAGCCGCCACTTCCTGTCGGGGAGCGGAGGGATAACCCGAATGATGTTCTTGCCTGACTGCCACTTGAAGATCATCCCACCTCGGGACGAGTCCAAGTCTTCCTGGTCGTCTTCGGCGTCGTCCAGGGTGTAGTCCCCGTACTTGACAAGACTGGATCCCGTGCTCTTGCGCTTCTTCTTTCTCTTCTTCTTTACCATTCTGTCCTCCGGTGTCTAACGCCTCATACGGCTGTGCACCAACACCCTCTGCCTTGTGCAGAAGGTTACGTTTTAGTCGTCTTCGTCGTCGTCGTCTCGCTGCGCGCGATACTGCTCACGGAGCGAGGGATTCCCCTGCATCTCAACTCGGATGTGCGCGCCAAGAGACACGAGCATATCTCGCTTACCCTCCAAGGTCTTGAGGATCCCGCGCAGTCGCTCGCGTTCTATGCGCGCATCGATAGCAGCGATCTCTACCTTCTGTACGATCTGACTTGCTTCGACCTTCGCGTTGGCACTGGAGTCGGTCATCTTCTTGCCGTCATCCGCTGCCTTCACACGGATGAACAACTGCTTCTTCGCACGCACACGCTTGACCTCACGCTCTGCGTAGAGCTGCTCTCGCAGTGCCTCTACATGCAGCTCGTTGTAGCGTGCAATCTGCGGACCGATCGTCGTGTACTCCAACTCGATGTCGAGCGGATCGATCTCCATGACTTCGAGTACAGCGTCAAGAGTCGTGTCGTCTGATCGGTCAGTCATGACACTACTGGACGAAGGTCTGATCTGACATACAAATCTTCCTTCTTAGAGATCGGATTGTAACACTTGACCATATGAGGTTCACCTGGATCTTCCCTAACCACCAGTTGTAACCGAGTTCTTTCTGCCGCTCCTATGAGCCTAACCTGTTGACCTTCACTAAATCTCATACCGACACCATTGATCCCCAACTCTTACCGACCTTCGCATCGACCTTGAGAGGAACACCGTTCTTCGTGCGGTGGCCTGTCATGATCTTCCTCCCCATGCGCACCACTTCATCGAGGACATCCTCTTGCAGTTCGAAGATGACCGAGTCGTGCACAGTCATCACCAACATCGCCGGTACGCAATCCTCGATGATCCACTGCACGAGAGGATGAAGAGACGCCATCGTGTAGTGCGCCGCCGTTCCCTGGATCGGAGTATTGATCGCCTGGTTCTCACCGTGTTTCCTACGCCCGTCGTCGCTGTCGGCGATCATCGGTACCGGACGGCGTATCCCCTCGTGTCCGTTCCACCAGGTCGACACGTATCCGAGCCTCTTCGTGCGAGAGATCTGTTCTTTAGTCCAACGATTGAGAACGTGGTACCGACCCCAAATCGTAGCGTCTACCTTCTCCACTTCCTTACGGGGCACTCCCCACTCCTTCGCCATTGTCCACGTGCCCTTCCCGTAGAGTTTGCCGAAGGTTGTCCTCTTGATCTTAGTTCGATAGGCGTCTCGTTCTTCATCCGACAGTGCAACCCACTCTTCTGGTGAGATCCCCCACACAAGCGGAGCGCAAATCACAGCATTAGCCATGTGGATGTCGATGCCTTTTTTGTAGTCATCGATCAGCACAAGGTCGTTACTCAGGTCACCTGCAACACGAAGCTCAATCTGAGACTGATCCAGCTCTAACAAAAGCCAGCCATCGCGTGCAATGAAGCAGTCACGAATCATCTTGCCTTCAGGTGTGTGCACCGTCGGAATCGTTTGTAGTGCAGGATCGTGCACAGACGAGCGTCCACTCTCGGCCCCATCGAGTAGAATCGATGCGTGGAACCGGTCATCCTCACGGAGATGCGCAAGCATCCCTCTCGCATAGTTGGACTGGATCTTTTCAAAGCGCCGGTTCTTCACGATCGCTTCAACTACCGGATGGTCGTCGACCAGACCTTCAAGCACGTCTTTGTCCGTACTCCATGCTCCCGTGTCCGTCTGCTTCCACGGTTTCAATCCCAGATCATCGAACAGAAGCTTCCGAACCTGTGGATGCGAGTTGGGATTGAAGTCCTTGCCTGCGATACTCGCGATCGTGCTCTTCGCCTGGTGGATCTGTTGGTCGCAGAAGATGGCAAGGTTCTCCACCGCGTCGCGGTCACAACCCATTCCCCAGTGTTCGATCTGCCGTACTGCCACGTTTGCATCGTGTGTGATCTCGCGCCACATCCTAAGCGCGAAGCGGTTCTCCTTCTTGTGGATCCGCTTCTTGAGAACTCGCATGTACGCACGCGTAGTCCATACGTCCTTAGCGTTGTAGGAATGAAGCATGTCGTCATCGAGGTACCGATACGCGAACGACATTATGTCTGCCCCAGCCCGCACACGATCGAGCACATCGTCTTCGACAGTGAACGCTGGAGGCTTGATCTTCCTAGGCCGACCAGTCGGCGTAAACAGCGAAGGAGGGAACGCCTGACGCTTCAGTTCTCCGCAGATCTTAGACAGCTTCGTGTGGCACTCGTCTTTATGACCACCGTGCCCGACAAACTCAGCGAGCACTTCCAACCGAGCACGTGTCGCTGGGTAGAGTAGCTTGTGCTCTAATCTCGTATCCCCGTAGATAGCCTCCACGTGCGCCAACAAATCAAGAAGCACCGCTCGATCGTCGTACTTCCCGTTCTGGGTAGCTAACGGGATCCCCGATTCCAGCAGCTCTTTCAGGATCCTGCGCGGACCCTTCCTGCGCAGCGCCTTCCGGGTCCACGTATAGCACTCCTCCGCGTCGGCACCGAGCAGCGTAAGAGACTCGATCATGAAGTCGGAATCGTGCATGGGAGCACTGGTCTCCACGTCGTACGTTATCCACGATTCATCGATCAGATCTAAGACTGCAATGCGCGCATGCTTCGTAGTTGTAACCAGGTTCGTCACACCATCGAAGTCGGGCTCCGGCGTAACGCACTGAAGCGCCCACTTCAGATCGCTCTCGAACTCTTTGGCGTGGAATCGGTTACGCGTGGCGTGCGCTGGGTTCGTTGTGAAGAACACAGGGATCGGTCCGCGTGGTCCGTGGTAGAACGTATAGCCTTTCCGGACCGACGTGACAGGTGGCCGGCGTCCGGTCACACTTTCGATCGCAACACCACCAAGACAGACGATCCGCTTAGGGTTCACTGCATCGAGCACATCCGCGCCGTACGGACGACACTGCCGAATGTGCTTCGGAGTGACCTTCTTCTCGCGAGGGAAGCACCGAACACCGTTGTCGTATGCGATCGGACCCTTCCACCACTTCTTCACCTGGGTCCGGAGATACTTCCCCGAGTAACCTGTGAACGGGCGTCCAGTCTGATCCTCAATCTTGCCCGGCTTCTCTCCAACAAGGAGCACACCGTTCGGCTCACCCTCGGCCGGCATACAGATCGTGCGCGCCTTCTCGTGAAGGTTGCATCGCTCGCACTGGTCGTCGACCTCGATAGGTCCAACCTTCGCAAGCTCGATCTGCGTCGGCTCTTTGTAGAGTGGAAGCTTACGCATCAGAGTGCATCTGTTCTGCAAGATTTCTGTTTTCTCGGATGTCTTCCATGTCCCGCCAGAGCCCAGCAGTCTCAGGAGCATTTTGGTCAAGCACACCACAACCACAAAGCCACGCAAGCGCAAGATCAAACGAATCTAGAGCCATGTCACAGTCGTACTCCTTCCGCCACGCTACAAACTCTACGTAAATCGCGCGCTCCCGGAGCGCCTGGAGAACTGCGTGCGCAACGAGATCGACCTCTTCCTTGTTATCGAGACAACATGACGAACACGCCTCCAACGCGTCGATGACAATCTTATTGTAGTTGGCTTGTTGGAGCAGTTCTTCGTCGGTAGGCGTGTCCGTCATGCTGGATCTCAGTGGCTAGGGCTTGATCTTCGGTTCGAGAAGCTCAGCGGCCTTCGCACCGCGAGCAGCGAGACCTTGGATCCGTTGAAGAACCGGAAGCTTGGACTTCAGCGCTTCCAGCTCTCGCACGATCTTCTTCTTGCTCTTCATCTTCGCATCGGTGAGAAGGTACTGCACGACCTCGCGCAGTTTCTTGGCAGCCTTGAGCTTCTTCGTGATCTTCACGGTCGGCTTGGGCGCCGCTTCTTCCTCCTCTTCGTCTTCCTCCTCTTCGTCGTCCTCTTCTTCCTCGTCATCCTCCTCGTCCTCTTCTTCCTCTCCCTCCGCCTCATCATCCTCTTCTTCTTCATCCTCCGGCTCCTCGTCCTCCTCCTCTTCGGCATCTTCCTCTTCTTCATCGATCTCTTCCTCGTCTTCCTCTTCGTCGTCCTCCTCATCCTCTTCTTCGTCTTCCTCCTCGTCCTCTTCGGGTTCGTCGTCCTCGGTGCTCCCCTTCCCGCTCAGGTTCCACCCCGTGATCTCCTTGCGCGCGAGCTTGACGATCGCCTCTGCTCCCTCATCGATCGAGTCGACTTCCCACTCGATCTTGACCACGACTCGTCCCTCCGAGTCGATGGACATTCCCAATCCGATCACACTTGCTGACATGTTCTCCAGTCCTTTCCCGATGTCGACAGACACCGCATGCTTCTTACGTGGCTGACCACATCCCCAACCTTTGCAGTACCACGTTTCTGTCCCCTTCCTGCGATAGAACGTACCGCCTAAACAGGGACGATAATGAGTAAAGACACGACTCCCTATTCGGTGCTCCTTCTTGATCGTACGTCCGCATTTTACCTTGAGCCATTCGAAGTCGTCTATAGCCATTGATCATTTCTTAGGCTCGAACAGAAGCTCGATGTACACCTCGTCGGCAACTCTCTCGTCGACGAAAGCCACTACTCTGTACCCACCATCGATCAAAGGAGCAAGCACGCGTGAGATGGACTTAGGTACGTATCCGAGCTTCTCACTCGTCTGGCCGTCATCTACTCTGATCGCGTTCTCGTCGTGAGAGTTCTCGGGCTCGCGAACAAGCTCCACCGCATCGCCCTCTTCCATCGAGCGGATGTGGTCCTTCATCACGTGATGGTGCAACCCCGCGATCTCACAATCGAGCATCTTGATCATGCTCCTCTTGTGCAGAGACCTGCTAAGACGCTGGCGATCGAGATGGGAAGGAGCAAACAAACCCACGAGTCGATCGCCAGCGCGTTACCAGAACCCTACTCCCCAAAGGGAGCCCCGTTTCTAATAGGTCGAGGCGACACCTACAGACCGCTACGCGTTGGAGTACGCGAGCGTGCGGAGGCGACAGAGTCCGGCGTGGACGACCCGATCGAGAGCCTCCTTCTTGTCCATCCCCATCTCCTTCGCCATCCGACTGACGATCTTGTTGTGCTCACCCGTCAGGCTGGTCTTCATGCGGTTCTCGGTG
>SDBT01018009.1_pt1 | contig 11120 bp, 5 predicted proteins | sample 2277101 | NCBI WGS metagenome assembly SDBT01 (sample SAMN10404973, study PRJNA504765) | marine sediment metagenome | isolation source: marine sediment core GS10_PC15, 103 cmbsf | place: Arctic Ocean: Southern Knipovich Ridge | collected 2010 | reverse complement strand
GGGGTTGTTCCCTTCACCTAGTGAACTTAGCCAGAGGCTTACTGCTGAGGAACTCCGTGGTATCTACCCCCTACTCATGAGACTGGCTACTTTGCCTACTGCCACCACAGAAGCTAAGATCCTCGCTCAGAGGGTCAGGGCAAACCTTCCATTATCTCCAGAACAGATGCCCCCTATAGAGGCAAGTGATGGGCCTGTTAGATCAACTCAAGCTGGTCGTTAAGGGTGTAACGGATATATTCTCGGCCCCTGTTGGTCTAGTTGTAAACACCGCTCAAGCTCTAACGTCCAATACCTATAACCCGGGATTCTTTGGGGTTCAAGCTGAAGCCGTCCAGCAGTTAGTAGGTGGTCTTGGAAGTCTGGGCGAAGGCTTGGGGTTTGACAACGCGGCGGAATACGCTGCTAACAATGCTGCCTTGGGTCCCACTCTTAGGTTCTTTTTCGAGGAGGCTGAGCGGATCTATAGTTCCGAGTTTCAACGGGAGACTGGGCAAGCACCTATAGGTCTAGAACAATTAGGTGTTGCACCTGGTGAGGTATCCGTACAAAGAGTAGGAGCCACAGTAACTGGTATACTCGGTGCAGAGGTAGGGGCACTTCATGGTGGGTCTACAGAGAACATCGACTATGCCCGTCAGTGGCAGAGGGCTGCATTTCGTACTCCAGGTCAAGCATGGGTAGAGGAAGCTATAGTCACCGACTTCTATACCCGAACACCTGACGAGCAGGATGAGATTCGTCAGACGGCATGGTATAACCTTTTCTCTGGTACCATTGATGCTGCGGCACGGTGGGTTACTGATCCTGTGGTAGTAGCTGGAAAGAGTTACAAGGTGTCTCGTAACAGATACTGGACTTTCAGGCCTGATGTTGACAATCCTCGTCTACTCAAAAAGAGGCCTAAGACACATAAGCAATCTTTGCGGAGGCTAGGCTATGGGATGGGTGAGGAAATAGAGGGACCTGGCGGTTTGCCAATGGTTGTCTTGAGGGCTGGAAGAAATGACCAGGTGATAACTGTGGTTAGGGGGAAAACCCTTAATCAAATAACCGATGAGGGTACATTATCAGCCAAAGGCCGGAAGGCGAGGAATGCTGATCCTGACCTAGATGAAAGGGCTGCTCTTTACTCTGATGAGGAAATAGAGCTGGTTAGAAACTTTGCCAGAGACAATGGGATACCTGAGGATCAACTGGATGATTTCGTGGATCAAGTTGTTAGGTCTCAAGCTGCCGATGAACTGAATGTAGATACTGCCAGCAAAGGTCTTCTAGGTGAGAAGGCTAAGTCTTCTCCAACCAAGCGTTACATCGGTACTCAGCAAAGGCCACTTCAGTTGTTCTCGGCAGATTCTCAGGAAGAGGCTCTACGTTATGCCACTGCTCTTTATGCCGCAGACCCTACAGATATGCCTGTGATCTTGAGAATCAAGGCTGATGGTCTTGCTGTAGTCTTTGAGGAATTCGATCAAGCGGTGTTACCCAAGCCCAGTGACTATAACCCCAGCGATGCCAATTTCTTGACTCTGGCTGAGAACGCCAGTGATAACATTGATGAGGTTATACGACTAGATCCTAAAGATTTGGATCCGGCCTTGAATCTTGAGGGAGGTCCCAGTCATCTTTCCACTCCTAGTGGCAGACTGAGTGGCAGACTCTACCATCCAGATGGTTCTCCCATAGAGCCCGATCAACTCACTAACATAGAGGCACTTCTATCCGATGTAACTACGGCCGCCAAACTCTATGAAACCAACCCCATAGACTCCGAGAAGTTTCTGGAGAAAAGAAGGCTAGAGAGAAACCTTGAGGGTGTTCAAGGGGATGTACTAGCTACCCGAGTCATGAATAACAAGGCGGTGCAGGGTCATCTAAACTGGCTTGATAACGATGGCAAGGGTAGAACTATGTTGGAAATACGGGAGACTCTCTTCCCCAACCTTGCTTTTGGGGATATCATCGCCGTCATGCTGGATGATGCCACTAACTATGCTGAGAGGCGTACCATTCTTCTAGCTGCCATGGGATACAAGACCACAGACTTCAAGGCTCTTGAACCCATGCTCAGAATCAGGCTGGAGAAATTGTTACTGGAGGCAGAGAGGGTCAATGCTGGCGCACCACCCGGTGAGATGGTTAACACTCTATTGGGCCTAGACACTAAGTATACCAACTCAATGACAAGGGCTGACACTGACCTAGTGGTCAAGTCACTTACCGATGAGCTACAGGATCAAAGAGCCTTTACACAATTCCTGGATCAAATATCTGACATGGCACCTCTACGACAGGTGAGAACACCTCATGTTAGATATGGGGTCAATACCATTAGGCGGACTAGTTTCTACCAGCAAAGTACCCTAGCTAGACCTATCAGGGCTGTGACCGAAAACCGCCCCCACCAGTGGGTAAATCTCAAAGACCCAATGTCACAGAAACAGGTCACTAGGCAGATGAGAGAGGCCCAGAGATTAGGCTTTACCAAAGCCGACATAGACGACGTTGCCAAAAAATATAGTGCGGCCACTACTGAACAAGCCCGAGAGGCTATTGTAGTTGGGGTTAATGACCGCATAGTAGAGATGGCTGCTAAGGCCGCTAAGATGACCCCCAAGGAATTCGAGGAACTTCTAAGAAGGTCTAGAGCGGGCACTAAAGAAGTCCAACAATTTCTGGAGAGCCGCAGTTTTGCCTCTGATGGTAAAGACATGGTGACGTGGTTGGATGATGAGACTGGTGAGATTATCACTAGGCCTATGCCGCTATTGTCTACTCAAACCAGAACGTGGATACCCTTGCCTAATGCCAAGGAGATTGTAAGGCTGTCTAAGAAGATAGGTAGGTTGAGAGGTCCAGGCGTTAAGGGAGTACCTGTATCCCAGATTCCCCGTGAATTCCTTGACCAGTTCTATCGTATCTGGAAGCCTACTGTGCTGCTTCGTGGTGGGTGGATGATTCGTGTGGTGTCTGATGAGCAACTTCGTGTCCTTGCCAAGACAGGATCATTGTTGACACACCTCGCTGCCATCTCCAGAGGTGAGGTTCCAAAGTTCAGCAATATGTTCGATGCCAAACTTACCCCAGGCCAAAGGCTGGGTGCTACGTTAGCAACGGTTACCCTTACTCAACCAGTTACGGCTCTTGCCGTTAGAGCCGCTAAGGGGATAACTAATGTAACCGAGCGGCTAAACATGATAAACCCGAAGGTTCTTAAATACATGGATGATGCGGGTATTGAGGGTCTAGTATCTTCCCGAGCTACATTCGGGGGACCTTCAGAACAAACCCTTAGGGATCTTCAAGCCTTGATTGGTAGAGATGAGTTGACCATCCTGGATCACCTATACACTAGGGGTACAGGTCAGTGGAAGTCTATCACTCAATCTGAGGAAGGATTTGGCCCTGCTTGGGCACGGGTACTGACTGAACAATATGGTCGAGATCCCTTGGGTAGGCATATAGTCCAAAACATCTTAGAAGGTCGTATCTTTGATGTGGATGATATTGATGCCTTGGACCTGCAACGTATTGTTGACAAGGCTAAGAGATTCCTTGAGCATACAGCAGAGGGTAGGGAAGTTGCTGCGAGAATGCCCTGGAGGTCACGAAACCCCGAACTGTGGGTAGAGCAGTTGCTGGAAGAAATAAATGGTTACACCGCTGGATTCGATGAGACCCTTCTGAGGGGTATCGTTGAACAGAAGGTAACTACCAAGATGATGGAGAACATTGATCAGGCATTTCGTCCTGACGTTGTCCATGGTGAAATAGTGTCTCAGACCTTGGGTACCAGTGCAGTTTCTGGCCTTGTTAAAGACTTCACCTCTGAGGCTTTTGACCTCTTAGGTAGATTGCCCACTGACACTCTTAGCCGTCAACCTTTCTTCAAGCAACTTTATGCCACAGAGATGGTGAGACTGGAGAAACTCCGAGCGCAGCAGGGCCTATTGTTGGATGATACTGCGATAGCCCGAATGAACAAATCCTCTCGTCAATATGCCATCAACGAAACCAAAGAGTACCTATACGACCTAGCTGAGGTCTCTAGATTCGGTCACATGGCACGTTTCATAATGCCCTTCTACCCAGCGTGGCAAGAGATATTTACCGTGTGGGGTAAGATAGCCTTGCAAGACCCCTCTGTAATAGGTAGAGCCCAACTTCTGTGGAAGGCTCCCAACCGAGCAGGTATGATCTATACCGACCCAGAAGGTGAGGAGTTCATATCCTTTAGGCTTGGTGAAGAGGCCGCTGACTCACTGGAACTTACTGGTTGGGCTAGATTCCTAGCTACTGGTGGTCCTGATTTTGCCAAACAATCATTCAACCTGGTTCTTAACAATCCACTGCCAGGGGTTGGTCCACCTATACAATACCCAGTCAATGAGATCGTCAAGAGAAAGCCTGAACTAGAGTCGGCCCTCAAATTTCTACTCCCATTCGGTGTTACTACCGATGCCTCTACTATCCTCCTTAGTCCTCTGGTTAGGTCATTACAGACGTCCCTTGAGGGTAAGGAAGGCGACCGTTCTTACCTTAGGGCATTCGTAGATGGTCTTACCTGGATGGATGTAGAGTATAGACGAGGCAACAGGACTACTCCACCATCAGTGGAAGAGGCACATGAGATAGCGGGCAAATTGAACATCATTAGATGGATAACCCGCCTTATGGCTCCTGCCCAACCTATTTGGCGTTCACCACTCCAGCCATACATCGACATATACCGTGATATGCAGGATACACTGGGTCCAGAAGAAGCGCATGAGGCTTTCTTGAATGAACATGGTAGAGAGTTCTTTGCCGTTACCATATCTAGAACGGTCAGCAAGACAGGTATCCCCCCTACTGTGGAGGGTCAAGTCGCCCGTCGAGAGTTCACGGAGTTAATTGAGGAATTTCCTGAGTATGGCAGATTGATTGTAGGTGATGATTCTCTAGGTGAGTTTTCTACAGCGGCATTTGCTGCTCAATTGGAAACTCCGGTAGATCCAGATAACCCATTTTCTGAGATGGAGAGAACTTACAGGTCCACAGAGCTAGATCCTCGTACTGGTGGTATCATCGAAGTAGACCGCCGAATTGGGTGGGATGAGTATATCAAGGCTCTGGATATACTTGATCTGGAACGTAAGCGTAGAGGGCTACCTAACCTACGGGTGAAAGAGGCTCAGGATCTATCTGATGCTAAGGCTGCCACTATAGAATTCCTTAAGGAGAAGTATCCGTCATGGTATGAGGACTTCAATACCAGAGACAGCTTGAAATGGGGTCGTAGAATAGAGGCCTTTAGAACAATTACCAAAAACCCTGTTATTGGTGAAAGGGCTGATATACAAGGTCTTACTATTTACCTACAGCTTAGGGAGTTCATTCTGGCAGAACTTAACAGGCGTAAGATGATAGGTGGTGCTTCTACTCTGGATGCTGGATCTAATCAGGATCTACAGTTTCAGTGGGATAGCATGGTGTTTGCGTTGCTGGATGAAAACATTGCATTCGGTCCGCTATACTATCGGTATCTAGAGGGTGACCCGGTGAGGCTTAAGTAATGAAGGAACTTGAACGCCTGCTTGAACTCATCAAATCAGGCGCTACTCGGGAAGAAGTTTTCCAGTTTCTTCGTGACAACCGTGAAGCTATAGGTGCTATTACAGAGGTGGGAGCTTTAGGTGATGCTGTTAGTGCAGCGGGGTTAACTACCGAACAGTTGTCTACCTTCAGGCAAGGTTATGGCAGGGTTATTGTTCCCGACCAACCCGGTCAGGGTATATTTGACCAGACAGGTTTTCTCGGTGCGGGGACTGGGATAGGTGGTTTGTTTGGAGGCTTGACCGCAAAGACAGCCGTAGTTGGGACGGGCGCGGCTGCTAAGACGGTCATTAACAACCCCCAAACTCAAAGCCTTCTCCGCAAGGCTATGGGCCTGCTGACTAGCACTAAAACAGGCAAGGGAGTTGCGTTACTTGGAGGAGCCGCTGGGGCTTTAGCTTTAGGTGGTGAGTTCTTTGAAGGTGCCTTGGGAGAACCAGGCGGTCCCCCAGGTGTTCCCGGCCAACAACTCCCTGAACGTGGTGATGACATAAATGCCATAACTAGAGGGGAAAGAACTAGAGGCCCTGAATCTGGTGCTTTCGGTATCACCCCTAAAGGGGGTCCACAAGAACAGGTGCCAGGTGTAACACCCGGAACTGAAGTACCCGCTGATCCTGGATTCAACATTATGATCGTTGACCATAGTGGTCAATTGACTGGAACACCAGGAGCTATAGCCATAGTTTCTCCCAAGGACCTGGGGTTAACTGGAGGTATTGACCCTACTCTCCTCTTAGCTGTTCAGGCCCAAGCTATAGCTACGGGTCAGGAAGTAGCAGGTTTCCTTCAGGACTTCTTCGTTAGTAGTGCGGCTACTCGGGCTGCTAGTTCAGCGGCTGATAGAGAGGTACAGCAAATCCTGTTCCCCGAGTCCATAGGGGATGTAAACATAGGTTCACCATTCCAGGCTCAGCCCTCTATTCCTGGGCAGAGAATACCATCGAGCTTCTTGCCAACTCAGATACCCGCCAATGTGAGAGGTGGCCTTCGTGATTCTATCATTGAGGAGGAATTTGAGGATGTCCAGCGAACTGATCTGACCACTCAGCCTGTGGCTGTCCCCGCTGGGGCTAAGTTGTCTTCCAGAATCTTCACCGAGTTTCAGGGTCGTACCTTGCTTGAGTGGGCTAGCATCTCTGCTCAAAGGTATGACGTCCCGCTTAGTCTTCTCTACGGAATAATCAACCATGAATCAGGGTTTCAGATCAATGCCGTAGGTGATAACGGTAATAGCTTTGGTCTAGCTCAGATTTTCCTGCCTGCCTGGAAAGGTACTATTACTAGGGGCCAGGCGCTTAACCCACTGTTCGCATTGGAGTGGACAGCACAGAAGTTGAGGGAGCGGTTCAATCAGTATGGTAGATGGGATGCCGCAGTGGCCGCTCATAACTCACCACAAGCCGCTGGTCATCTAGCTAAGACTGGCAGTTTCTTCAATGCGAAATCTGCCAATTATGTTACCCGGATTCTAGACTCCGCTTCAGCTTCGGGGCTGGCTCAATACCAATTTGACACCGGTGCAGACCTTCCAGACATTGCTCAGACTGGGCCTACATTTACCCCATTCCAAACGCCTGATCCTGCTCAAAGCAGAGAGTACCTTCGTGGTGTTTATGAGGATCTGCTTAAGAGGAGTGCTACAGAGGATGAGTTGATAACAGGTGTCAAGAAACTTGAGGCCTTGGCAAGGAGTGCCTACAGCGCCAATCTTCGACAGGCTCAGGGAAGTGAATCTCAAGGTGTGGACATAGCTGCTACGTTTGAGGATGAGCTTAAAGGTGGAGGAGAGTTTGCCTTTGTAGAAGAAGTAGAAGACCAGAGTAACTTTACCGACTTCGCTGCTGGTGTGGCGAGACTACTACAGCAGGGGATATAATGCCTTACACAGTAGTTGGCGGTGACAGGCTAGGTGATATAGCCGCAGCTAATAATACCACCATAGCCAAGTTGATGGAACTTAATCCGTTCATTACGGATAAAAATCTCATCCAGATTGGGTGGGTTATCAAACTGCCCAGTGATAGTGGTGAAGGTGAAGAAGGCGGTGAGCCTGATACCGGTGAGAACCCGCAGGGTGCTGGCACAGAGGCTCTTCCTAGAAACTCCAAGTTAGTCAGGATTGGTAACACTTATCGGGTTGTTTGGGACTTAGGTGATAACCTCGGTTGGGCCTGGTACGATATTACCTCGGAACAACTCCAGAACATATACGACACCAAGACCCCCACTGCCCACTTCACCCTCAGCAACATGGGTCAGTTCGAGGATCGTTTTGGCAACAACTATTGGGGTAATGTAGCTGAAGTAGACCTCAAAGCTGAAGACCCTTGGGAAGATCTAAAGGCTAGGATCTTTTCTCAATTCGGTTATGTACCTGGGTTTGATGATCCCGAAATCCGTAGGCTTCTGATACAAGGTCATTTTGAAAGCTGGAGTCAAAACGAGTTCACCGTTGCCTACAGCAACACCGAGTATTTCAATAAGCTCTCCAATAGTGAAAGGGCTTGGGTAGGTCTCTCTGAGTCCGAAAAGAACCAGAGAGTTAGAGACCAAGCGGCTGAACTTACTCGGGAATACTTCAACCTCTATGGTACTTCCATCTCTATAGATGATCCAGCTATTCTTGACGCCGCCTTACAGATTCAGTCTGGTCAAATAACTCTGGATGAGTGGCGATACAATGCCCGTCAAGAGGCTGAGCAGATAGAAGAAAGCCCCGCCGCTCGTCAGTTGAGGGAAGAGGAAGAGGCTCAGTTACAAGAAGGCAATCAGATAGAAAACCTTACTAACTTTGCTCATGACCAGTGGAGAGCATGGGTGGGTGGAGGTATAGCTATGCCAACAGGTTTTGCCGATGATTGGGGTCGACGTTTAGCCGCTGGGACTGTAAGTGAGGCTGACCTAGAAACCTACCTGAAATCGGTAAGTAGTGCCAGATGGACTAACAAGCCTAACGATATCACCTGGACAGATTGGGCTTCTACCTACAGGAGCCAGATCAGAGAAACTCTGGAGCTCGGATCCTTAGATGACAATGATTCCTTACTAACTCAGATCCTCAATTCTGATCTGGATGGAGTAGACCTGGAGAGGATGATTCGTGCCGACTCTAGGTACTTAAAGACCCGAGCATTTGGCGGTACTCTAGGTAGCTATGCTGAACAACTAGGTCGAGACTTTGGATACATAGCATGAGCCAAAACCCAAACCAGAATGAGCCACCTCCTGCTAATACCTCTGTAGAAATAGCCGAGATTCTTGCCACTTTCCCGTGGATAGCAGAGCTTGGCCAAGAGGTTATACAAATCATCCTTGATGGTATTCTCAATGCTGATCCCAACTCGGTTATTACCCAGAATATCCGTAACAGTGAGGTTTACAAGACCAGATTCGCCGGCTTGATTGCCCGTCAGACAGCCGGTCTACCTGCTATCACGGAGAGACAATACCTTGACATTGAACTGGGTTTCAAGAACCAGCTTCGACAGTTCAACCTTGTAGGTACTTTGGGTCTTTCAGATGAGGAATCATTCAGGTCCTTTGCTTCTGACCTTATAGGCAAGGATGTATCGGTCTCTGAGTTCAACCGTAGACTGGATCAAGGTCAGGCTCTGATGAAGGACTCTTCCGAGTTCGTACAAAATGCCTTTGAACAGTTCTATGGTACACGAATCTCAGAGGACCTTCTACTTGCTTACTTCCTCGACCCAGACATTGGTCTAGAGTTGATTGAGGATCAACTTGCTACTGCCTCTGTGGGTGGAGCAGCCTTCAGATTCGGTCTCAATGTCTCCAGAACTAGAGCGGAGATACTTAGACAGGAGGGGGTGACAGCAGACCTCGCAACACAGGGCTTCGCTAACATAGCCTCAGAGCAGCCGGTTTTATCTCGCCTCGCTCAGATACACCAGTTTACGCCGTTGTCTCAACAGGAGCTAGAGGAGTTCTTCTTCCATCAAGATCCCGATGTTGCATCCAGGCGAGCTAGGACCTTTGATACTGCCCTAGCTGCATTCCAGGAAGGTGGGGCCCGTAACATCACTAGAGAGGGTGGGCTAGGGGAGCTAGTTGCTAGGGACCGAGCTATCTGATAAGATTTCCTTTGCCAACCCCCAGGCATAAATGGGGAGTATACCTCCTCTTAGAGTTTCCCGCCCTGAGAGAGTAGAAGGGAGAAAGAAAATGGGTGAGTACGAGGACCTAATTCAACAAGTCAGAGATGGTGATGCGGAGGCATTAGACACTCTGGAGACTCAATTTGGCGTTTCTACTCTGAGGGACAAGGCCGAGCGTGCCGATGACCTTCAGAAGCAGGTCGACAAAGCGGCTCCGTTTGTTCGCCAAGCACGCTTCTCCGAGTTAGTTGATAAGTTGGATGAGCCGCTGAAGGAGTCAGGCTTGACAGCCGAGGACTTTGGCGACGTAGATCCCAGTTCACTAAGCCTGGAGATGGTAAGAGATAAGGCAACTGCCCGAATCGAATCATCGCAGGCGTCAAAGCTGGCTGTCGCTACAGACGCTGGCTTTGATACCGTGGAGGAGTACGACGAGGCTTTGACCGACGTGAAGGAACGTAAGACCGCAAAGGTGAAGGGCATGGAAGCCGTCACCAGTGGCGTTGCTTCTAGCGGTGGTCAGTCCGGCGAAGGTGGAGAGCCTACACGATTTGAGAAGTCACATGAGGCATACAAAGATGCCAAGACAGGGGGTAAAACCGATGACCTTGCTCTGGCTGCCTTTATTGACGTCAACCTCTCAGATCAAAGTGAGCCAGTGGAAGAATGATTACCTGTCCACACTGTGGAGCTAGACGCCGTAAGGGCAATAGCTGCCGTGCGTGTGGACGAGTGGATCTGGAAGTCCTGCGCTCAATACAGCTACCACCGTCGATCAATCCCACCTCCCGGAACAACATCCCGCCTAGGACACCGAATAACTCCTTTGAGAAGGGGACCCGAAAAGACGAGAGGGGCGTGCCCTATCTCGACAAGCAAGGTTCTCATCTCAAAATGAAGGAGTCATTCGACCGTCGCCACTATGCCGGGAATGAATCCATAAGGATAAGCACAGGAGGTTAACAGCTAATGGCTGTTCAGACTGGCCGTAGGGGTACCTACGAGTCAACTGTTGGTGTCAAACTCGATGTTGAGGATGCCATCTACATGATTAGTCCGTTTGACGTTCCGTTCCTCGGGACGTACGGACCTGATCGTGGATCCGTGCTTGGTAAAGACTCCACCACTGCCGTCAAGGTTGAGTGGTTGGAGGACGAGTTGGTCCCTGGTTCTGACCTGCTCTCTGGCGCTGCGACCACAGGTGACACGTTCATCGTGGTTGACAACCGGGAATTCTTCAAGACCAATGACCTCATCCGAATCAATGATGAGTACCTGAGGATCACTCATCCGACAGGTACCACTGCTGGTTCTATGGTTGTGGAGCGTTCATGGGGTACCCCCGTAGCGCAAAGCCACGCTGATGCTGATACGGTTCTCATCCTCGGGAACCTGCCGCAAGAAGGA
>SDBT01018008.1_pt1 | contig 11120 bp, 7 predicted proteins | sample 2277101 | NCBI WGS metagenome assembly SDBT01 (sample SAMN10404973, study PRJNA504765) | marine sediment metagenome | isolation source: marine sediment core GS10_PC15, 103 cmbsf | place: Arctic Ocean: Southern Knipovich Ridge | collected 2010 | reverse complement strand
GTAAAAAAATTAACAATGGAAATGGGTGCCGATGGTTTTTTCTCAAAACCTTTCAAAAGTGTTGAACTCCTAAAAAAGATTGAAGAATTAATTGGCGAATAAAAAAAAGACTATTCCCCGCTATTGAAAATCTGATATTTATGTAAAAATCAGTTGTGATATGGATACAGGTGGGATACCAATTCCTTTCTATTCTCTATAAAGCACTTAACAGGGAGTCAAGAGGTCGTATTATAGCGGGGGTTGGTTCGGGAAATTTTCAAATACAACTATAAAATAGGGTGGAGGTGCTTCCCTCTATCCGAGACGAATTATTTTTCAATACTGATTACTTGTAGTCTAAACTTGAAATTGAAAATCAGGTTAGTTTAACAGTACTATTCAATACTAATATATACGAATTATAGCACTTTACTCCCTACTGAGATTCAGGAAGTGGTAAATCTATAATTAAAAGTACACAGTGAGGTGTACTATGAGAGATTTAATTTATAACGGGGGCATTCTATTCAGTCAAATTTCTGCATCTTTTTTGCAATCAATTTCTATTCTTTATTTCATCAGTCAAACAAGGAGTAAACAATATGTATAAATCAAAAAAAATAACTTTTATTCAGCATGTTGCTTATTGCATATCAATTATATTTTTTATGATCGTGGTTGCAGGATGTACAATATACAATTTACATAAAGCAATAGAAATAGATGATTTTGAAGCAGCAAAACTGTATATAGAGAAAAAGAATAAGACTATGTGTAGTTTTGGTTTTTTCCAAGGTTTGACACCACTATTTTATACTGCGTACTATGATCGTCCTGAAATCACTGAGTTGTTAATTAAAAAAGGGGTAGATATCAATAAAAAATCCAAAGGTGGATGGACACCTCTTGCAAAAGCATCGGAAATTGGGAACTTTGAAGTTGTAAAGTTTTTGGTAGAGAATGGAGCCAATATTGATAAAAGTAACAATAAAGATTATACTCCTCTCATGTTAGCATTAGAAAATGATAACTTTGAAGTTGTAAAGTTATTGGTAGAGAATGGAGCCAATATTGATAAAAGTAACGATAAAGATTATACTCCTCTCCTGTTAGCATTAGAAAATGATAACTTTGAAGTTGTAAAGTTATTGGTAGAGAATGGAGCCAATATTGAAAAAAGAAACGGGCCTCAATATACTTCTCTCATGTTAGCAACAGAAATTGGGAACTTTGAAGTTGTAAAGTTTTTGGTAGAGAATGGAGCCAATATTGACGCACAAAAGATAGGTGGATGGACACCTATTGTCTTTGCAGCTAATGAGGGACACACTGAAATAGTAAAATTATTAATCGATAAAGGTGCTAATATAAATGCGAAAAAGGTCTCCCAAAGTGCGATATATATTGCAGCAAAAAATGACCGGACAAAAATTGTAAGGTATCTTCTAGAAGCTGAGGCTGATACTCGTATCATTCTACAAGATGCCCATGATTTTTATTCTGCAGCCACAATTAGCAATATAATGGCATTATTATACGAAGAAAATGAAGACAGTTCCAAAGCAATAGAAAGTTATCAAGTTGCTGCAACGCGTTTTGAAAAAGCTTCCGAAGAATATAAAATAATGGCAAAGAACTACCGATTGAAATATGTTGGACAATCAATCATTGGATTAGCTTTAATGGTTGGAGAAATAAGCCATGCGAAAAAATATGGCTTAGACGCAACATTATACTATGGTTTCGACTGGAACACCAGTGATTTAGGTACATTAGCGGAACAATGTGATAAAAGAGTAGAGATAAGTAAACAATCAGCAAATAACTGTAGAAATAGTGCAAATAGTTTATTATTGTTGCAAACAAAATAACTGAAAAACTGATAATCGCCATAAAATCTGTAGTAATGTGGATACAGGCGGGATACCAATTTTATTGAGTTACTGTAAGTACAGCAATAAATAAGTTTACCAAGTACGCCCTCTTTACTGGGGGTCAAGAGGTCGAGAGTTCAAATCTCTTCGCCCCGACATAAACTAAGGGTTTTAATAACAAAGAGTTAGGAGAATAGGGTAGACTCTTCTAACTCTTTGTTATTTATGCACCTATCGTTCATTTAGCACCGTTTCGCATCGTTTAGCATCACAAGAATGTGGATACCTGTGGGATACCGATTTTTCAATGGATAGTATTTGACCAAAAAATGATAAAGAGCGCTGCCCTTACAAGGCAGATGTCGGGAGTTCGAATCTCTCAACGCCCACCGTTAATAAACCCTGTTTCACAACGGGGTTTTGTGTTTTTATAGGTTTTGTCCATTTAGTCAGATTTAGTCATACATAGTCAATTATGACCATAAATCGTACACAAATCATCGTACACAACTACCCACCCACGCCAATGGTAGGCAGGGGGTGTTTATTATATATAAACTACATTTGCGCACCACAGGGCTAAATTTCAACTTAATTGATAGGGAGTGGTGGGATTGTAGTGAGATTAACAACCATGCCATTTTGAAATATTATTTTAAAAAATTTCACTCTATTTAAATAAATCAAAAAATAACTGTATATTTAAATAATATAATTTTATGAGTTTTGCAGCTTAATTTAAGTTAGGTTCTCAGCCATAAAGGAGATTAATATCATGGACTGGTTAACAAACATTGGTTCGATAACAAGTATCGTTGGAATACCATCTGTATTTGGTCTTCTTATATTCCTTCACAAAAAGCACATATCCATACTTAAAGATCGCATCGCACTTTTGGAATCAGAAAAAAGAAGTTTGAAAGAAAATACACCTGATAAATTAGTAGAGTTGCTTGAGTCCAGAAAAAAAGCCTACGAAATCCTATTACAAGACAGAGAACAGTTGATAGACTCTCAAAAACAAGACTATGAGAATAAAATACAGGAGCTGGATAATAAGATAACAGAACTTCGTCGAGACGAGAAAATACTAGAATTGATGGAAGACCATAGGATGGGAAAGGATTATCGTTACGATATTTTAGTTGAGCAACAGCAGGAGAAATTGGACTAGATTTAGTTTTCTCGGTTTTAATTTTACATTTAATAGGTGCAGTCTATCCTAACAAATCGCTTAAACTGACGGTGTAAACACTTCCGATTAGCTCAATCGTTATACATATATATATCACTCTTGCACACCACAGGGTAGATAATTATTCAATGAAATCCGTAGTGCCAAAAAGGTTAAAATATTTTAGTTATGGTACTTTGATTTTGGTACGAGTTTTGGTACTGCTTTTGGACTGTTTAGGTGCGTATTTGTTGATTTATTAAAAAGTATCATAAACAGCGGGTTTTGGCACGAATAATTTTGCCCGCCTTCACACCGACGACAACAGGATTTTCAGTTTCCGGTAGTCCTTGAAAAACAATACAATTCAGTCGTACAATTAAACATTAATATTTACGAATTATAGTATTTTTACGCCTTCTTGAAACTCAGAAAACGGTAAACATATAATTAAATGTATATTGTGAGGTATACTATGAGAGATTTGATTTATAACAAAGGCATACTTTTAAGTAAAAATTCTGTATTCTTTTTACAACAAAATTTTATTCGATATTTAATTAAAGAAGAGTAATATGATTATATTATATTTATTAATTACTGATATAATCTTTTTCTCAACTAATATTTGTTTCAACTTTTATTATTGGTCATTATTATGAAAAATACTAACAAAACCAAAGAGCAACTCGTAAATGAGAACAACAGATTAAGAGAAAGTGAAAAATTGTTTAAGGAATTAATTGAAACATCTCCGGATGGACTGATTATTGTTGATGACAAGCGTAAGATTAAAATGGTCAACGATCAATTTACGAAACTATTTGGTTATACAAAGGACAATGTCATAGGTAAATCAATAGACTTTCTGATACCCGTACACTATTCCAAACACCAATCGCAATTTACAAAATATGTTAAAAATCCATATACTCGCCCCATGGATTCGGGACAGGAAATGTTTGGCATTAGGAAGGATGGAACCAAATTTCCTATTGATATATCTTTGAGTCCGATGAAAACCAACTGTGGTTTACTAATATCTGCTGCAGTACGTGATATAACAGAGCGCAAACAAGCAGAAAAGGATTTGCAACTACAGAAACAGCAGTTAAACATCATCTACGATTCGGTAGGAGATATCATCTATTATCTAAAAGTGGAGTCGGGCTCGCATTACAGATTTATCACAGTGAATACCGCTTTTTTAAAAGCCACTGGAATGACTCTGGAACAAATTGTTGGTAAAACCATAAACGAGGTTATCCCAAATCCAGCGCTTAAGTTGGTGCTTTCTAATTACAAAAAAGCGATCCGTGAGAAAAGAATCGTACGTTGGGAAGAAACTTCCCAATATCCAGCAGGCTTGAAAACGGGCATCGTGAGTATAGCTCCCGTTTTTGACAGTAGGGGGAGCTGTACCAACTTGGTGGGGTCAGTCCATGACATTACCGAACGCAAGCAGACGGAAGATGCATTAAGAAACTCGGAAGAGAGATTGAAAATAATATTTGAATCAGCTCCGGATGCTATTTATCTGACTGACCTTAAAGGAACTTTCATTGATGGAAACAAAACTGCTGAAGATTTAATGGGATATAAAAAAGAAGAATTGATTGGAAAAAGTTTTTTAAAACTTAAACTCTTACCTGCGAAAGAATTAGTAAAAGCTTCGAAACTTTTGATGAAGAATGTTCAAGGTAAAAGTACAGGTCCTGATGAATTTCTTCTAAATCGCAAGGACGGTAAACAGATTCCAGTAGAGATCAGTACTTATCCTGTAAAAATCAAAAACAAAATTGTGGTTCTTGGAATAGCCCGTGACATCACTGAGCGGAAGAAAAGCGAAAAAGAATTAGTGTTGAGTATGAGGAGACACAGAGAATTGTATATGAATACACCTGTTATGATGCATTCCATCGATAAAAATGGGAATTTGATTAGTGTCAGTAAAAAATGGCTGGAAGTTTTGGGCTATGAAGAGCAAGAAGTAATTGGAATAAATTCTATTGAATTCCTTACAGAGTCTTCCAAAAAATATGCAACTGAAGTTATCCTTCCGGCTTATTTTATAGATGGATACTGTTATGATATTCCATATCAATTTGTAAAGAAAAGTGGTGAAATAATTGATGTCCTACTTTCTGCTATATCGGAAAAAGATGAGTCCGGTAAATTTTTCCGTTCGTTGGCTGTGTTGGTTGATGTCACCAAGCGCAAGCAGGCCGAACAAGAATTAAATAGAGCCTATGAAGAGATCAAGAAGCTAAAAGATAAATTACAGGCTGAGAATATCTACTTACGTAAAAATATTGAACCAGGCAGTCTGCATAAAGATATTGTTGGTAGTAGTCCTCAGATCAAAGAGGTAATAGAAAAAGCTCTGCAAGTTGCCCCCATGGACTCTAATGTACTGTTGTTAGGAGAAACAGGTACAGGCAAGGAACTAATAACTAAAGGTATCCACAATGCAAGTAAAAGAAAAGAGAAAACCTTAGTAACAGTAAACTGTGCTGCTATTCCTGACTCACTTATCGAGAGTGAGTTATTTGGTCATGAGAAAGGAGCCTTCACTGATGCCCAAACTAAGAAGATCGGATTATTTGAAATTGCTGATAAATCGACGTTATTCTTAGATGAAATAGGTGATATGCCTTATAATGTACAGTCTAAGCTATTGAGGGTAATTGAGAACAGGGAAATTTTACGGATTGGCAGGAGTCAACCTGTTAAGGTAGATGTAAGAATAATTGCTGCAACTAATCAAGATCTGCCTACCTTGGTAAAAGAAAAGAAGTTCAGACAGGATCTGTATTACCGTTTAAATGTGTTCCCGATTGAGTTACCACCTCTTAGAACAAGAAAACAAGATATAAAACTACTGGTAGAGAAGTTTGTAGAGGACTTCAATCAACATATGGGCAGAAAGGTGACCACCATACCTAAGAAGACGATGGAGATTTTAGAGAATTATATTTGGCCCGGAAATATAAGAGAGTTAAGGAATATAATTGAACGGAATATGATAACCTCCCCCGGAAGTACAATAAAAATAGAGCCCAAACAATTTACACAACAAATCGAAACAGAAATGACTTCACTCGAAGATATCGAACGTAGTTACATTCAGGAAGTGCTAGAAATGACCTATTGGAAGATTAGTGGCAAGGGTAGTGCGTCTGAAATATTAGATATAAATCCGAGCACATTAAGATCGAGAATAGAAAAATTAGGTATTTCAAAACATAAATAACTATTACTAAGTAATAAAATATTCGCGATATATCGCGATAACTGTGTTATACCGCAATAATTATTTGGAAAAAGTACGTTCGTACTTCAGTTATATACTCTTCTTATATTGTTAATAATCAAAGGTTTATGCTAGATACATTATTTTTGGCATAATTATTGAATGATAATTATATATGAATTAGTAATAATTAAGGATTTAAAATGGTATTGAATGTTAAAAATAAAAATGATTCAGATTATTGTAAAAGGGATGCTAAAATAATTACAAATGTTCCAAAGAGTTTAAGCTATATAAAATATACAATCTCAGGGTCATATCAAGTTAAAGAAGTTTCAAAGTTACCTGAAGAAATCTATGAATTATGCCAGAAAAAAAATATCTGGAGAGTTCTCTTAGATACTTCAGGCATTCAGGAACTTAATATTAATATAGTAAACCAATTTAGTTCCGGTGAGTCAATTGCCAGAATATTGAATAATTCTGTTAGATTAGCAGTTTATGGTGAGGGTGAGATCTTTACAAATTTTACGGAAACTGTGGCAGTTAATAGAGGAGCAGTTGTTAAGGTATCAAATGATTACAACGATCTGAAATCATGGTTGGTGGATAATTAAATATGAATGTCTTGAAGAAAAATCAAAGAATATTTGAGCGAGCCAGAAAAATCGCAAATGTTGGTTATTGGGCATGGCATACGGGAACCAATGAATTAGAGATGTCAGATGAAATGTACCAGATACTTGGATTTAAAAAAGAAGATGGAATTCCTCTAATCGATGCAAATGCAAAATATGTGCATCCCGATGACAGGAAAAAATTGAAAAATGCGCTATCAACGGCACTAAAAAATAGAAAACCGTATTCTATAGATTATCGCATATTTCGAGCTGACAATGGTAAGGAGAGATATATTCAGTTAGAATCTGAATTTGAGAAGATACCAGGGTCGAAGGATGCAATTGTTTACGGATTTGCTCAAGATATCACCGGGCGCAGGCAGGCGGAGGAAGCACTAAAAAGTTCGGAAGAGAGATTGAAAATAATATATGAATCAGCCCCGGATGCTATTTATCTGACGGATCTCAAAGGAACTTTTATTGATGGAAACAAAACTGCTGAAGATATAATGGGATATAATAGAGAAGAATTGATTGGGAAAAGTTTTTTAAAACTTAAACTTTTATCTGCGAAAGAATCACAAAAAGCATCGAAGCTTTTGATGAAAAATATTCAAGGCAAAGGTACAGGTCCTGATGAATTTCTTCTAAATCGAAAGGACGGTAAACAGATTCCAGTAGAGATCAGTACTTATCCTGTTAATATCAACAATAAAAAGTTGGTTCTTGGAATTGCACGTGACATCACCGAACGCAATCAGGCAGAGCAGAAATTGATCGAAAGCGAAGATTTATTCACTGATTTTTTTGAAAATGCGCCTATTGGATTCCATATTTTTGGACCTGACAAAATCATAACCGAGATGAACGACACAGAATTACTTTTAATTGGATATACACGAGATGAAATTATAGGGAAAAAGAAATGGAGTGATTTGATAATTGATGAGCAGAAAACCGACTTCGATAAACACTGGCAACAATTGCATAAAACCGGTAAAGTGACTGATCTTCCTTACACTCTTGTGCATAAAAAAGGCCATTTAATTAAAGTAATTCTTAACGCTTCAGCACGCTTTAGTTCTGATGGTATTCTTAAAAATACACGTGGAAGCATTTTAGACATCACTAAGCGTAAGCAGGCAGAGGAGGCACTAGAGGAAAGTGAAGAACGATTTCGGAGGTTTGGAAATGCAGCATCTGAAGGAATAGGTATTGCTGTGAAAGGTATTATTAAGGATGTAAATAATAGGCTAGTTCTAATGACTGGATATTCTAAAACAGAATTAATTGGCAATTCCTTAATGAAGATAATTTATCCTGATGACCAGATGCTAGTAGGAACTAGAATTAAAAGCAGTTATACGGACTCTTATGAATTTAGAATCCTTAGGAAAGATGGAAGTACTATATATGTTGAATCGCGAGCAACAAACATCACATATAAAGGAAAATTGGCAAGGCTTGCCGCCCTCTACGATATTACACACCGCAAGCAGGCGGAAGAAGCGCTAAAAAATAGCGAAGATAGATACCACCTAATTTTTGATAAAGCACCTGATGCTTATTTTATAAGTGATCTTAAAGGAAAAACTGTTGATGTGAATACCGCAATGGAGACTACACTCGGATTAAAAAAAGAAGATGTAATTGGAAAGAATTTTATAAAACTTGGAATGTTATCAAAGAACCAAATCCCGAGAGCCCTAAAGCTTATGGCAGTTGGTATAATGGAAAAACCGATGAGTCCTGAAGAATTTACAATAAAGCGTCAAGACGGTTCAAAGGTAGATATGGAATTAAGAGCTCATCGTGTTAAAATCTCAAACAAAATGCATATTTTAGGAATTGTCAGAGATATTACCGAACGGAAAAAATTTCTTACTGATCTAATGGAGAGAGAAGAAAAATATAGAACATTAACACAAAATTTGAATGTAGGGGTCTATAGATCTAATCCGGGAAAGAACGGTAAAATTATTGAAGCCAACCTCGCCTTAATAAAATTATTTGGATTAAAGAATAAAAATGATTTAGAAAGATGGTGGGCTGAAAATTTTTACCAAAATCCTATTGAACGAGATAGGGTTGAGGATAAGTTAAAATCTAAAGGTTTTCTAATTAATGAAGAAATCAAGTTAAAGAAAATAGACGGCACAAAGTTCTATGCGTCTATATCAGCCACAGCTGCTACAGATGACTCAGGAAAAGTTATCCATTATGATGGTATAATTGAGGACATTACCGAACGAATAAAAGTACAAAAAAACATTGCATTACATCAAAGGAACTTGGAAATGTTATCAAATGAACTTGCGATAACACAGGAAAAAACTAAACGGGAATTAGCCATAACGCTTCACGATAAACTTGGTCAAGCTTTAGCTATGGCCAATTTCAAAACCAGTGAATTAAATAAAAAAACTACAGATTCTGAAAATAAGAAAGAGCTTGTTGAGATCAGCTCATTTATCGAGGAAGCCATCAATGAATCACGAAACATTACTTATGAGTTAAGTCCACCGATTTTATATGAAATGGGATTAATTCCTGCGATAAGTTGGAAATTGGATGAGATAGAAAAAAACAATCAAATTAAAACTTCGTTAAAAGATCGATCAAAAACATATGAATTGGAAGAAAAAGAACAAATAGTAATATATAGAACCATTAACGAGCTATTACAAAATGTTATTAAACACTCTAAAGCGGATAAAGTTAATATATCTTTTAGCCTATTGAAGAAATGCTATAGAATATCTGTATCTGATAATGGTATTGGATTTGATTTGAAAGCTGTGAGAGAAAAGGCAATATCGCAGAAGAAATTTGGATTATTTAGCATCATGGAACGAATTAAATATATTGGTGGTGAAATAAATATAGATACTGCACTTAATAAAGGTACTGATGTAATTATCAATTTACCAATAAACAATTAATAAGTACTAGTGAGGGTAATGTTATGATAAAAGTAATCTTAGTAGATGACCATGTAATAATGAGAGATGGTCTTCGAAACTTGTTACAGGAAGAAAGTGATATTGAGGTCATTGGCGAAGCTGATAATGGACGGCAAGCAGTTAAAATATCGATAGAGAAAAATCCCGATATTGTAATTACGGATATTGCGATGCAAGATATGAATGGCATTGAAGCTACACGTCAGATAAAACAAGAAAATTCCAATATAAAAGTTATAGCTTTATCAGGGCATTCAGAAAGACAAATAGTAATAGGAGTATTCAGAGCTGGGGCATCTGGATATTTATTAAAGGATTCAACAAGTACTGAACTTGTTGAAGCAATTCGAACTGTTTATAGAGGTCGTAATTATTTAAGTCAAAAGATTTCAGATATTGTACTTCAAGAATTATCTGATATAAAAAGGGATTCCGAAGAAATTGGTGCAGACTTGCTTACAAGTAGAGAGAATGAAATATTACAACTATTAGCCGAGGGTAATGCTACTAAAAGGATTGCTGAAGTATTATTTATTAGTCCGAAAACTGTAGAATCCCACAGAGCAAATATTATGGAAAAATTAAATATTCGTAATCTACCGGAATTGACTAAATACGCCATTCGTGCAGGTCTCACTTCAATAGATAATTGATCCTGTAATAGAAAATATGAAAATAGAAGCCCTGTTTAATTGCGGGGCTTTTAGTTTAACTAATATTAAACTAAAATGTGGATACCTGCGGGATACCGATTAATTTGCATATCAACCCATGCCTTGGCAGGCGTGGTGTGTTTATTATATATAAACCACGCTTGCACACCACAGGAAATTTTTCAACTATATTAAAACATGGTAGAGGTTAACTATATAATCAATTAAATTTTATAATGAGTTTTGCAACTCAATTATAAATTAGGCAATTCACAAAAACGGGGATTAATATGGCAAGATGCACAAGAACAAGAAATCTAGGAGTTTATCATAAACAGAGTGGCGGGGATAATGATTTGAGTAATGCAAAGATTCTTTGCGAAACATGCCATACTGCAGCACCGACTTATGGCACTATGGGCAAAGCTCCCTTTGCTTTTACTGAGGAAACAAAAACCGCAGCACTAAAGAGAGCAGGGAACCAATGTGAATGCACTTGGTCTGGTGGCTGTCATTAGAAATATTTAATTGCTTACAATAGCATAAACAGAGCACTGTCTTCATAGGAAAGAGTTAATAAAAAAGCCCTATAAATAGGGCT
>SDBT01018007.1_pt1 | contig 11120 bp, 6 predicted proteins | sample 2277101 | NCBI WGS metagenome assembly SDBT01 (sample SAMN10404973, study PRJNA504765) | marine sediment metagenome | isolation source: marine sediment core GS10_PC15, 103 cmbsf | place: Arctic Ocean: Southern Knipovich Ridge | collected 2010 | reverse complement strand
CTTGGGAAGGGGAATCTAGAATTACAAGACCTATCGCGGCAGGGTAGTCAACAGATGGCGCCATATCAGTTACTTGCACAGATCCTTGGGATTCCACAGATGGAGAACATTGCCTTCCAGACTCCAGGACAAGAAGGATTGTTGCAAGGTTTGTCTGGTGCAGCTGGGGTGGCCGGTGGAACGTATGCAGGTTTGAAGTTGGCCGCACTCTAGGAGAAATGATGGCTACGGTTATACAAGTTAGGCCTGCGAGGAGTATTGGCCAGGCTTTTGGTGAAGGTCTCCAAGTCGGCGTTCAGCAGGGGCTTAAGCAGGGGTTCCAGCAGCAACTCCAGGAAGATGACCAAGAGTTTCGCCTGAGAATGCAGAGGGATGGGAAAGATCCCAACGATCCCACCGCTGTTGCAGCGTACAAAGAGGCTCGTACTAAGGAAGAGATCAAGCTCACAGGCGCAAGGTATCGAGAGCTTGTATTGCAGAATCGAGATCCGGAGCAGCGAACGATTCCGTTGACTCAGTATGAACAGAGCGGTATTGACTTCGACGCGGAGAGATCCGTCCGTGGTGGTGCTCAGGCCAGGACTGACTACGACAAAAAGTACGGTGCACTCCCCGCTGATGCTGAAGGACTCACTCCTGCTGCAGCGGCTAAGACACTGACGAGCACCGCGCTTCGATTGAATCCCCGCGACTTACGACCAGGATATGTCACCCTCGATGCTAAAGGCAATCCTGTTGCTACAGAGAAACTCACTGGCTGGGCAAAGGATCGTGGTCTTCTTATGGTAGCAAGCAAAGAGAAGACTCCAGTTGCATTACAGGAGATCCAACTTGATCCTAATGAGCGGGCACGAAAGTATGCAACTGCGTACTCTGGATTGAACGCACTGGTACAAGAGTTCCCAGCTGATGCGATGACAATACCGACAGATAAACAGGCGGAGTTTGATAGCTTCGCTGCGGATCTTCGTCACTATGCCGGCCCAACAGCGATACAGAGCGCGGCAGGTAAGGGTGATCTCGCATCGCGTGCGGTGTTGGGAGAGAAGGTTCTGTTACCAGGTGTTGAGCAGAAAGTACTCCAAGCTCAACAAGCGTTCACTGATGAGACGCAGGTAGGGGTTGATAAGGGTAACGAGATTATCAAGTGGCTAGCTGATAACGGCCACATGGAGGAAGCCTCGAAGCTGGCAACAGGAGCAGGGGCGAAGGCGAGAGCAGGAGTTCGGGCAGTCCGTGTAGATGAACGGGGTGAGGCACAACTCGACATAGCCCTCCACGCACAGGAAACCGCAGAGGCACGAGAGCGTCGCTTAGCACGTGAGGCAGCTGGTCGAGAGACAACACGTCAGCAAGCAACGGTGAGATTTGAGGAGTGGCAGAAGAACGTCGTTGAGGGGAAGACAGACTTTTATGTTGACGCTCTGACCGGTGAACCTATCTCGGATAAACCTCTTCGTTTTGCTGAGGCTCAAGCACTTGCAGAAGGGGGGACTGCTATTCCTAGGGGTGTGGCAGAAGCTCGACGGGATATGACTATTTGGGTTGATGAGAAATGGGATCCGAGAACGGATATACAACTCGACAAGATTGTGTACGCATCCATCAATGCTATTGATCCAACGGACCCGGATCACGGTAATGTGAAAGGAAAGATCCCTCTTGCACTTGCTCGTATTAGAGCGCAGGCTGTGGAACGTGGGAGGGCGGCTGTTCGTTTAAAGCCAACCCAGACACAGCAACTTGAGGCAGAGTGGGCGGTTGACTTTGCGGCGCGTTACACCATTCCAGGGAAGCTAAGTCCACGTCAGAAATCATACGTGCGTTTGCTATCTCCTTCAACCATACGCAATGTTGAGGTGAAGGGAGCACGAGGAGAATCCCTCAGTGCTCATGTGGATAAACGTTTGTCGAAGGATAAGTTTAAACAAGGTTTGATCGTTGCCTTTGGGACAGAGACCGAAGGTTATGAGGTGTTGAAGAACCGATACATTACCGCAGGTGATAGGTTGTTTGAGATGCTCGCACAGACACACCGAAACGAGTTGCCGAATCAAGGTCGCTTCCTTCGTGTGCTTGGGGATGAGATGGACAAACTTATCACTCCGTTCTTTGAGGAAGGAGTAACGGCTACAACGGTAGCAGAGTGGGAGCAGAAAATGGACGTGGAGGGGCTGTCTGTTGAGGATGTGGCTGCCAAGGCGTACAGACGCCTAACCAGCAAGGAAGCTCCTGCCACTATCACGCCCGCCCGTGCTGAGCCGGTGATGCAGTCCAGTGGATCTGAGCGAACTGTTGCGCCTCCTGGTGGGCTGGATGAACCTGGAGTTGTGGGGTTAGACACGTTGACGGAGAGTGATATCTACGTTGGTGACTTCGCGGCAGATATTCCTATGCTTAGAACTGCAATCACAACGTTTGTTGAGAGTAAAGGTGTGAATCCTACAAGAGCGCAGATTGAGGAGATTCTCTCGGCGAGTGGGTTCTCTCCCACCGAGATTAACCTATTTATACCTGACTACATTCGACAGACTAAAGATACTAGGATAACCACCCGATGACTGAGTTTGCATTCAAACGATCCGAGCAGGAAGAGGAAGAGCCACAGACTCAACCGACGTCTGAGTTTGCGTTTCAACGAGCACAGCCTGGAACACCGGTGGAAGATGTTCAGATTCCTGTCGATGAGGCGGAGAGGACTAAGTATCGTTTCCCCGTTACGGGAAGTCCTATCCCTGACCTAATACATCAGATTACTGCTCCTGCCACTCAAGTTCTTGGCTACGTTTGGGATGAGGGTCGTGGACAGATTCGGCAGATGTGGGGAGGCTTGAACGATTTCAACATGTCCTTCTGGCAAACTGCCGATGAGGTAACAGAATTTCTGGCAAACGAGGTTAATATTGCGGCCGATACATATGGACGCCTTACCGATCCGACTCGTGCCGGGCAGAAACCCGAGCCGTGGGCTGCGCCGGAGATCATCCGACCTCCCGACATTTTCAAGGATCTTTATCTTGACGCCTACATAAACTCCATGTCGGTTCAAACCGATACTCTTATGGAGAAGTTCTCTCGCCTCCTTGGACACTCAATTCCAGCAGTTATGGAGATGGCAGCGTTTCGTAAGTTCTCCGTCGAGCGAGCTGCGCAGTTTGGAGTGCGAAGCCTACCTGGTCAGGCTGGTGTCGGTGTGGGAAGTATGTTTGCATACGGTGGCTTCAAGGGAGGCATTGCTGGAGCTACTGACCTCGCTGCGTTGGACATGCTGAATGGGATTTTGGGCGGCTTTTCCTGGCCGGTACGGGTGATGGGTTTGTCGTCATACATGGCTCAGCAAGCGTCATTACATGGCGAGACGGGCATGGATGTAGCTGCCCAAGGCATTTTGGGTGGGCTGTATGGAATGATGGGGAATGCCGCAAGAGGGCCAGCTGAACGTGAGATGCTGATGCTCCTCAAGACGCCTATTAGGGATTGGGTGGGTAAGTTGGCTGATGCTGAATTGTTGGGGAATCCGAAGTTGAGCCCCGCCTTGATGAAGGTTATCCAGCGCAGCGGTGCGAAGTATCTTCAAGACTTCCATCCCTCGTTGTACGAAGCTGCAATGGTCGGTGAGACTGGCAACTTCCCTGAGCCCTTTAGCTCTCCGAAGAATCAAGTTACAAGATTTCTACATGGAGAGTTGGGCGAAGCTTGGGGACTTAGGAAGTATCTCGAAGGTCCAGGAGAGAATCCTATTAACGAGGCTGCTCTAATTCGTTCGTTCGATAAATTGCTGCAACAACGAGACACTAATCATATGCTGATCGGGCCGGAACGGGCGAAGATTGCACATAGCCTCGCGAGGGCTACGATAGAGTCCGATGCTGCGTTCTTTGGGCGGAGGTTGGCGAAGGTCGAGAAAGACCTACCGCTGGGGCAGGAGCCAACTGAGACACCAGAAGCGCGGAAGCAACGTATCGAACGAGAACAACCTGTAGACATTGTGCGACAAGGTGAGCTGGTGCGTACGACTCTACGGGGAATCAAGCCTGCAGAGCGAGTTGTCAGACTCCCAAAAGCCCTTGTGGGACGGGACGACGTGGCTGAGATAACTGTCCCCAGTGATCGTGTTGGTGGAGTTCAACGAGAGCTAGCGGATGGAGAGGCCAGTGTTGTACGTCTGGAGCAGTTGGATAAGCAACGTGCGTTGACAGCACGAGAAGTTGCTGCCACGGTACAGACTCAGGCATTTGATAGACAGTTCAAACTCAAGGATCGTTTGGAGTCACTCGGTCCTATGGGACATGAGACTGTACTCTATATGGAGGCTTACCTAAATGCACCAAAGGCCGTGCAGCACAAAGTAGCAAGGATTGGGAAGTCTATACTAGGTGGACTCACGAAGGTAGAGGGACGAAAACTTGACGTAGCTATTGGCTCTATTGCAGCAGCGGAGACACTTCGGAGAAACAGAGCTGCGGCTAAGCGTTTTGGTTACGGAAATAAACAGCCTGCGGATTACGACGCTACATACCAGACCATACTTGAGTCGATTCAACCCGAACGTCGTGCGATGTTCCGCTCCGCGATTGATACGGCTTTCCACGAGGCCGGACAAGCAAAGCTAGAGAGGATGCACGCTCGGGGGTTGATTCAGGATCATGAGCTTGCAGCGATGGCGAAGCTGCAATATAGCCCACGGTTGTATATGTCGAGGCTGGAGGAAATCTTAGGTAAGGACGAGGGCATCCCCGCGCCAATGAATGTCCCGACTTCGGGAATTAAAGATATTGGAGAAGGAAGTGCTGCACTGCCCGTTCACAGTCATCTGACACTAATGATGGGAAGCATTGCGCACTTTGAAACTCGCATACGCAAAAATGATGTGCTTCAGTCATTTGGACGTGTTGCGGAGGCTGTGGACACAGATCTAGTTCGCCGCGCAGTTCCTGACTCAGAGGGTGTAATACGCAAGCAAGCTGGTTATGGTACAGTTGACTATATGGATCAAGGAGTGAAGCGAACCTTGGTTATGCCTGAGGAGAGTATCAAGTTGTTGAATCTCGATTCTGGTGTATCGCAGAAGATGGGTCAATGGCAACAGGTTGCACTTGGTCTAGCGTTTATGACACCTGGGGTTAAGACTTTTGCTACTGTTGCAAATCCTGAGTTTGCTGCTGCTGCAATTCCACGAGATTTAGGTTACCTGTGGCTTGCGGATGCCAATAAGATGGGATATAGTGAACTCATGCCTTTAGCGGGGTTGCAGCTAGGTCGAGACTTCATAGCGGCGCTTGGAGATGTACTCGCAAGTAAGCTGCCCGCTAGGGTGAAATCAAAGCTACCAGGCTTCTTACCAAAAGGAGAAGGGGTAGACAGTCTTATCGAAGACGCTGGTGGGTTCTCACTCTACGGTATGTATGCACATACTGCTTCAGCCGGCTATGGTTATCGCGCGTTATTTGGTCAGACACAGGGATCACCCAAGGACTGGCGAACTTGGGCTAAAGGTGGAGTGCGAGCGTACTACAAAACTCTGCATTCCTTGGCCGCCGTGACTGAGATTGGTGAGATGTCGGTGCGCGTAGCGTACGCAAGTCGACTTCAACGGAACGGGATGCCGAGAGAACTCGCGAACATGGAGGCGATGAAGATACTGAACTTCGCCCGTAAAGGATCGACGATGGAATGGATTGATCTCGGGATTCCCTATGCGAATGCCACGGCGCAAGCGTTTGACAATCTTGTACGATCAGCACGGAAAGATCCTGCAGCGTATCAAGCAAAGATTGTGCAGCTGATAGGTGCTGAGGCTGGTCTTTACATGACCAACCTGATGACTAACCCTGACGGATGGGAGGCGGTATCAAATAGAGAGAGGATGAATAACTTTGTCGTGATGCTGCCGAAGGATTTCCATTACATTGATGCACACGGCAACATTCGATACGGGTACATTAAGGTCAAAAAGGAGAACTTCGCGCTTTACACGCCTTTCTCCGCAGCGTTGATGGGGACACTTGACAAAGCGTACTTCGAGCGTGAGATTGGGCCGTACCTAGCTGAGTCGATGAAGGCATCACTTCCGTATAACCCGGGTCGACTACCGCCGAGTGTAGATGCTCTATTTGCATCTCAGGGGTTCGATACCTTTTGGTTCCAGGATGTCTGGCGTGGTGATCCGAGGTTGCCTGAGGCTGAGTATGATGCAGACACACCGAAACCGTATGTCAACATCGGAAAATCACTTAACCTCTCCCCCGAACGTATGAAGGCGGCGGTTGACAAGTTAGTGCCGAATAACCTTGCGATGGGAGTCTTCGGTCTTATGCTCGACAGTCCAGAGCCAATCCGTGCGGATCTATACATGGAGATGTGGAGTAAGATCCCAATGTTGCGGCGGTTTGTATCGTTTACGACCCCACTCTCGCAAGAAGGAGAGAGATTAGATGCTGCCTACCGTCGGGCGAATACAGACAGATTCTATCGTGTAACTGAACCAGGTTTGGCTATATTAGTTGATATTCAAACTGGCAGGAAGACAAGGAGGGAAGTTGAGCAGATGCTGACCAGCGGTGAGGGAGAGTACTTCAGCCCTGAAATGACTGACCTCGACCGCGTGAAGATTGCAGAGATGTACAAGGGGTATATTGGAACTAAAACTCTTTGGGAGAAACTGGAGAAAGAAGATCCGGATCTGTACTTCCACATGCCCTCGCCGTTCTGGTTTGGGAAGCTCCGTTCGATAGGTGGTGAGGAGAGGGCGATTGAGTACTTTGAGGAGTGGCGAGATTTGCCGAGAAAGCAACGCCGGCATTTTGAAGCTTTGGCAAACGCCGCAGGGTTGCACAGTAACAGGGCGTTCCAGGGGGAGTTTGATAGGTTGAAGAAAGAGCGGGGCCTCAGCTTTCTGGGGGAGGCGGAGTAGGTTCTCTGTCTTCAATGATCGTGTACGTTGCGTCTTTTCGTGTAGGATCCATCACAACTGTAATCGCCTTCATGTACTCTAACGTATCCTGTACCGCCATCAGCGTGGTGAAGTCAATGTCTTGATAGAACCGCCTGATGATCTCTGACCGTTTTGCCGTCTTGACTTTTCCGAGGTAGTTCAACACCGCATAAGCCGCTTGGCCAGTTGATGCACTCCCCAGTCCACCGAACACCACGGGCATATTCTTCTCGGCTAGTTCCAACAACGCCCTCGCGCGTTCAAAGTCCTTGAGTGATACCTTCATACTATCGCCTCGACTGGCAGTCATGGTGAGGCATAACTTTCGCAGATGTGTCTGCCGTCGTTCACAGTACGACGCAAAGCGCCTGTCTTTAATCGGCGGCTTTCCTTTGGCCAGCATCTGGTCTTGCAGGGTGTACCAGTCGATGTAGGCCGCTTCAGCCTCACGACCAAACTCAACCTCCCCAGATAGAAGGGCAATTCGTTGAAGATCTTTCACCAGCGCGGTGCGGAGAATTCCATGTTCCTTGAGAAATCTCTGCCGAGGAACGAGTTTAGCTTTGTTGTGTTCAAGGACAAAAATGATCCTCGCTGTAAAGCCACCACCGATTGCCTCAAGTGGCAGCATACTGGTGATCCACTCTGGTGCCGTCGTGCCGAGGAAGTTGTAGCAGAGGTTCTTTATCTCATCTTTACCTTGATGCTTTGTCTCGTATTTCCAACTGTGGAGACTGTCGTACCAGTCGGTGAGGAGGGCGAGGAAGCGAATGTCGGTTTGACCTAGAAAGACTGCTAGTTCAGAGCTGAACGTTGTCAGTGCGGCTTGGTAACCGATCTTCCCTTGCTGCCGCATGTCGTAGGTGGAAGTTGAATCCGCTAGCTTTCTAATGAGCGCCTCGCGGGTGATAGCCTGTGCAGTCATAGGGATGTTGAGTTGTTCGAATATATCCTGACCAATACCGAGGGCAGTGCTACGGCGGGTTCGTCCACTGGGGCCGACTAGGATGATATAAAGATTGGGATAGATCTTCTCTACTCCCCAAGAGAGAAAGACCCTCCGTTGAAGCGCACCCGCGATACATGACACTGCAACCCAAGCATGATAGGCTCTAGGTGGCTCAGTGTCTTCTGTGTATTGTAAATACCCTGTGATCCAATCCTCAAGTTCACGATTATTGCTCACTAGAACAGATTCCCTTGTGAGTCCACCATTCCTTTATAGCCACACCATTTACACTCAGCATGAAACGATGCACCATCAAAGCCTGTATAGTCATATCCGACAAAAATGCTGTGCCAATCAATCCAACATAGAAATCGCTTAACTATTTCCATTTTGTCCTCCTTGGTCTGCCACGTTTACAGCCACAGCTCTTTGTATGACCGCTAGTAAGATTGGACTGTCGCACAACGAGGTATTCCCCGCAAGAGCAGCGACAGGCCCAATAGGATTGACTGAGTTCATCCTTCAAGGCTAGACTCAGCACTATCAATCGGCTGAAGCGCCTCCCTTCTAACTCGCTCATGAGCATCCTTGGCTTTACTCAACAGGCCTGGTAAGTCGGTCATTAGTTGATCCATAGAGTCTGCCTTGAAACTTACTACTGTACCCCAACTGAAGCCGAGCTTGAAATCTGTTTTGATACGAAATGTTCGTTCTTGGAAACACAGCCCATCACTAAGATGCTCTTGTGTTCGTAAAATAGCCCGCGCGAGATTCTCAACATTGTCATAGGGCATCTGCATCAATAACCCATCGTGCATGTTGTTGAGTATCTCAACCTGCCGCATGAACGAGGTTTGGTCAGCATAGATACGTTTCTGTCCATTCTGTGTATTCCGCGCTAACGTTGATTGTGGCATGAAGTCAAGTGCGTCCTTGAGGAGATTGTCGTCACTAGGACCAAGGAAGATACGTTTACGGCCGTATAGATCATAGAGAGTGCGATCGGCCTTCATCCTAGCCGCGACATAGTCCCAGAAACCTGTCTTAATACCAGGGTAGGCTTTGGGATAGCCTTGGACAACACGGGCAGCATCCTCAGGTTCAACCTCGTACTCTGCGATAAATCTATCTTCGCCCATTAGGTAGTTGAGTCCGTGGTTGGAATGTTTCCCAACTGCACGACAAGAATACGTCCGTGGGAAGTAGGCGGTAGGATTAGCTGCAAGTAATTGTTCTTGTCGCCACTCGGGATGTGAATCTTCCAGCTGTCGTCGGCACTTATCAATGTGAACAGGAGCTCTTGAGTCCCCAATGAGATCATGCTCGGCTTCGATATAGTCTTCTGGGAGTCTGGTGATGAACTTGGCGGTTTCAATGTGCGCATCGAGGTTATTCTCCACAATATGGATCATCCGACTATCGCCGCAGATGTAGGCCACAATAACCCACTCACCCTGCACTTTGTCGGGGATAAAGAATACACGACCTTCATCAGCAACAACAAATTTTCGTATTTCTCTTGGGACATTCTGCATGTTGAGGCCAACCTTTTTCTTATACCCCCTGAGGAGTTGGCTGGAGGAATAGCGGGTGTTGACAGTCCCAACAGGATTCATCGCACCACGCAGGCGCTGATCATCGTCGAGGGAGATGTCAACGTATGTGCCTAACTGCTTCACGGCTCTGCGGATAGCCTGAACACATTTTGCCTCGGGCATAGGCGCGCGGTGCTTAGTTCCATCAGCGAGTCGCTGCATGGCCTTGTCATCAGTTGTAGCTTTCCCTGATGTGCGGCTAGTGAATGGAGATATATTCTTCTCAACGTAGAAATACTGCATCAACTGCTTTGGACTGTTGGCGTTCAGCTCTCGCCCAGCAAGCGTGTTTAATCTCTCATGGAGAGTGTGAATCTCAGCTGTGAGTCTGTCCTTCAGATGTAGTCGTAGCTCGTTGTCTGTACGAACCCCACGGACGGACATATAGATCAACGAAGGAAAACATTCGATAACGTGGTTGTAGAAATCAACATAGCCATCTCGGTCTTCTTCAAGCTGCTCCCACAGTTGAGGCCAGATTTCCGGCAACACCACGGAATCCTTCGCACTGTAGATGCGGAAGTTGTCCATACCCATCTTGCGGCCAATTTGCTTATCTGACCAAACTTTTCCCTCATCTTTCCAATACGGTTCATCGGTGTAGATGGATGAAATGACTGGGAGGCTCTTGCGCAGTTCGGGATATAGAATGTGGTGGGCGATCATGGTGTCGAAGATAGGACCTCTAGTGATGATCCCAAGGTTCTCGAATAGAAACTGTGTATCGAAAATAAGATTCTGCCCAAGCTTAGCAACACTTCGATCACCGAGGATAGCCGCGATTGCCTTCCATAGCATGAGTTCGCGTTCTGCGGTGTAGTCAGAGAAGGAGATCGAGATAGCATCGTATGTGTTCTTTGCGAATGAAATACACGAGACTTGATTGTTGATGGTCTCGATGTCAAACGGTGCAGTGCCAGACTGATGAACAGCAGCGAGGTACGAGAGAGCTTGATCAAACGTAGGACGGACGAGTAAGTTTCTGTTCGGAATGCCTAGTTCCCGTGTGTCTTGGTGGCGTTTGACCTTTTTGAAATCCTCGGTAATGAGGTAACGATCGAAGAAGTTCCTAGCCTTCGCACCAGGCTTGTCGTACAATGTTGCAGCTGGGTGGATAGTTGGAATGACCTTCCGCCCCTCGACGAGTGTACAGGGGTAAACACTCCCACGTACATTCTTGATCCCTGTCAATCCTGTCAAAGCGTACAACGCGGTGTTACCCATAGGGACAAAGACGTTTACGGGAAGCTCAGATAATTCCTCCCGTAAACGGTCTACCCAAGTTTGACCAATCTCCGTGAAGCCCTTGCCTGTGAAGTAAGGTGTGATGATGTTATCGTTTTCACCCGGACGAACCTTTACAACGTTCGTAAGGTAAACCTCACCACGTATCATCCCGGCGCTATGGAGGCAACGTTCAAGGACTTCGCCAGCCTTGCCGACAAATGGTTCGCCGTGGATGACTTCCCATTTCCCTGGAGCCTCGCCGATAAGGGCAATCTTTGCATCCAAGGGGCCGACAGGTGGAACTTCACGGCGGTCGATCATAGAGGAAGCTCCTGATCCACGAGGATGGCCCACTCAATGAGGCCACGCTTCACGTGTTGCCAATACTGGCGGAGGTCTTCTGTGGTAGGGAAGT
>SDBT01018006.1_pt1 | contig 11121 bp, 14 predicted proteins | sample 2277101 | NCBI WGS metagenome assembly SDBT01 (sample SAMN10404973, study PRJNA504765) | marine sediment metagenome | isolation source: marine sediment core GS10_PC15, 103 cmbsf | place: Arctic Ocean: Southern Knipovich Ridge | collected 2010 | reverse complement strand
GGCAGATAATAACGGGATAACGACAATTAAGATGGGAGTCTGTGCTATCATCTTCTCAATCTCTTCCTCCCATGGCCGTAATGATTTCGTCTTCCTCTAATGTATGATATTTTCTGTAAATCATGATGGCGACTGCAAGTGCCACCCCCAAGGTTGCCACCATTACCACAATGGCTGTGAGCATGAGCACGTGGGGCAACGGGTTGGCATATTGCATCGCGTCAACGGCATGGCCTGCCTGCTCCAGCCCGTGGGCGTCGTGGCTTCCGTGTGCGTGCTCCAGGATGGGAACAGTGACGCCTTTTTTTACCGATGCAGAGATATAGAAAAATATGATAGCGGACTGGAATATGTTCATGCCGATGATCTTCTTTATCAGGTTCCTCTTTGCCATCATGGCATAGATGCCTATCACCATCAGGCCCACATACGTCCAGTAGTTGTAATGATCAACGATGAATTCAAACATGCTATCTTTCCCGTTTCTTGCGTCCTCTCCTCAACAACAGTATGCATGCCATACCAGCGGTAAACACAACCGTGGTTTCCCCCAGGGTGTCATAACCCCTGTAGTCCGCCAGAACCGAGGTCACCACGTTGGGAGTTGCCGTATGTTCAATGCTGTGGCGAAGGTAATAGGGCGATACATGCGTACTGGCAGGGGAATGGGGATCACCCCACTTGGGCATATCAAGAGTCCCATAGATAAGTGCGGCTCCTAAAAGCACTCCGGTAATAAGGCTTAAGATTTTCAATCTTTTGACCTCCTTTTCGTTTTATATACCGCTCCAATCATGAGCACCGTCCCGATACCTGCACTCACTGAGGCCTCTGTGAAGGCCACATCAATGGCGGCCATCTCGGTCCAAAGCATGCACATAAAGAAGCTATAGGCCCCAAGAATGACCACGGCACTCAAAAGATCTCTTGTGGTAATGGCTGCTATGGCACATATGTAGACAAAGACAACCAGAACAAGATTAAATGGTAGAATCATTTCTTGCCTCCTTCGCCCACGGTCCAAGGCTGAACCCCACACCGAAACGCCGCCCGTGAAATGGCATGGGTGGCGGTAGGTTGCGCCAGAAACATGAACACCGCAATAAAAACGATCTTGGCACTGGTCAGCGAAAATCCATGATACACCGCAAGACCGATCAGTGACAGAAGCACGGCCAATGTATCTCCCTTACCAGTGGCATGGAGTCGGGCATAGAAATCGGGAAAACGTAGCAGCCCCATGGTCGCAGTGACAAAGAAGAAAAAACCTGCCAGCATAATCAATATAGATATGACATCTCTAACTACCATCACACTTCTCCTGTGCGTTCCAGATATTTTGCCAAGACTAAGCAACCCAGAAAATTCAACAAGGCATACACCATACTGATGTCGATGAACATGTCTATCCTGTCATAGATAACACCCATAAGCAGCAGAAGAATCAATGTCTTGGTGCCAATGGCAGACATGCCTGCCGCCCTGTTCAATACAGTGGGGCCGTAGGTGACCCTGTATAGACACAACAATACCAACAGACACAGCCCCATGCCAAAAAATAGGAAGAACTGACTCATTTTACACCTCCGTCATCTTCCTCGGATTCCCCCACAGTGTATATTGCGAAAAAGATGATGCACATGACCGCCATTACTGCCAGGGCAACGCCGATCTCGACACCTAAGATACCCAGTGACCTTGCCTCGGCCGTCGAAACCGGAAGAAGCTTGCTCAGCTTGCCGTAATCGAGATAGTTGCCACCCAATATCAAGCAAAGGACCCCGATGCCTCCATAGATCAAGACCCCGATGCTGCTAAACACTCCTGCCACCTTCTCGGACATCCGTTTTCTTGTTTGGTCAAAGCCGTGGGTAACGCCAAGCAGCACGAAAGCTGCCGCCAGAATAACACCACCCTGAAACCCTCCCCCTGGGCTGTAATGCCCATGCATGACCACATATAGCGCATAGGCCACAATAAACGGTACGAGCATTCTGGCCACGGTTTTCACGATAACGTCTTCGCTATCCTTTGTCATACCGGCCTCCGTCTACCCCCTAAACGCTGCATATATTCGCGCGGCATCCAGCACGTCCTGCACGTAAAGATGGTCCGCCTCCATAAAAATGTGCGCCACTTTGTCTTCCATGTCGCCAGTGTTAAGATCTTCTGCAACCTTTTTGCTCAATGCGTGCACATAATACACCCCGTCCTTGATATCCATGGTAATGGTGCCGGGAGTAAGGGTAATGGAATTCGCCAGAGTCACCCACGAGATATCCGTCTCCAGTTTTGTCTTAAACTTGATGATCTGGGGATCTATAGGCATCTTGGGGCTGAGAGCAAGAGACGCCACGTGGATATTGGACAAAACGATCTGCTGGATCAGCCAAGGGATATAGGCTATAAACCTGGCGGCTACGATATGCATGTCTCCAACCCTGGCATTGGCAAACAGCAAGTCATGGAACAGGTAGCCTGTCAGAGCACAACAGATTGCACCAAGAGTGAGATGAAAGGCGTCAAACTTTCCTGAAAGCAACATCCAAAATGCAAAGAGGATAAGACTGGTTCCAATAAAATTCTGAAATTTCGTTTTTCTTCTCTGAGCCCCCGCAAACAGCTCCTGCCACCTTTTGTTCTCCCGAAATCGGGTCTCCTCAGCCGTAAACTGAACAGCAGTATCCAGTAATCCCACGGCATGCCCCCTGGCCTTTTCCATAATCCTGAAAGCGTTCTCTGTCGCCTCCATTAACAAGGTAACTTCCATCCCGTTCCTCCTAAGGAGCCAACCCGAGGTTGCCCCAATTTCTTCAAACGGTCATCTGTCGGTTGCCCCATTTGGCCCGGGGGCCCTGCCCCGTACACCAGGTGCCTTTTTCAACGAACCACCATTGTTGGCACGATAGATGCTCCTGCCACCCGATAGCAGTAACTCCTTGACATGATTCCCTTCAAACCCGACTTGCTGTTGCCCCCCATAACGATGCATGTCGCACCATAATCTTTTGCCGCAAGCATGATTTCCTCGCAGGGTTTACCCGCATAAATATGCGATTCAGCATCTATCCCCCCGTCCAGCAATCTCTTTCTGGTCTGTGCAAGTCTTTCTTTGAGATCTCGCATATCTCTTATGGACAGCCTTTTCTGTATAACATTGACGATCTCCAACTCCTTTATGATATCTTTGAAACCTAAGAGATAACCCAAGGCCTTCTCTGAAGCAGGGGACCAGTCTGTGGCAAACACAACATGAGCAAATATGCCCTGTTGTCCGGCTGCCAGTGTTTCCCCATTTTCAGGCAATATGATAACAGGCACCGGAGAAGCTTTGAGCAAATTCCTTGTCAAGGATCTTCGAAGCCGCCCACCTTCATTTGAGCTCAGACTAACTGCAATGAGTGAAACGGCCTCCTCACGGGCAGTCTTCAAGATACCTCTCACCAATGGACCATCTGCGACCAAGGCCTTTGCGGCAATGTCATATTCTTCCAGTGTTTTTTCGCGGTCTTTGCCCTTGGCGGAGTGCAAGAATACGATTTCTTCAAGACCAAGGCTGCGAAGATCCATCAACCGCTGAATTCCAGCAGACCTTGACTGCCTGACGTCCATGGCGTAGAGTAGTTTTTTTATTTGCATCATGTATCTACCAGGTTGCTCAGGATTTCTGAAATGAGCATTAGCCAAGGATCTTCTTTACCGCGGCCAGCAGGCGCTCCGGGGGAGCTGGCTTTTCTATGTAAGCCTCCGGGTCCGGCACGCTTTCACCGCCAGATTCTGTCAAGGCAGCTTGTGCTCTCAGTAAAGTTCGCCTGGCTATGCCGGAATATATGATGACTGGAATATCTCTCAGGGAATCAGAGGTCTTCAATTCGCGATACAACCTGATCCCACTCTGTTTCGGCATCAAGATATCCAGAATGATCAACTCGGGCTTCTGTTGCCTTATCATGTCCATGGCTTCTTCGCCATTTGTGGCGAGCAAAGCCTCATACCCGTTCTCTTCCAACACGGTCGAAACGAGATCTCTTGTATCTATTTCATCATCCACGCTCAGTACCGTTTTTCCCATCAAGATTTCCTCCACGTCTGTACTTGCATGTAACGATGTCTGCTCACACCCGCCCACGAAAAGGCTGGGTCAAAAAAAGATAAAATCACCACAAACGCACGAAAACACGAAAAAGGAATCCTCAGGTACATTTCGTGCCTTCGTGTCTTCGTGGTTGTGTTTCATAGCTCTTTCCAAAAGCATGCGGATTTCACGGCCCAGCACCTAAAACGCAAAGACAACAAAAAGCGAAAACAGAAAAGCAGAGACACAGAAACCGCCAGGACAGGTTTGATGCATGTGATTGTTTCCATAGGCTTGTTTCACCGTCTTTTTATTACTCTCCCGCAATATTTCGGGATGAGTGGAGTGAACTGAGGTCCGCTCCGAGCGCTGATTCTACCATTTGTCGTATTTCCTGTTCGCTTACCGGCTTGTGCAGACACCCAAAGGCGCCAAGACCAACGGCTTCTTTGATCTCCTCTTTCTTGTTGGTGCGCGGAAGATACAGCACTTGCCAAGCCGGAATCTCATTCAAGACGATCTGCAAGTCCATCAAGCGTGGCTGGGAACAAGTGGCCGCATCAACCACCACCACACCCTTCTCATTTGCGCTGGAGTTTTCCACAAAATCCTCGCATGTCTCGTAAAGGGTCAGGTCGTGGCCGAAATCCTTTGAGATCCTTCTCATGACTTTCTCAAGTCCTCGGTCCAGCGTGATGAGCCCCAGCCTGTAATCCATCGACGACCCTCTCGCGGAAATCTTTGGAAGATATCCTCTTTGGGATAATCTCCTAACCCTCAACCAAATTGAAGGCCTCTCAATCTCAGAGGTCTTTGCTGCTTGTCCGGCCAAAGGGACCTTCCTCTAAACAGACAGATCCAAGCCCCTCGAACCCGACAAACAGTGTCCACAAAACTCGTCTAGTGTCCATCCACAAATGGTCTTTTTGCCCAATCTCTGCGTTATGCTAAAAAAATAATCCTCGGAATATCAACTATATGCCTGTGGTTATTTTTTTCGCATACCTTGATCTTGAACAAGAATCCTCATTTATGGATAGGCACTCGTCTAACTTTTCTCAAAAACAAGATAAGGAACAATACAAATGCAGCGACGCCGCTTTTTTCTTACACAAGATGCGTGCCAAGCGCGGGAACGACATTCAAAAGGGCAGGTGGGTTTTGAATAATCAGTCTAATTTATTGAGAATCTTTGTGCTCGTGAAATTAAGAGCAAGGGCATAGGCTGATCAAGGAGAGAGGCCAACTGTTCAATATCCGACCCGCAAGCCAGCCCGGACGGAAAAATTGTTTGCAGATTCAATATATTAAAGGTTGCCCAAAATACAACGCCTGGGGCTCGGAATTGTCCAAAATACGACCCGAAACTACTTTATGGTTGGATATTGTACCGCTTGAGCTTGCTGTAAAGGGTGCCTCGACTTATGTCCAACAGGCGAGCGGCTTCATGCTTGTTCCAATTACACTGGCGCAGAACAGTGGCAATAAGATTCTTTTCGTTTTTTGACAGGGAGAAGTCCCTGACGGCACCTGGTTGGTTCTGAATCCTGCCAGGCAAGGCCTCAGCCCCGATGCGCCTGCCCGAAGCCAAGACAACGCATCTGGCCGCAGTGTTCTGAAGCTCTCGCACGTTTCCCGGCCAGTCGTAGTCCATCATGAGCTTCATGGCCTCGGTATCAAATCCAGTGATCTCTTTTCCCTCAATGAGGCAATAGGTCCTGAGGAAGTGATTGGCCAGGAGAGGAAGGTCTGCGATACGCTCTCGCAAAGGCGGCAGCTTGATAGGCAGGACGTTTAGCCGGTAGTAGAAATCTTCCCTCAACCGCCCTGCTTTCATCTCCCTTTCAATGTCCTTGTTGGTCGCAGCAACAACCCTTACATTGACCTCCACGGCCCGTTCTCCCCCCACACGCTCAAAACTCCTGTCCTGCAGGAATCTCAGAAGCAGCACCTGGGTTTCAAGCGGCAAATCAGCTACTTCGTCCAAAAACAATATGCCACCCTGGGCCCTTTCCAAGCGCCCTCGCCTTCTGCTCACAGCCCCGGTAAAAGCACCCTTTTCATGCCCGAAGATCTCTGAGTGGACCAAGGTGGGAACAAAGGAAGAGCAGTGGGCCACCACGAACGGCGCATCCTTGTACTTTCCTGCCTGATGTATGGCCCTGGCCACCAGTTCTTTGCCTGTGCCGCTTTCTCCTGTAACAAGCACCGTGCTCTCTGAACCAGCAACTGACTGGATGAGCCGGTAAGTCTCATGCATGGCCCGACTTCGGCCAACAAGGCCCATGAATTTGTCCGGTCCGGTAAGCTGCTCTCTGAATGCCTCCTCTCTGACCTCCTTGGAAACCTGGTAGCGCATGACACCGGAAATTTGACTGATCAGGGTCTCAACAAAGATCAGGTCGTCTTCGACATCCATATCCGCAGAAGGCGACCCCAGCACAAAAAGGCCGTAGCACCTGTCCTCCAGTTCAATGGGCATTGCCATCCAGGTGCGAAATCCCGTGGTCAGTTCCCTTATGGCTGTGGGGCAATCACTGGATTTTCTTGTTGAGCACATTGCCTCCATTTTCTCTTTTGTCAAAAGCTGAAGCAGGGCTTCTTCCAACTTGAGGTTCCTGATTTTCCTTTCGGCTCGATCAAAACAGGTTTCTCTGATTTCCTCTCTTTGTGGCCGCGGAAAATAGATACTGTCTCGCTCTGGGGTGAGCAAGAAGACCCAGACGTCGAAACCGGGATAGAACTCTTGCATCAGTTCATGAAGGACCTGACACATCCCGTTCAGATCGAACTCCTTGGTCAACCTCCAAAGAACACCGTTTATGGCCTCAAGTTCGTCGTGGCTCCTTTCAAGTTCCTTTTCAGCCTCCTTCTGCTCGGTCACGTCTCTGGCGACCTGAATGAGCCGGATGGTTTCACCGGCTTCGTTTCTGACTGGCACTCCATAACAATCCCAATAGCTTTCCGATTCCCTTCCGCCAATTCGAGGCTTCCGCATGATCGAGTGTTCAATTCTGCCCGTTTCCAGTGCCCTTTTTGTAGGACACCCTTCACACGGATCATCTCTGCCAAGAAGTAGTTCGTAACACGTATGGCCGGCAATATCTTCAGGAGCTATGCCGAACTCCTCTGTTGTCTTTTTGTTCGCCCAGATGATTTTCATGTCTGTTCCAACATAGCGAATCATATCAATCGATGCATCAAGGATCGCCCGCTTCTGGGCTTCACTTTCAAGCAGAGATTCCTCGGCTTGTTTGCGCTGCGTAATGTCTTTCATGTATTCGATGACACCTATCACACGGCCGCCAGGATTTTTCAGGGGAAATGCAGAAACGTCCAGCCATTGAGTGGGGTCTTCTTCTGACGGGTGAGGGACAATTTCGCTGTGAGCATTGCCAGTGGAAAGGCTGCGCAAAGACGGGCACCCGGGACATGGAGACTCCCTGTTCTGATAGGCTGCGTAGCATTTCTTGCCAACAAGTGGCATCTGGGCAGCATGTGTTTTTTCCATCCAAGGATTCACCTGGATTATGTTCAGGTCACAATCCATAACCACCATGCCGTCCTGTATGGCGTCAAACACGGTCTGGAGAAAACGTTCGTTCTCCCGCAACGTGTGTTCAGCCCGCTTGCGTTCGGCAACCTTTTCTTCTTCGATCTGAAATATATCCCAAAAGAGGCGGGCCCCCACGTTACCCATCAACCGAATGTGATCCGGCTTGGTTCGAAAGATCTCGTTGACTATCTCCTCACGGCCTGTCACCTCAATGATCAAGTTCAGGTCCTCCAGTTGGTACAGGTCACGGTAGTCTTTGGTTGTAAAAATGCCCTTTTCCTGGGCATAGCGGTAGCCAACGGCCATTGGATCGATATCTGCTACTCCGATGAGTTTCATGCGAAGCTGGCTGAGTCTTTCGGCAAATATCATGCCTATGATGGCCTTGCACGCCATGCCGCCACCCACAATTGCCACGTTGAGTGTTTCATGGTCTTTCATGGCTTGCTCCTTGTGTCATTTGCGGTTGACCCCTTGGCCGATTGACTAATAACATCCAGTATCTACTCCGTTCTGCACATCCCTAACCTTTAGGCATTTAAGGCACTTTTTCAGCCGTCGTAGCTATAGGCCACGATGGCGAAGTCGGCAGCTCACTTTAGGCACTCCTCAGTAATGCTCTATGCCCTTTGCTCTACGCCACAAAGGGTTGGAAATTATACAGCAGGGAGTAGCATACAGTACGGTACAGAGGGGGGATTTGTCAAGGGATGAGGCGCACTTATCGTACGTCGGAATGACGAAAGATGAAGCACAACGCCGCAGATGGACTTTTTACGAAGCCGTCAAATGTAGTTAGGGTTTTTTTCCATCGCTCTGCCTCTTCGACAGAAGGTGCTCAGCTGGCTCTTGCACAACAGGGTTGCCCTCCTTCACAAGATTCCCATAGGCGACTCTCACACGCTCTCTTTGTCTCTTAACACAGGGAGGGATGGAAGCCAGATTTTCTCCCTGGTACGGCGATTTTTGGGCAATAGCCAGGCAAAGGTCCATCCCCTCTTCGAGATTGTTTTTGAACTCCTCCAGAGTTTTGAGTTCCTTGGGCGTATGTGTGCAACGCGCCACCTGTTTTTCAAAGTGGTCCACATACATCACGATCTCCTTGGCAAACATGTGCGGCCGTTCAGATGAAACCAGCGACGGACCCCTTCCGTAAATGTGGTCTACCATTTCTCTAAGTGTGTACGTTTTGTCAAACCAGGCAATATTAGGACCAGGGCATATTGACTGCGGCGCGCTCTTCTCCTTGGCGATGCCCAGAGCGACAAGGGCACCGTTACCCAGATGGTCACAGATACAGGCCTTCTCCACAACCTTCCTACGAAGCCTTTGTTTCTCCCGATCTGAAACTGCCATGCTGTCTATATCTTCTAGTTTCCTCTTTTGATATCTCCTGGAGGCAAGACAAATAGGTTTTTCGGTAAACTCGGTGTTGGATACGAGGAAGTGCTTTGGGCAAGGAGAACCGGGCCTGCCTGATGCCACCATGTTGCAGGTCCATATCTCTGATCCGGTCTTGCGCACATTGTTAAACGGAATCTGCAAGGGGGACACATCACTCACGTACAGCTCTTTTTCCCCAGCCTGTTCCAAAAGTTTGCGGGTGGGTGCATCCACACAGGTGGCTTCGGGGACCAGCAAAAAGGGGCTGGCCCACCCCGTGAGGTCCATGCCAAAATCCTCCCTGAGCCTACGCACTTCCCCGTGGGTGCCAAGGCCCCCTTGCACGGTGATGAGGGGTTGGCTCTTCAAGGCCGACTCAGGATATTGCCACCCCATCTTGTTGTAATACTTTTGAATCATGGGCTTAAACTCCGTGCCCAGAAGTTCTCGCTTCTCCTTGAAGTCCTTCAAAAGGCCTGGAAGCAAGCTGCCGTTGGAAGGAAAGGCGTGGCCGCCGCAATTGAGCCCTGATTCAACGCGGAATTCGTGAACCTCCAGACCTTTCTTTGCCAGAAACTTCCCCTGGATCAGAGCGGACCGAAAGTCACTCACCTTGAGAATGATCCTCTTTTTGGTTTCGCCTTTTTCATCCCTGTAAAAGTCTCGAAATCTGGTCATGTAGTTGAATAACTTCTGGTTGATCCCGGCCGAAAATACGATGCCGGACCGAAGACCGCTGTGGGCATATCCTCTGAGAGCGGCCTTGGCATCGCTGAACTCGTCAGCCAGGGGCAAGCCTCTCCTGTCGAAATTGACGCAGTCCAGTTTGACCATGATATTGACGTCAATGGAGCCTGCCTGCATCCTACGTGTCAAATCCTCTGCCAAGGAGTCTCTTTCAGCCCCGGCCTTCATCTTAAGAAGCTTGTTGTGTCCCTTTTTTAACGGACTTTCTTCGGGAAGCAGGTCAAAATATTTGCTCTTGTCGTTGACCTCGAAAAAGGGCTGTTCTCTTATGGCCTCCATCTCAATTTGAACGATCTTTCTCACGGTTTCAAGATAGGCGGTGACTCTTTTTGCCCTGCCGTCGGGTTCGTTCATCGGCAGCTTGACATAGGCAAGGCCGTACTTTTCACTGTAATATTTGCGGATCTTTTCGAAGAAGATGTCATCTACAAGTGAAATGACCGATGCGATCCCAAAGGGGGCTACCCGGATAGGCGTATCAACAGAATGTCCGATGCCCATGACGGGAATATGAAACCTGTGGTGATGGTTATTCAAATATTCACCTCTTGACAAAATTTCAGATGGTTTCCTCTCTTAATGGTTGTCCCGTTCAATTACAACTCTTCGTCTTCCTCCGCAAGTATCCTGTGGAGTTCATGTCCGTCCGCGGCGTTCATCAGCCGTTGTCCAAAACTGCCGTCTTTCAGCAATCGGGAAATCTTGGAGAGCATCTTGAGATGAGCAGCTGCGGAATCTTCCGGGGCGAACAAGACAAAAAATAGGTGGACGGCTTTTCCGTCCATGGCTTCAAAATCAACTCCCTTGCGGCTCCGGCCGAACCCCATCAGCAGAGACTCCAGAACCTGCAGCTTTGCATGAGGGATACCAATGCCACCTCCAATGCCGGTGCTGCCCAAGCGTTCACGTTCCAACAGCACGCGAACTAGCTCCTCATGGTCAATGCCTGAGGCCTCCGCAATAGGAGCCGTGAGTTCTTCCAACACCCCTTTCTTGTCAGTGGCGTTCAGTTCAGCAATGATGGCCCCTTCTATCAGTGGATCCACGAGTTTCATGCCACAAAATATCCCTTCTGCAAATGGTGGGGGAAGCAGACTGCAGAAACCTGTCGTCTTTTTCCGGATGGGCACTCGATAATCGCAAATAGTGATCCACACGACAGCAGCGCCTTTCACATCGCCTGCAGGAAGATGGCATGACTGGCGCGACTGAGTTCGCAAATTCACCCCCAAGACAGTCCCAAGCTGACCTTACATTAATAGGTCAGCAGACTCACTCGGTCAAGGGAAAACCCAGATTTGTTCATGGCGATGCGTTGGTCAGTGAGTGGTGATTGGAAACTGGAAACTTGTGGTTTTGA
>SDBT01018005.1_pt1 | contig 11121 bp, 9 predicted proteins | sample 2277101 | NCBI WGS metagenome assembly SDBT01 (sample SAMN10404973, study PRJNA504765) | marine sediment metagenome | isolation source: marine sediment core GS10_PC15, 103 cmbsf | place: Arctic Ocean: Southern Knipovich Ridge | collected 2010 | reverse complement strand
ATAAGGTTTATGATATCAACGGCCGGTTTTATGTCAAAGCGCTCATCATTTTTGACCCGCCTTCGGACTTCTTCGAGATAATCCACGATGGTTGAGTGATGTTTTTTCAGGTATTCAGTGTCTTTTTTTGCAGGCGGGGTATCTAAACCTGTGTATGCACCGAATTCCTTTAAGGTGCTGAAACGTAAAGAACTACCTGTTTTTTCTGCCTTTTCGGGATCTATCGGGTCTTTTGGCAGGTCTTTTGTGCGGTCTTCTTCTTTCTCGCCGTTTTTTATGATATCAGAATATCTTACCATAAGATTGTCACTGCTTTGATAAAATTGCTCAACAAAACCTTAAATGGATTCCAGGCTGTTTGCAGATTTTCTGAACGTATGGAACGTCTTTGGTTTCGGGTTTTGCGTTATAACTAGAAATAATATATTATAACTTGCCAAAATTCAATCAAAATATTGCTTTTTCTTTAATTTTTTGATTTAGTAAATAAATAATATATGTATTTACAATACAATACTGTTAAGCTTAAATGAGACTTAATTTTAAGGAGAGATAGTAATGTTTTGCAGGACCGCAAATATAATTCCGGCACTTTTTGCAGGTTTCTTTGTTATGTTTCTTTCATCCTGTACCTTTGAGGCAAGGGGAATACCGGTGAAGGAATTTAGATCCCCGGGGACTGCCGAAGAAACAGATGTGAATCAGAAAAAAGAGATGGAAGAAGAGGTTGTCAGGATGAGCCGGGTGACAGAAAATAGTGTATTTACAGAAAAACGGGGCATCCCCGAGTACAGGATAGGCCCTGGCGATGTTCTGACTATCACTTTCTGGGACGGAGCCAAACCTGTGCCGTATGACACCGTAGTCAGGCCGGATGGAAAGATATCCTATTCCTACATGGATGATATTGCAGTGGCGGGCAGCACTTCACATGAGGTGGATGAAATACTGACGAGTGCGCTTAAAAAATATATAAGGAACCCCAGAGTTGATGTTGTGGTAAAAGAGTATAGAAGCAAAAGCGCGCTTCTGTTCGGTCAGATCAACCGCCTTGATACGTCAATTTCTGGTATTGGAACCGGTCCCGGAAAGTATCCCCTAATGGGCAAGACGAGGATACTTGACTTTATTGTAATGGCTGGAGGGCCAATTACAGGCGAAGAGTTTGCAAATGCAGATCTCCGGATTGTGGAAGTGGTAAGAAAGGGAAAAAGCTATACAGTCAACCTTTACAAGGCAATGTTCAAGGGAGATATGAGCCAAAATGTTATTATAGATAATGGAGATATCGTAACAGTCCCTGAGCTTTGGGCTTATGGAGAGAGAGTATATGTTTTCGGAGAGGTAAAAACCGAGGGAATATACAGGCTTGATGATGCCTATGATCTTTTGGCGGCTGTGTCCAAGGCAGGCGGTACGACGAGGGTGGCTGTGGACTCAGATATAAAAATTATCAGAGGTTACAAGGAAAATCGGGAGAAGCCGATTATACTTGCCGTAAATCTTGATGAAATATTAAAAAGGGGAGATATAGCCCAGAATATTCCCCTTCAGGATGGTGATGTGGTTTATGTCCCCAGAACATCGATAGGCGATCTTAATGAATTTATACTAAACACCACACCTCTTCTGGACTATTTGCTCTATCCCGGCATGTACAGAGATGCATATGGTCACGACGAGTCGACCAATCTTCGTTTTCACAAATTTCATTAGTTAAGGGAGTTTTTCAGTATGGCAACAAAATATGATTTGAACCTCAGAGATTACTGGCGCGTTATCAGAAAGAGAAAGTTTATCATCGTGTTTACCACGGTTGCCATGGGAATTTTCAGTTTTTTATTTTCGATTATGCAGCAGCCTGTTCCTTTGTATCAGGCAACAGCGGCCGTAAAGGTTGAGCAAAGCGGCTCTATCACAGGTCTTTATATCCAAAGCGTTTCCTGGTCTCAGACAGATTATATGCAGACTCAGGCCGTCATGATAAAAAGCTATTATATTATGGAAAGAGCTGCAAAAAGGCTCGGCCTTATACCTCCTGATCTTCCATCCGACAAAGTGCGTGCCAGCAAGAAGCATCAAAATATCATGGTGGAGTTGAGAAAAAATATAGAGACAGAGCAGGAAGGCTACAGCGACATCATTAATATACTGGTAACCTCAAAAGACCCTGTGTTTGCCCAGCGGGTGGCCAATACCATAGCCCAGGTTTACAAGGAACAGCACGCTCTTGGTCTTAACAAGAGAATATTTGAAGCGAAAAACTTCATTGAGAACCAGTTGACGGTCGTCAAAGAGAGATTGAGAGATTCCGAAGAGGCGGTCAGAAAATACAGGGAAGAGAACAAGCTGATTTCACTGAATTCTCAGACTTCCACTCTGTTAAGTCAGATGGCAGCCTTAAAGGCCGTCTATGAGAAGTCGAAGGCAGAGTATCAAAAGATAAAGAAAGTACAAAAATTTCTTGAAAGAACAAAGAATAAGCCCCTGACTTCAAAAACCAGTTTCTATATCAATGAGGCATCGAGTCTCTATAAAAACCTCAATGACAGGCTTGTTCAGCTCATGTTGAAGAGAGATTCTCTGCTTCTCATCTATACGGAGAATTATCCACAGATTATAGAAATAAATAAGCAGATCATGGAAATAGTGGAGAATATGAAGGCACAGCTTTCTTCCCAGGGAAAAACTGTTGCTGAGAGCATAAAGAGTATGGAGGAGAAAATTGATGAGATAGATGAACAGATTGAGGCGTTGCCGGAAAAGGGGCTGGAGCTGGCCAGGCTGGAGCAAAAGGTGGGTGTTGACAGGGAGGTTTGCGTGTTTTTAGAAAAGAAGTATCAGGAATCACTTATAAAAGAGGCTGAAAAGGTAGAGGAAGTGCAGATAGTGAAACCTGCCCTGGAACCGATCAATCCCATAAATCCGCCAAAGACAATGGCAATCGGTGTTGTTGGGGCACTTGTCGGCTTAATTCTCGGCGTTGTATTCGGCTTTGTGGTGGAGACTTTTGATACTTCTATAGGAGCTATCGAAGATGTTGAAGAACTTGTAGGTGTTAGTGTTCTGGGGATTATTCCTCATGTCACTACTCAGGAGATTAAGGCAACACTCCTTGATGAAACTCAGGGTGAGATGGATGATAAAACTGCGGAAAGGTATTCGAGGATCGTATCGCATTTTGCGCCCAAATCGATACTGTCAGAAAGTTACAGGGCGCTCAGAACCAATTTGAGTTTTGCTGGCATAGAAAGTGATATAAAGGTCGTCGTCTTTACCAGTGCTTCTCCCAGAGAAGGTAAAAGTACGATAGTGATCAATCTCGCCGTTGCCATGGCTCAGGACGGCAAAAAAGTCCTTCTTGTTGACGGAGATATGAGAAAACCTATGATTGCCAATGTGTTTGGCATTGATCAGGTGCCTGGTTTGTCAAATGTAATACTCGGGAACTATTCACTGGAAAATACGGTAAGGAGTGTTACGGATATCATGACAGGGAAAATAAGCATGGATGATATTATGAAGACCCCTGGCCTGGATAATCTTTATATTGTAACTAGCGGAACACTCCCTCCTAATCCTGCCGAAATAGTCGGTTCCCGCACGATCGCAGACCTGATTAAACAGGTGAGGTCCGAGTATGATATAGTTTTAATAGATTCCCCCCCACTTCTTTCCGCAACCGATGCCGCGATTTATGGTTCCCTGGCGGATGGTGTGGTTCTGGTGTATCGTGTGGGAAAGGTTGGCCGGGCCGTCCTGAAAAGGGCAAAAGCTCAGCTCGATAATGTCAGGGCAAAGGTTATCGGCATTGTTCTTAACGGCCTGAAGGCAGAAATAAGCCCTGATTTTGCCACCAAGGACTATTACAAGGATTATTACTATTACAGTGGAAAGGGTAAGAAGAAAAAATCGGCAGAATCATTTTTGGGCGGATTGCTGTCGATTCTGACTTCAAAAATGGCTTTTTTCAAGAAAGAGTCCACCAAAAAATCGGACAAAAAAAGCTTACCTGTAAAACCTGCTGTTTTGATCATAACTTTAATATTACTGAGCATTGTCGTTCTATATCAATTAGGTTACTTGGGATTGCCGCGTAATGAATCTTCCGTTAGAGTTCCTGTTGAAAATTCTGTTATAGAGAAGAGGCCGGATATTAAGGGAGACAGGTTTTCAAAGAAACAGGCCGCAATTGCAGGATCGGACAAAGTGAAGATGGTTCCTGCCGCTGAGAAGGAGGAAATACGCGGAAGGGAAAGTGAACCGCCAAGGCAGCAGGCGAAGATTGAGGCGTCAGACAAAGCGGATGCCACAAACACAGTTAGATATGCGATTCAGATCGGCTCATTTCGTAATAAAGAAAATGCAAAGAGACTTGTAGCCAAACTTAAAAAAAGAGGGATGGATGCAAGATGGATCGAATTCAATAAAAGGAAAAGCGGAATCTGGTATGTTGTTTTGATCGAACAATTCGGCAACAGATCTGAATGTATCAGCTTTATGAAGAAAAAGGGATTAGAAAAAGAATATCCCGGCAGTCGGTTGTTTAAAGCTTCCATTTATCATTTCAAGCATTAAAATTTAATGCATGGCATGGGCGAGAAACGTAAACGCAGAAAACTGTATAGAAGAAAATCCACCTTCAAAAATGAATTGCGATATCTGTTTCTAATCACTATTATTTGTCTTGTGCTGGCTTTTTGCCTGGTTTTTATCACCAGCAAGGTCCCCTCTTTTCTGGACAAAACGATTCAAAAACAAGCGGATCGGATAGCTGGTGAGAAGATGAAAGATGTTGAAAAGGAAATGCTGGAAAAGGCCACTACAGAAAATATTGACGATATTGTCAAAAAGTATAAGGACAGGGCAAAGGGTTATAAATAAGAGTTGAAATTTTCACGTTAACATAGCGGGCAAACTGCTCAGGTAGATAGGCTGTAGGCATTTAGGCTGTAGGCTAAACAACCTGGTCAGAAACTAACAGCCTTTAGCTTAGAGCCTAAACAACCTGAATAGTTATCCCTGCGAAATGATAAGAACAGAAAGCGGACAAATCGAAGCAAAATCAGTATTTCTTTTGCTTGCCCTCGTCATCTTAACATGCCTTGGCGGTTTCCTTATCGCCAAAACATCACTGCACATATCCCTGCTAATAATAACGATTTTTATACTTGTTGTTGTCAGTTTCATGAGCGCAGAAGCAGCATTGTATCTTCTTATTGCGTCCATGCTCCTCAGTCCGGAGTTTATGGTTGGGGAGCTGTTGGGCAAGGGAACAGGTGGCCGGGGCATTACCCTTCGATTTGATGACATCCTGCTGATAGTTATAGGTCTCGGCTGGTTTGCAAAAGCTGCCATAAGAAAGGACCTGGGTCTTTTTCTGAAGACCCCGTTGAACAGGCCAATTGCATACTATATTATCGCCTGTCTTATATCAACCCTGGTTGGGTTTGCAATGGACAGGCTTACTTTGAAGACCGGGTTGTTTTATGTCTTAAAGTACTTCGAGTATTTTATCGTATATTTTATGGCGGTAAATCATCTGAGAGACAAGGAGCAGATTAAGCGCTTTGTTATGGTCATGCTGGCGGTTTGTATGGTTATTTGTGTTATTGCAATACTGCAGATACCTGCCGGCGGCAGGGTGACGGCGCCGTTTGAAGGAGAAATCGGAGAGCCGAATACACTCGGCGGATATCTTGTTTTAATGCTTTCGATCACTCTTGGGCTTCTGGTAACATCGGATTCAATGAAACGAAAGACATTTTTGGGCATCCTGATGGTCTTGATTATACTTCCGCTTTTGGCAACCCTTTCCAGAAGTTCCTGGCTGGCAGTGGGACCTATGTTGCTTGCCCTGATCTATTTCAGCAAGAGGAAAATGGCGATTGTTGTTCCTGTGGTTATTATTGCGTTAATTGTCCCATTTGTTATGCCTCATGCGGTGAAAGACAGGGCGCTGTTTACAGTTGCTCAGAGAAAACATCCAGGACAGATAGAAATAGGTAATATAAGGCTTGATACATCTACTTCTGCAAGGATAACTTCATGGAAAAAGGTTCTGACAAAGGATTTTATAAAGCATCCTGTTCTGGGCTATGGGGTCACCGGTTATCGTTTTCTGGATGCCCAGTATCCAAAGATTTTGATTGAGACAGGAATTTTAGGTTTTATTGCATTTTCACTTCTGATTTTTTCCATATACAAACATGCATTGAGCACGTATCGAAATACTTCGGATCCCTTTTTCAGCGGTATTTCTCTTGGATATCTGGCAGGGTTTGTTGCTATGTTAGCCCATTCAATCGGAACCAATATCTTTGTTATCGTTCGTATCATGGAGCCTTTCTGGTTCTTGACGGCTATAATAATGACAATACCGGCGATAGAGACGGGTAAATTAAAAAGGGAAACTGACAGTATAGCGGTTGAGCCGATTCAAAAGATTGGATAGCGATGTGGATGCTGCAACCCTGTTAGTGGTATTTCTTGTAACCAGCCATGAAGCAAACAGACAAACGTTCAAATATCAAAAACCACATGGGTGACGAACCCGCGGGCTTATATCGCCCGGCATTTGCCATTGATTCCCTGATTAACTTTTCAACGCAAATAATCATTTTTGGCCTTGCGTTTATCTCAAGCATATTAATATCGCGCCTGCTTGGTCCGGAAGGGAAAGGTATTTATTCCTTTGTTTTTTTAGTGCCTATAATGACCAGGGCAATTATCACCATGGGGATAAATCCTGCTAATGTTTATTTTATCGGCGGAAACAGGTTCCCTGTAAACCGGATAATAGGAAATGCTTTTTTTTATTCAATCTGCGTTGGTGGAGGGGTTACAATTATACTCCTGATTTTCGTCCCCTTCATAAACAAATATTTTCTAAATAATGTTTCAAATCTATATTTCTATCTAGCCATTTCAACAATTCCAATTTTCCTGCTTATAGAAAATATTTACTATGTGTTGCTGGCTAAAAGAAAGATGATTGAATTAAGCTGTTACCGCTTAATTCAGCCCATAATTTATATAATCGCATTATTGCTTTTTATAACCTGTGCTTCATTATCAGTTATCAACGCAATACTGGCGAATATTTCAGGAATTCTGGCAACAATTTTTCTGGGCTCATATTTTTTCTTCAAAAATAAGTATTTAACCGGTTTAGTAACTGACATCAATATTTTCAAAGAAACGATAAATTTTGGATTCAAACAGCATTTAGGAACAATATCGCAGCTCTTAAATTACCGGATAGACATGTTTATCATTGCCGCGATGCTGACACCGGCAGACCTGGGCCTGTATTCCATATCTGTTCTGATAGCAGAAACTATATGGTATTTACCCAGCACTGTCGGGCAGGTGCTTTTTGCCAAAACAGCGTCAGAGAAAAAAGAAGATGCTGATGATTTTACTCCTTTAGTCTGCAGAAGCGTAATCTTTGTTACTTTTTTTGCCTGTATAGGTCTGTTTTTAATTTCAGATTTTATTATTCCACTGTTATTTACATCCATGTTTTTATCATCTGTAATGGCTCTGAAACTTTTATTGCCGGGAATTTTTTTCTTCAGCATAAGCAAGATACTGGCGCAGGATCTTGTCGGACGCGGCTTTCCACAACATGCTTCTTTAGCGGCAGCGATTTCATTGGTTGCGACAATTATTTTTGATTTTTTGCTGATACCCAGATTCGGCATAAACGGCGCTTCATTGGCCTCAACAATATCTTATTTTTTGAGCGCAGCTACAATACTTTACCTGTTTAAAAAGCAATTCCGGGTAAAGCTGCGGGACATATTAATTATTAAACCCGGTGATCTGGCTGAATATAAGAGGATTATCAAATCTTTTATCGTAATGTTAAAAGGCAGGAAATTTACTTGATTGGGGAATTAAATTTCGTGCTTTCAATTTCTCTCCGAAGAAATATTAAGCAAAAGACAGAGCAGATATATTGTTTATAGTAATGGATGAAAAACTAATCAGCGGAATAATTGCCGGGATAGAAGGAGAACTAAACTCTTCATTTGGCGAAATCGTAGATTTTAAAATTTATCACCATGAAAAACTGATTTTTTCGGAAATTTGTAAAATCAGGCTGACCTTTAAAGAAGGCATAAAAAATGTAGTATGTAAAAAGTATATTGAAAACGAACTGGTCAATTCAGCACGATCCGTGCAAAAAGAATATGATATTCTAAAATATCTTCATAATGAATTTGTTTCGTTAAAAGGCGTAAATGTTGTAAAACCAATTACTCTAATTGCTGAAGATAATATCATTGTTACTGAAGAGTTTGGCGGTGTTAAACTGAATAAACTTGTGTTAGATAATATCAGGTGGATACCGTCGAAACGAAAAAAGGAACAGATAAAGAAAAATTTTTATTATTGTGGGAACTGGCTTAAGAATTTTCATGAATTTACAAAGAAGGATGGGGACGCAATCCTTACTTATGATCATTTTCTAAAAGAGATTGAAAAATATTATCATATACAGATGAATACGGCTTAACAAGAGATATGCATGATAAAATTCATCATTTTATAGAAGACAAATTTAGCATAATTAATGAAAAAGAATTGGAATTGGTCGGCTGCCATAATGATTTCAATACATGGAATATTCTTGCCACTGATAAAGAAATCAGGGTGATGGACTTTGATAGATTTTTTTATTCGAATAAATATGAAGACTATACTCTTTTTATAGCTACTCTGGAAGGCATGAAAAGTATCGTGGGTATGAGGCGTAGAAATATTACTTTGATGCAAAATGCGTTTATCAAAGGATATGGAGATGAATACATGGAAAGAGATATCATTAATCTTTATTTATTGAAAAATATTTTGCGAGCGTTAAGTATGATCGAGAAGAACATCTCTAATGTTAAATTTATTGACAGAGTATATGAAAAGTACAGGCAAAAAAGGTTAATCAGACACTACTTAAAATTTATAAATAACTTTACTATCAACTTACAATGACCTTATTTATGAAGTTTTAGCAGATTGTTCATAATGAAGCATATTAAAATATCTGATTATTCTAAAGGTGACTATGCCTCTTTTTGGGAAGGCAAAGAGAGACGATATTTTGATGAAGTAGAGAGATATGTAATAGACAAATTGCTGCCAAAGCAAGGGGAATGGTTTATTGATCTGGGATGTGGTTTCGGAAGGTTTAAGGAACTGTACTTAAACAGGTATAAAAATATTGTCATGCTCGACTTTTCACAGCCCCTTTTGAATCAGGCAATGGCATCTATAAACTATCGTCAATTTCCGAACGTTTATTTTGTGTTAGCAGATATTTACAACCTTCCATTCAGGGACAACTCCTTTGATGTTTCTCTTATGATAAGAGTGTTTCATCATCTTCAAGAACCGGATTTAGTAATAAAGCAGATTTACAGAATTTTGAAGTGCCAGGGCAGGGTAATTTTTAATTTTGATAACAAACGGAATCTGCGTGAGATCGTAAAATACCTGAGAAAAAAATCAGAAATAAATCCATTTAGAATCGAACATTTAAATATTGGGAAGGATGAGCTTCTTTATTGCAGTCATCCCCTATTTATAAAAAAACTTCTTTCCAGTTTTAAGCTTGATATTATAGATAAAATGGGTGTGGGATTATTCTATGGGAATATATTTTCAGATGCTTATAACCCGGCAACTATAGAGAAGAGAATGGTAAGAGTATTTGGAAAATACTTTTTAACAATGTTTATATTTTTAAAGGCGATCCTGCAGACCGGAGAGGCTACTAAATTACCGAGAAACAACACGCCAACAAGGTTAATAAATCTTATAATTTGTCCGGATTGTAAAAGTGAAAAAATAGTACAGAAGCAACAAAACTTGTTATGTTTGAATTGTGACAGAACATTTCCAATAAAAGGGAGAATGTACGACCTGAGAATTGCCTGAATCATGTATTTCAATTGGAGAAATATTTAATGCTTAAAACAGGGCATGATTTGTCGGACGAAGAAATCGTAAGGAGATATGAAAAATTAAGCCATAGGGGAGGATTGGGCAGAGAATTTAATTATAGGGTAGTGAAATTAGCGGGTGACATATCAAATAAAAAAATATTAGATGCAGGATGTGGCCATGCTGAATTGCTTAAATATATAAAAGAAAGCCGGGAATGCCAGCTTTTCGGTGTAGATATTGTTAAGGAAAGGTTAGATCGGGCTGACTCAATCGATGGAATTGAAATTCGATATTCAAATATTCAAGAAAATATACCATTTGATAACAATTTTTTCGATGTGGCTTTCAGTACTGAAGTTATTGAACACTTAAAGGACCCACAAGCTTTTTTAAAAGAATTAAGGAGAGTAACTAAAAATGATGGCAAGATTGTCCTCACTATTCCAAACGGCAGTGCCTTTTTCCCATTTTATTACATAGCGCCATATGTACCGATAAGAAAATTTAAAGAAACTTTTTTACCTTACGAACATCCTTTAATTACAGATCAACCTATCGACACTTGCTATTATTATAAAGAAATACTTGAGATCATAAAAAAGAGCGGGCTAACTGTTATAGAAATTGTTGGGTGGAGGTATTTTCGATATTGTTTTGCTTTACCTTTGATAAGAATCATTTATCCAAAGATATATCCGGCTATTGAAAAAATAATGCCTTTTATAAAGGGAGAAAGATTCGCTTATAATTTAATATTTTTATGTAAAAATTGAATTGAACAAAATGATCTTTCTTTGATTTTATGAAAGAAAAAGGTATTTTTGGAAAGATTACCGAGTCCTTCATGTTCTATGGGGATTTCCTAATAAGTTAAAATATGTCCTTGTAATGAGAAGTTTTTTGAGAATCCGAAAGACAACAAATTGGAGACTTTCTAATAAAATACCCATTAAAATCGTGGCGTTCCACAACATGCTTCTTTAGCAGCCACAATCTCATTAGTTGCAACAATTATTCTATATTTTTAATACAAGTTAAACATTTAATATAAGGAATTGAGTGAAAAAATTTTATCAGGTTACTAAGGGAATAGCGGTTAAGTTTGATCGTGTCTTCGGAACAAAATTCAAAGAAGGCGGAGGGCGAATCTATCGTTACATATTACGAATA
>SDBT01018004.1_pt1 | contig 11122 bp, 11 predicted proteins | sample 2277101 | NCBI WGS metagenome assembly SDBT01 (sample SAMN10404973, study PRJNA504765) | marine sediment metagenome | isolation source: marine sediment core GS10_PC15, 103 cmbsf | place: Arctic Ocean: Southern Knipovich Ridge | collected 2010 | reverse complement strand
CGCCTTGCCTTGTATTGAAACCTATCGGCTACTACTATATACTTATTCCAGTCTAGCATTGTGAGTCTCCCTCGCTTTGTTAGATTGCCCTAGTCCAGTTACAGGCTGGCTAGGGCGTTTTATTGCCCGACTGTAGGCAAGCGCTCAGGTTAAGGCTCTATTGTTATTCAATTGTTAAGGTGCTTTTTGTCTTCTAACTTCATTATTGAACAAAAGGAACTAATGTTCATTAACAGAATGAACCTATATTCTCATGATAGGAATTAGGAATAGGAAAAAGAGGAATTCAAACGGATTAAAGCTTGTAGCGGAGCCTGATAGCTCTGTCCCTAGCTCGCACCATAAAGGGCGAGATGAGGATTAGACCAGGCAGCATCACCAGCATCTCGCCCCACCTTAGTTAGGCGGAAGTATCTTCGGGGTGGCCCCGCTGGGTAGTGGTCTTGAAAGGCTGAAGCCTCTTCCTTGCCAGTAGGTTCTACCCAGCCTAACCTCTGAAGGTTTGAGAAGTAGACGACAAAGGAATGATAGCGGCAACTGGTGGACTTATAAGGGGTGCCAACCAGATATCTTTCGGTGAGCCTTTCGATTTCCTCAGGGCTGATAGCACGCTTCTCACGCTGAGCCTGCCTCTCCTCCCTTCTGGTAGCTCTATCTACGGCAATGGCTTTAATAAGGGCTGTTTTATAGTGATAAAAGATGTCTGCCTGAGGAGCACCAACATCAGGGTTTATCCTCGGTGAGCCATTAGGGCCATGGCCCGAGAGAAATTCCCGGATAAACCAGCCACAGCCGAAGGGACGGAGAAAGCCACCTCTAGCTGGTCTTAGCGGTTCAATCACTGCGCATCTCCTTCAGTTGACACCAGATAGTCAAGAGCTTTCCCTCCGCCATAACTTTGTATACCATTCCCTTTGCTCTTCTCCGGAGACCTTTCTATACCTGGCAGTGGTATTGAAGCTGGCATGTCCTAGGTGCTCTTGAAGAAGCCTGAGCCCATCGCCAGAGTCATTGAGCTTTACCGCATGCACAGCGAAGGCGTCTCTCAGCCTGTGTGGGCTCACCCCATGCCTCTTGCCTGTCTCTGGATTAACCAGGCCTGTCAGCCCAGCCCTTTCAGCACATTCCCTTACTATCTGCCAGGCTCGGTGCCGATTGATACCGAAGATGAGTATCTTGCCTTCTCGTGAGACTGGACCGCCACGCTGGATATAATCCCCAAGCATCCCCAGGGTGTCGTCATCGATGGGCAGTGTTCTCACTCGGCGATGCTCCCGTTCCTGAACCAGTGCCTCCCCCACCTTTGTGCCACATCTGGGGCAAAAAGCATGGCTCCGGCCCAGCCTTGCTCCACATTTGAGGCAGGAGAGTTTGAGACGGCTCTTAAGGTGCTGGATGGTGACCGTACCCTGGGCAAAGTCTATATCTTCGATTTTCAGGGCCAGAGCCTCACTCACACGGCAGCCCAACCGAAACAGGAGGCGAACTAGCAGTCTGTCCCGAAGATTAGCGGTTGCTTCCTCTATCAGAGTTATCTCTTCCGGTTCAAGATAGGCTTTCATCACTCACGGGTCACTCTGGTCGCCACTGGTTAGGGCATCTTCGGCAGGAGCTTAACCAGATGGCTGCTCCTTTTTTGCATTTGTGCTCTTTTCCGATCGGGCAGCATCTCTCGCCGCCGAGCACAGTAAAATATCAATTGCGCGGGACAGTCTTGCATCAGCGTCAGGGGTGGGCACATAGCGGATTTCGACGACGCGTAGGCGCCGGCCTTCTCTCAGTGAAGATTTAACTCGAAGGTCAAAATGCCGGTCTTCCGGCTGAAATTTAGCCATAAAAAAGCCCCTAGGAATAACTCCTTGGGGCATTGTAAAATGTGACTAGATTGGTAACGCAATAGGTGTCACAATATTAAGGCAGAACGCCAGCCCTTTTTGGGCCTGGGCGGCAGTAGTCCCCTACGCACTAGGCGCCTCCTCACCCGATGGTAGATGGCTGTCCGTGCTTCCCATAAGCTCATCTCCTTATGCTTGAGCCTAAGCGCTATTGTACCCTCTCGGGCAAGTTCTCTCTGCCACTCGCTGTAGATGAGCTCCTCAAAGCTTAGTTCTCCTTTATTGAATCGGTCAACGTCTTCTTTAGGCCCGCGTCTTTCTTCGAGAATATCCTCACCCAAGCTAACTTTAGCTTCTCCAAGGTACTTCAGTAAAGGGTGCGAGATATAGTGCCTGAACCCCTCCCTGTAGACCTGAATTTGCTTGAAGGCCCCGCTGACTACATCGTCAGTGGCAAGAAACATAGGGAATTCGACTGCAAATGCCGGGGGTATCTTCCTCTTCTTGCCGAAGAAAATTTGGACATATGTCCCAGGGGGTGGTAGGATAGACACTGCCTTTCGCCCCCCGATAATGCTTCCGTTCCTGTCCACTTCGAAAAGACCATCCACTCTAGTCTTCTCGCCTCCCCAGTCTATCTCTGCAATACCATATATCTCAGATTTAGGGGGCTTCTCGCCACGTTCAAGAGCGAAAAGGAAAGATGTTTCAAGCAGGAAGGGGTATGGTGGATAGAGTTTCCCCTCTGCACCTTGCTTGTGATAAACCATAACAATCCCTCTATCTTTGGCGAATTCTTCCGTTACTCGCTGCACCCAAGCTTTAACAGCATTTTGAGGAGGAATTTTTATCTGAGAGAAGTCTGGTGACTGTCTCCTTTGATAATCGGCACAGAAACACGCCAGCCAGTAGAATCCAAAGTACCACGGGAGTTCCATCAACTGCAAGGCTTCTAAGCCCACTTCCAATACATTATCCCAACCAACTTCTTTTTCCCACCGGTCGGTCTGCTCTTCCGATTTCAAGAGAGTTGGCTCGAAGTTCAATTTGGCTCGAGCTCTAAGGATAAGTTCGCCCCATGGTGGCCACGCATGGAGGGCTCTTTCCAGGGTAGAAGGCTGCACTAGTTCCTCCTCAAAGTAAAGACGATCAATAAGGGTACTCAGATTACACGACTTGGGCCTAACATGCTAGGCTTCCTTCAGCACTACTGTATAGTTCACCTGTCTGTCATTGTCTCAATAGCCCGGAGCCGTGCAATGTTTCCTAATTAAGCGCAACTCAATTCTACCCTAGCTGTCAATCCATATCAACGATGGCTCATAGATGGAAGCAACGCCGAAGTGCCCTGCCTAGCTGCTGGATTGTGTCGATCGTGTTTCAGTTGTGTTGGTAACGCCCTATTGACCCAATCTTTGTATTCCTGTTGAGGCACTGCAGGTCATAGCCCCGCAGTTGGCGGCTTCTGATAATGGAACCTCACCAATCAGGCCACATGTGAAGTGCTCTCTCAAAGGTATCTCTACACATAACTTGCCTCTTGGAAACGAAAAGCCTACTCGAGTTTCCCCTAGCCTATTTTAGTTTGATTCTGGATGTTATTCTAGAAATCGGCTAAACTTTAAACAGCACGCCGCCGGTGCCGCCTTGATGGCTTAGCAAGGGATTTTATTAAGACAAGGCGAAGAGATTCTGAAATTTGTGAGATTGTATCAATTGCATCCACTCCCCCTCTCCTTACCAAGGAGAGGGGGAGATTATAAAAGAGGGGCTGTCGCCCCTCTTAGACATCCTTGATAAACAGGGTGCAATATGGAATGAAGGAGGTGGTTATGAGTAGCAACAGGTATCTTGAGCTTCTAAGTTGCTCCTCCCCGAACGAGGTTTATCAGAAGGCTCGAGAGTTTAGCTCAGGTCGTCCAGAGAACGAACACCTCACACGTTCGACGATTCTAGATATTCATGCGAACGTGGAAACAAAGTTAAAGCAAGTCCTCTATCAGCACATGCTTGGTATTTTATTTCAGGATGATAATGAAAAAGAGAATAACAAGCGTAAGAAATCCCTTGAAAAGATTATCACTAGATTGAGTTTCATGGATGTCTATCGGTTACTGAAACCTTGTCTGGATGCATTTCCCGCGCCTGATTTTGCTAGTATTGAGCATATCAATAGCGTGAGAAACCAAGTAACTCATGCCGGATCGATGGAAAAAGTAACCTACAGGGGTAGGAATCCTTATAAGGCTCCTGATTCACTTGCACAACTATTCCTCGATAGCTGGGCTGTCTGTGAAGAGCTTACCCATTTTTATCAAACGATGATTGCTGACCCTCGGGGAATAGCCGAACACTACGCTAAGTTTTACAGTGAACACTATAAGGACCTGCACTAGAAGAATGATTAACCGAGATATCTTACACAACATCCGCATACTAGATTTTACTTGGGTGCCGGCTGGCACTTAGGGCAGAAGTAGGTGCCCCGGTTGCGCACTACTATCCGCTCAATCGGGGTGCCGCAACGCTGGCAGAGCTTGCCCCCCAGCCCGTGAGCCACTCGGAACTCAAAGTGAGCCGTGCCCAGTTCCCCGCCGGGGCGAAAGTAGTTCTCCACGCTGGCGCCCTTATTACCAATCGCCGCCCTTAGCACCTGCTGAATAGCCTGGTGAAGCCTTTCTATCTCCTCTGGAGACAGGCTTCCCCCTGACCTTAGCGGGTGGATTCCAGCGTCATACAGGGCTTCATCGGCGTACATATTGCCAATGCCGGCAATGAAATTCTGGTCTAGGAGAACGGGCTTTATCGGCGCCTTACGTTTGGCCAGTCGCTCAGATAGAACCTGGGGGGTGAAGTTCTCATTCAGGGGTTCGGGGCCAAGCCTTCCCACCACGCTGCTTATATCTTCCACCAGCCACATCGCCCCAAACTTACGCGGGTCGCGAAAACGAAGCTGGCAGTTACCATCCAGATGAAGTATGGCGCGGATGAATTTATCGGGTTCGCCCGATGATGAATTCAGTAGTAGGGAGCCGGTCATCTTTAGATGGATAATCAGGGCTTCACCGCTGCTCAGGCTGAAGATGAGGTATTTGCCGCGGCGATTAAGTTCGGTTATTCTTTGCCCGATGAGGCGGGAGCGAAATTCCTCTACCGGGGGCTTTCTGACTATTCCCTCCCAGCACAGGGTAACGCCGGTAACTCGCCGACCAACAACATGGGGCATAAGCTCGTTCTTTATCGTCTCTACTTCCGGTAGTTCAGGCATCTAAATTCCTCGAAAGCGGCGTTTTGCGCATCTCCCATATTGTTGACCAACCTTGTATATGATACATTAGAGAGCAAGCCTGGCAGAATATGTTAGGTAGCCATTTATAGTGGTTTCATCTCTCCCCAGTTAGTGCCGGTCTTAACGTCTACCTTAAGCGGCACGCTGAGCTCAAGAGCTGTGGACATTACCTGGGGCACCATCTGGCGCATTATCTCCATTTCCTCTTGGGGCACCTCAAAGATGAGCTCGTCGTGAACCTGAAGTAGCATCTTACTCTTGAGCTTTTGCTGGTTCATCTCCCGGTCAAGGTTAATCATGGCCACCTTGATGATGTCGGCGGATGTTCCCTGCACGGGCATATTTATCGCCATGCGCTCGGCGGCTTCCCTCACCTGCCGGTTAGCGGAGTTAATCTCAGGGATAAAGCGTTTTCTACCCAGTATCGTTTGAACATAGCCTGACCTGCGCGCTTGCTCTTTGGTTGATTCCAGGTAGTCCTTTATTCCAGGGTGTTTTTCAAAGTATGCAGTGATGAACTGAGCCGCCTCCTGCCGGGATAGCTCGGTAGCCTGCTCCAGTCCGTAGTCACTCATGCCATAGATAACCCCAAAGTTGACTGTCTTGGCCAGGCGGCGCATATCCGGGGTGACCTGTGAGGTTGCCATGTTGAAGAGCTGGGCGGCGGTGGTGGCGTGAATGTCCTCATCCTGCCGGAAGGCGCTTAGGAGACCCGGGTCTTGGGATAGGTGGGCGAGGACGCGGAGGTCAATCTGTGAATAGTCCCCCGCCAGCAGGTAAGAGTCGGGTGGCGCCACAAATGCCTGCCTGATTTCCCTTGCTATTTCACCTCGAACCGGGATATTCTGTAGATTTGGCTCGCTGGAAGAAAGGCGGCCGGTGGCCGTCCGTGTCTGATTAAAGCTGGTATGTACCCGACCTGTCTTGGGGTTTACCAGTGCCGGTAGGGCGTCAATATAGGTTGACTTGAGCTTGGCTAACTGGCGGTAATCCAGGATTAACTCTATTATCGGGTGAACGCCGCGCAGCTCCTCCAAAACTGAAGCGTTGGTGGAGTAGCCACCCTTTGTTTTTCTGGTTGTTGGTAGGTTTAGTTCCTCAAACAGGACCGAGCTTAGCTGCTGGGGGGAGTTTACATTGAAGCGGTGGCCCACGCTGTTATATACTTCTGCCTCCAGCTTGAGCAGCTGTTCGCCGAGGCGGTGCGCCATCTGTTGTAGTAGTCCTGTATTCAGGGCGACGCCGTTTTTCTCCATACCGACCAGTACGGGCACCAGCGGCATCTCGACCTCAGAGAATAGCTGCCATAATCCCTGCTGGTGAAGCTCCGGCTGTAGCAGTTCCGCCAGCCGTCCGGTGATGTCGGCGTCGGCACCGGCGTAATCGGCGGCTTCCTTGATTGCCACCTCTGACATAGAACGCTGCTTGGCTCCGGTGCCGATAAGAGCACTGATGGGTGTCATCTCAATACCGAGCCGGCCGAAGGCAAGGGCTTTTAAGCCTAGTGATTTCTCACCCAGGAGGTAGGCCGCTACCATGGTGTCAAACGCCAGATTGTTGACCGTTATCCCATACTCAGCCAGCACCGTCATATCGTACTTACCGTTGTGGGCCAGCTTGGGGAGGGAAGCATCCTCCAGTGGGGGTTTAAGCCCGCTTACGACCTGTTTCAGAGGTAACTGTTCTACCTCTCCCCAGCCGACGTGGCCTACCGGGATGTAGTAAGCCTCGGCCGGAGCTAGTGATACCGAGATGCCCACCAGCTTCGCCGACATGGCATCCAGGCTGGTTGTCTCCAGGTCAAAGGCAAAGGACTTGGCGTCTTTAAGGCGGTTCAGAAGCCCATCAAAGGCTGGAGTGGTAGTTATAGTATGATAGGCGGGCTCAACCTGGGGCGTAATTCCGGCTTGCGGGGGAGCTTCGAGCGCTCCGGCGTCGGCTTGTATTTCGGGTAGTTTCGGCAGGAGGCTGAAAAACTCCAGCTCTCGGAAAAGCTCGGTTGCCTGCTGGCGGTCATAACGGCCGGTCTGGCAGTCATCAAGGTGAAGGGTGAGCGGTATCTCGGTAACGATGGTGGCCAGCTCCTTACTTTGGTGAGCGATAGCTTCGTTTTGCTGTAATAGAGTCTGGAGTTTGGGTGGGCTTACCTCGTCCAGGTGGGCATATATCTCTTCGATGGTGCCAAACTGCTGGATGAGTTTGACCGCCGTTTTCTCACCGACACCGGGGATGCCGGGGATATTGTCTGAGGGGTCACCCTTTAGTCCCTTAAGGTCGGCAATGTGCTCCGGCGTAACTCCATATTTCTGGCTTACGGCAGATTCATCATAGAGGGTAGTATCGCTGAAGCTTCCCCGCGGCTTGGGGTAAAGCACCTTCACCTTAGGGGATACCAGTTGCATGGTATCGGCGTCACCGGTCACGATGACGGCGTCAATGCCCTGCTGGCTGGCCTGCTGGCTGAGAGTACCTAGAACATCGTCTGCCTCAAAGCCCTCAAGCTCAAAGATGGGGATGCGGAAGGCGGCAACTAACTCCCTTACCCGCCCTAGCTGCCTGACCAGTTCATCCGGGGTTGGGGGGCGATGTGCCTTATACTGGTCAAAGAGCTGGTGCCTGAAGGTGGGGGCTTTCATATCAAAGGCGATGGCGCAGTGGGTCGGTTTTAGCTCGTTGATTACCTTTAAGAGCATCAGGGCAAAACCATAGACGGCACCCACCATTTCGCCGGTCTTACTCACCGTTAACGGGGGTAGGGCATGAAAGGCACGATGAACTAGGGCGTTGCCGTCAAACAAAACTAGCCGTGGTTCTTTCATAGGTTTATTATAGCAGAGTGGGGAGGATTTGGGTTAGCGCTAAGTCTGTGCTAGTCAAAACCGTACCAGGTGACAATCTCGTCCACTGGCTCACGCTTGCTTTCTAACCTGTTGGCCGGGAAGTCCCGGTTCGGGTAGCCGATAGCGATGCTGGTGACGATTCGCTGGGACTCGGGGATATGAGCAAACCGCCTCACAATCTCGGGAAACGTTACGCCCTGGTCTTCAATGCAGGTGCCCAGGCCGTAGTTTAGGGCGGTAAGACAGATAGTTTGCGCCAGGGTGCCGATATCAAATTGAGAGCGTGCTTCCTCAAGTGACCTATCTACCGACAGGATAATCGCCGCCGGGGCATCGAAGAAACGGAAGCCTCTCTGCCACCACTCGGCTCTCTTTACCCTGTCTTCCCTGGCTATACCCATTAGTCCGAAGAGCTGAATGGCGAGTTCCACCTGACGCTGGCGGTACTTACCCTCAAAGGGCTTGGGACGGACTGCCGGCTCTGGTGTCGTTCCAGAACTCACCATGTCAATGTTACCCTGCTTAATGTTATCCAGTACCTTCCCGGTAACCACGGCGATTTCCCACGGCTGGGAGTTCATTGCAGAGGGGGCGCGGCTGGCGATATTAATAATCTCCCTCAGGATTTCCCGGGGGACCGGGTCAGGCTTATAGCCCCGAATACTCTTGCGGGCTCGTATGGCTTCTAGAATATCCATTGGTTATCTCCTTGGCTCTATTAAAACAGCCTCTATTATAACATCCTGGCTAGATATGAAAAAGGGTAGCGACTTCGGGTTGATGACTTGAGGGTGCTACTGTAGACGCTCAAAAATCACGGGGCCGGGCTTTTGGGATAGGTTTTAGGAAAGAGGTATCATTATGTCTGGTGAGGATGAAGCGGTCGTTTTCATAGGTGAAGGTGGTGATGGCGCCAACGTCCTGCCTTATCTTCCAGAAGTGGGCATTATCCAGCCCCAGTAGGGCACATATCAGAACCTTATTCACCACGCGATGGGATACCAGGGCTACCGTGCCCTTATACTGGGATATTATACTATCCACGATACTGAGGGCTCGTCTCCTGACATCGCTAAGGCTTTCGCCACCCGGCATTTTTACCCGGTGAGGGTTCCTAAGCCACTCAGCATAAAGTTCTTGGTAGCTATCCTTTACTTCCTGATGGGGTAGGCCCTGCCATTTCCCGTAATCAAAATCTATAAGTCCGGGCGCAATGCTTACCTCAAGTTTATGATAGCTAGCCACCATTTCGGCTGTCTTTAAGGCTCGCCTTAGTGGGCTGGAGTAGATGGCCGCTATCTCTATTCGGCTCAGGTATTCGGCTAATAACGCCGTCTGTTTGGCTCCAGTTTCATTCAGCTCAATATCAATCCTGCCTCTAAATATTTCCTGTCTGTTCCATTCCGTTTCCCCGTGTCTTACCAGGATAATTTCTGTCATTTCTGGGCCTCTGTTTCGGCAGGGAACCGGTGTATTCTTTTGCTTATAGGCAGTGAGTTGAGGGTTGCCAAAATGGTTTGCTTCATTTGGTTCTCATCAGCCGAGACAAAGAGGTGGCTTAGGCATTTACAGTCGCTAGAGCCGAAGCCTGGGATACAGTCAAATTGATGGCTGAGAGCCTGAGCAATGACGCATTCCACCCTGTCATCGGTCTCGCATAAGGCGATACCGCTAATATTCGCCTTATGTAAGAGATAATCAATGTGCCAGAGGGGTTTTCGGTTCTGTTTTAAGTGGCAGTTCAGTCTGGATGTAAACCCACCCATTGCCGAGCCGACGTAAGCATAACAGCCACTGGGGAAATAGGTATCCGGCAGGCTACCGGCCTTAATCGTCTGTCCTTCAGGTAGCGGGATAAGGAGGATATAGCTTCCCTTCATCATTAAGGCTAATCTTTGAGATTGCATTACCTTTCTATATTTGGGTTATGGTTTTTCGACCTTCTCCACCTCAATAGTGCATTCGGTTACCAGCGCCGCAAAGGCACCGATAGCGGCGAGGACGGGAGCGGCCACAATTATGGCTGCCGCCGCTGGGGCTCCTATCGTCAGCGGAATATCAAATACCGTTTTCTCTTTATAAATCAAACGGACCTTTCTGATGTTACCTTCATGTATGAGCTGCTTGATTTTCGCGACTAGCTGGTCTCCGGATACGGTAAACTTCTCGCTTCTGGCCTTTTCGTTATCGGTCATTATTAGCCTCCTTTTAGCTGTCTCCCTCTTGCTGCCTACATCGTTTGTTCACCTGGAGAGCAGCCTTGCTCGCTTGATAGGCACATCTTGGCCACGTCTCCCTTAGCCCACTTGTAGCCGCCCCGGCATTGAAGCCTCCCCGTGGAAAACCGTTTTCTTTTGTTTTCCGCCCGGATTTCGTTACACAATTTTAGAGCTATCTCATGGGGAATTTTTCCCCAGTCACAATTCTAATCTCCTTTAGGCTGCGGTATCTTTCTGACGGCTTTAATCACTTGATAATGGTTTTATCGGGGATTTTCCCGTTCTTAAAGTGCTTCTCCAGCCAGCCTGAGATAACATTCTCTCGGCTGTCAAAATACTTAACATAGGGTTTTATGTCCAGGAGCGGTGTCCCATCCAGCACATCCACCCCGGCAAAATATACCCTATTGGCTTTTAGGCTCTTGATCTTTATAATAGAAAACCCGATGTGGTTGGGACGGTGAGGGCTTCTGATGGCGAAGATGCCGTGTTTATTTTTTTCCAGAAATGGTCTCCCTTCAAGGTTTTCTCTATGTGACCGATGAAAGTAATATATTATTATGGCGTGGCTAAATGTATCCAGGTCTTTTAAGCCACTGGTATACTCATCTTTTAATTCGAGCCAGGCTTCAACCTTATCGTCAAAGGTCCCCTGGATGGGGATATTCCTACTTTCTTGGTAGGGTGAGTGGATTATTCCGATGGGGTGCATTAATATCTCATCCATAACCAACCACCACCATTAAAGCGATTTCTTCCCTAAAAGTAAAGTAATTGAGACTACTTATCTACCTCACTCCCGCTACTTAATAGTTATTTTTCGTGATATACTAGGTGAATATAAAGGAGGCTACATTGCTGGGTAAGGACTTGCTTTCTGTATCTGACCTCGGTAGTGAGGATATTCACTCACTCATTAAAGATGCTATTGATATGAAG
>SDBT01018003.1_pt1 | contig 11122 bp, 7 predicted proteins | sample 2277101 | NCBI WGS metagenome assembly SDBT01 (sample SAMN10404973, study PRJNA504765) | marine sediment metagenome | isolation source: marine sediment core GS10_PC15, 103 cmbsf | place: Arctic Ocean: Southern Knipovich Ridge | collected 2010 | reverse complement strand
TGGTTTTAAATTATATGCTTAAAAATAGTTCACTTTTAACTTTTAACTGAAAATTTGTGCGTTTTACTATTGACAAAAGAAAAAGGTACTTTATAATGTTTACAATAGTTAGAACGATGATAGAACTAAAAGGAGTTTATGATGATTCACCCTAAATTAGGTTTCTTAAGTGTCACATGCCCTACCCATAAAGAAGCAATAAATGAAAATGGAGAAAATTGGGTAGATATAGAAAACCTTAAAAAAATTGAAGATGGTTTAGAAAAAAACAATTTAGAATTAGTAAAAGCAGATGATGTTATAGCATCTTTTTTTGAGTTAAAAAAGGTTGAAAAAAAATTTTTAAGTGAAAATGTTGATTTAATATTTGTATACCTGTCTACATGGAACTGGCCTGATCAAATATCACAATTTTTAAGGAACATGAACAAGCCTGTAATGCTTTATGCTTTAGATGATCCAAAGGCTTGGTCTATTGGAGCTCTAGCGGCCACACATGGAGGTTTAGATGAGCTAGGGATAAAACACAGGGTAACATACGGGGGTATCAGCAGAAGAGATGTAATCGAACCAATAGTCTCATTCTCTAAAGCTTCAATGGTTACCAATGTTTTAAGGAAATCCAGGTATGGCTCAATCGGCGGTCAGGGTATGGGTATACTTACAGGCATAGTTGATGCTAATCAATGGCTTAAAGATTTCGGGATATTAACTGGTTTTAACGACCAATATACTTTGGTTGTAGAAGCTGGAGAATTTTCTGAAAATGAAGTAAGACATTATTACCAAAAACTTAAAGAAGATTACAAGAGCATACCTGAGTTTGATAAAGTATTTGAACATTCAATCAGAATTTATCTTGCATTAGAAAAAGTAATTGAAAAAGAAAGGTATGATTTTACAGGTGTTAAGTGCACTTTTGACTTAAGTGATAATTATTGCTCAGCATGTCTTGGGCAGAGTAGATTATCAAATAGGGGATTTGTATCTGCCTGCCTTAATGACTCAAACGGAGCACTTTCAACCTATATTTTGAGTTTATTGAAAGAAGAAAAAGAACCGGTTTTTACTGCTGATGTTAATCTGGCAATTAAAGATGAAAATATTATAAAACTAATAGATGATGGCGCCGCTTCTCCTAAATTGACTCTTAACCCAAAACAAAATGCTGAACTACATAAACAACCTATCTTAGAGGCAAAGGCAAGTGGAATTTGCACAAAACTTATTGCAAAACCAGGAGATGTTACTTTAATGAGATTGGCTAGAATTGATAGTAAATATGTGATGCATATAACAGAAGGGCAAGCCTTAACAGTTAAGGATTCTGACAAGGATGTTTTTTATAGGGAATGTGGTTACCCTAATTGGCCTCATGCTTTGATTAAAATCAAAGGAGATATGAACCAATTTATAGATAACCTTAGGAGTGAATATATACATATGACCTATGGAAAATTAAAAAAGGAGTTAAAGGAGATAGCATATTTATATGATATTAAAGTAGTGGAGAATTAAATCAATTTGTATTCAAAAGTTATAATCAAAAAGGATCTAAACTATGTTAATAAAAAGCGGAGTTGGGAATGAATCTATAAAATACGAATATGGGAATTATAAAGGAGGAATAAAAGAAAGAAGTGATGAACAAATATATTTGTCATCAAAATCTATTTGTGTAAATTCAGCGAAAAATGATTTTGTGGCTTTTCAAGTATTTGTAAAAGCAGATGAAGATTTTATCTTATGTACTACAAACAATACAAACTTTTCAGAATATGGTTGTATTACAATTGTAAGATTAGATGCAGTGCTTAATTCAAAGGAAATAAAAACTGAAATGTTTGCAGTTGGCTTAGTTGAAGATGATGATAGGTGTTTAAAATCAGACATTTTATTAAATAATGAATATATTTTTGTACAAAAAGATATATGTCAACCGATTTGGATAGAGATGAAAATTCCAAAGGATTTTAATAAAAGGAGACTTGAAGGGAAAATTTTATTGTATAGTCATAAAATGTTTGAAGACGAAATTAAGATAGATTCTTTAAATTTTAATATTAACATTATAGATGTAGTTTTACCTGATCCTAAAGACTTTAAATTTTGCATTGATCTATGGCTTCATTTATCAAATATAGCAAGACAGCATGAAGTGAAACTATGGAGTGATGAACACTTTAAAATTATTGAAGAATATATTAAAACCCTTGCCGAACTTGGCCAAAAAGTAATAACTTTAATAGTTTCAGAAATACCATGGTCTGGTCAGAGATGTTATATGGCTAAAAGTCATCTATCAAACTTATTTGAATATAATATTATAAAAGTAAAAAAAATAAAAAATGGAAAATTAAGCCTTGATTTCAAATCTCTAGATAGATTAATAGATTTATGTTTTGAATATAATATTAACAAAGAAATAGAACTCATTGGTTTACTTGGCGTATGGTCCTTTCCTAATGAGGGATTTGGAAATGTGATAAAAGATTATTCTGATGCAATAAGAATAAGATTTTATGATGAAAATAAAGGAGCGTATTGTTTTATTGATAATAAGGAAGAACTTTCAGAATATATAAAAGGGGTAAAAGAATACTTTGTTAAAAAAGGTTTGATAAAAAAATTGAGGTTGAGTGCCGATGAACCTACTAACGACCCGACAAATTTGAAAAAATTTAAAGAATGGGTTAATTATTTAAAATCAATATCTCCTTTTTTTAAAATTAAAGTTTGTATCAGTAATATATCTTTTAAAAACTATTGCAAAAATGTAATTGATGATGTTGTTTTTTATATTGAAACAATAATAGAGAATAAAGATTTTATACAAAATATTAAAGATAAGAGTAAAGGTAAAGTCCACTGGTATACATGTTGTGGTCAATTTCCAGATTCATGTATCAGAGCAAATCTTTTAGAGAGCAGGTTCATAGGATGGTTAACTGAATATTTAGGACTTGAAGGTTTTATGAGATGGAATTATACTGCATGGCCTGAAAATCCAAGAGAAAAAATATATTGGAATGCTCCTTTGTTTCCAGCTGGTGAAAATAACTTTGTTTATCCTAATAGAAATGGTAGTCCTTTATTAAGTATTAGATATAAAAATTTATTAAGGGGAATTCAGGATTTTGAATTAATGCAAATGTTGAAAAATGTACATCCCAGAAAAGAAACTGTTCTAAATGAACTATTTAACAAAATTATAAAAGTGCCCGATCTTTATAATCCTTCAATTTTTGAAGAGGAAAAAAATAAAATAATTAGTTTGAATTATGAAGAATACGATGATTCTAGAAAAGTTTTATTGGAAGAAATTAGAAAATATACCTAATAAATATAGTTATTTAATTTATATTATAAAATAAGGCTAAGGAGGTAGATTCTATGGATAATATTTCTATTTAAAATTCGTCATAAAAAAGGAGTTAAAAGGATTACATAAATAAAAGTAATCCGTTAAAGGAGGTATATATGGCAAAATAAATGAGATTTGTTCAGGTAGGGTTTAATGTTGTTAAAGCTAAAATCCCGGACAAATCTCAGAAAAGATTCTATTAGAAATTGTTGTATAAGTAAAATTATTAAAAGGAGAGTGTAAAAGAAATGAAAAAGATATTATTATGGCTATTAGTGTTAACAATGTGTATATCGATGGTAGCAAGTTTTTCACTTGTCGGCTGTAAGGAAGAAGCAGCTTCGGCTGAAGAGGAGGAAGTAGAAGAAGCAGCAAAAGAAGCATCAGAAGAAGAAGTAGCTGAAGAAGAAGTAGCTGAAGAAGAAGCCGTTGAGCTTTCTGGTGACGTTGTTTTTTGGTCCATGTATAATGAAACTGAGCCGAATGCTGATGTTATCAAGAATGCAATTGCCAATTTTGAAGCTGCAAACCCAGAGGTAAACGTTACTGTTCAGTGGAACGGACGTGAAGTTAGACAGATTCTAAAAGCTGCTTTAGATGCAGGAGAGAGTATTGACATTTATGAAAATGACCCCAGATGGCTTGCCACTAATATTGTCACAGAAGATTATGCTCTTAATTTAGATGACTATTATGCTAAGGCTTATGCCGCAACTGATGGTGAAGTACTTAAGGATATAATAATTCCTGCACTTATAACCCAGATATCCAGCCTTTCAGTGGATGGGGGGCTATATTATGTACCGAACCAAGCGTATGTTGTTTCATGGTACTATAGTAAGAGTGTTTTCCAGAATGCAGGTATAAGTGAGGCTCCACAAACATGGGCTGAATTTCTTGATGTATGTGAAAAATTAAAAACAGCAGGAGTTGCTCCTATAACTGTTGACGATGTATATATGGATATACTTATGGGGGGGTACCTGGGCTTATTAAAAGGTGAAGAATGGGTGTCGGAGCTTATGCAGGATAAAACAGGTGAAATGTGGAAAGATCCCGCAGTTACTCAGTTTGCTGAAGCATTTGAAGAACTCTACACTAACGACTATTTTTCAGCGAATGTAGCAGGTAATAAATATCCAGCTGGTCAGCAGGAACTGGCTCTAGAACAAGCCGGCATGAACCTGAATGGTTCATGGCTTCCTAATGAATTAGTGGGTACTACAGGACCAGACTTTGAATGGGGTCAATTTACATTTCCTACCATTCCAAATCAAGAAGAGGATAGTACTGTAATTGTGTTCGGTTCAAATGGCTATGCTGTCAACAAAAACAGCGAAAATGCAGATGCGGCATTTGAACTTATCACCTATATTGTGAGCAAGGAAGCCCAGGCTGACTTTGCTGATAGAGCCCTTGCTATGCCTGTAACTGTTGATACAACATGGCCTGAAGCAATAGCGGATGTAAAACCGATATTTGAAGGTGCCACAGGTAGTTTTCAATGGGGCTCTGGAATATGGGATGGCGGCGATTTTTCGTCAATTGTATTAAATGAGTTTGTTTTACTAATTTCAGGAGGAGTGACCGCAGAAGAGTTTGTAACTAATATGGAGGCGGCAGCAACTAAGTGAGTGGTAAATAATACTTTATATGCTCAAGGATGCATAAGGAAAAACCTTATGCATCCTTGAGCGCTGTTATATGGGTGACATTTCAAGATGAAGTATTTTGTAAATGAATAGGGGTCTATACATACTTGGTTATTAAATTATAAAATTATTCAGAGTGATTTTATGAAGTCTAAAAGAAAATTTATAATGGTATGTATTGCTCCTGCACTAATATCGTTTCTTATTTTCTTTTTATATCCAGTGCTGCGCACAGTCTTGATTAGCTTTTACAAAGTAAAAGGTGTTGCCGATGGTATGTCGTTGTGGGAATATGCTGGTTTTAGTAACTATATATATCTTAAGGATAGTCCACTTTTTATCCAATCTTTTATAAATATGTTTAAAATATGGTTTATTGGTGGGATAATTACTATATTCTTTGCGATGATATTTGCTTTTATCCTGACATCTGGAGTACGTTTCAAGGTATTCTGGCGTTCATTAATATATCTACCGAATACCATTTCGGCTGTGGCCATGGCTACTATGTGGACACAATATGTTTATAACAATCAAGACTTTGGACTTTTTAAAAGTGTTTTTAGAGCATTGGGCATCCGTGCCCTGGCAGATATTCAATGGACTTCACCTCAATTTATATTTACAAGTATGCTTATAGCTTTTTGTTTTGGTTCTGTAGGTTATTATATGCTTATACTTCTTGCGGGTATGGAGGGAATACCTAAAGAACTTTATGAGGCTTCCAAATTGGATGGTGCAAGTTCATTTGTACAGTTCACAAAAATAACCCTGCCTCTAATACGTAATGTTTTTAGGATCTGTATAGTATTGTGGACTATTGCTGTAATAAACTTTTTTGTATGGGCTCAGATGTTTTCACCGTGGCCCGATCCTAACACTATTACACCGGTTTACTATATGTATAGCGTGGTTTTCGGAGTAGGAACGGAAGCTGTTCCCACAGATGTAAACGTGGGAATGGGAGCTGGAGTTGGTGTTATCTTAACAATAATAGTAGTTGTTTTATTTGGAGTAATTAACCTGGTACTCCGTGAAAGAAAGCTTGAATACTAGAAAGGTGTGTATATGAGTATGACAAATTTGAAATCAATTTTAAAAAAAGATGCACCACTTGCACCTGGCTATATAATGCTTCTAATCTGGTTATTATTCAGTATAGTTGTCATAGGTTGGATTTTTGCGGCCTCATTCAGTACAACACGTGAAATTTTTACAAACACTCTTTTTAAAAGTGGTATTCACATAGAAAACTATTGGAATGCATTAGTTCATCATCATTTTGCTAGATATTTTATTAACAGTTTAATATATACTTGTACATCGAGCATTGGTATTATACTTATTTCATCTCCGGCAGCATATGTCATTGGACGTATGGAATTTCCAGGCCGCAAATTGTTAATAAACACATTTTTGGTATCCATGTCAATACCGGTTGTTATGATAGTTATTCCTTTGTATGCAGTGATGGTAAGCCTCAAATTAGTTGGTTCCATGTTTACGCTTATAATTCTTTATATAGTAGCTCACGTGCCTTTTACTACCTATTTTTTAACTGGTTTTTTTTCCACGCTGCCAAAGGAGCTTGAAGATTCTGCTCTAGTAGACGGATGCTCCCTATATAGAGCTTTCTGGCAGATAATGCTTCCACTTGCCCAACCCGGAATTATAACTGTAGGCATTTTCAACTTTATGAGTATATGGAATGAATATTTTATGGCTTTGATATTTGCAAATAAAGCAGAGCTCAGAACGCTTGCGGTAGGATTACGGTCATCAATTCAGGCAATGCGCTATGTTGGAGACTGGGCAGGACTTTTTGCGGCAGTTGTTATTGTATTCTTACCTACCTTTATTTTATATATTTTATTGTCGCAAAAAATTATTGCTGGAATCACAGGTGGTGCAATTAAAGGATAATAAGGAGGGAAAAGATGCCTATAAAAGTTTCAAGTTTTATTATGCAGGGTGCCTCACTTGAAGGAGAAAACCCTCTTCCTTTTTTTAGAGCAAGGGAACGTAACCTTTACCCTACAGTGATAGAACTATTTCCTGATAACAAAAAAGAGCTTCTGGGCTATGAGGCAGCCTTTCGTGTACTGCCTTACCGTATGCAAGACAGATACTCAAGAAGACGACATCCTATCTACTTTAAGCAAATTATATTGGAAAATGATCTTATTGAGGCTGTGTTTTTACCTGAGTTTGGTGGGAGACTTTATTCTTTGCGTGATAAAAAAACAGGGAGGGATATAATATATAGGAACAGTGTTTTTCAACCTGCGAACCTTGCAATCAGGAATGCATGGTTTTCTGGTGGAATTGAATGGAATATTGGACAGATGGGACATACTTTTACGACATGCTCACCAGTATATGTTGCCAGAGTCAAGGATGAAAATGAAGGGGACTTTTTACGTATATATGAATTTGAACGGTGCAAAAAAGTATTCTGGAAGCTTGATTTTCACCTGCCTTCAGGCTCGAATATGCTTTATGTATATACAAGTATAGTTAACCCATCAGATGAGAGCGTACCCATGTACTGGTGGACTAACATTGCTGTTGAGGAATCTAAAGGTATGCGTGTATTTGCTTCGGCGGATGAAGTAATTTATATCAATCCTGCTGTAGAACAAAATAACCAAATAAGTTATGGTGTATCCAGAATGCCAATATTACCATCGCTCCCAGATAAGGATTCTTCCTATCCTTGGAATTTTAATTTTTCTAATGAGTATTTTTTCCAAGTACCTGATAATGAAAAAGCACCGTGGGAAGCAGCAGTTTATGAGAATGGAAGAATGTTTTTTGAAACCTCGACAAGTATGCTACGTTATCGTAAGATGTTCTGCTGGGGAAATCACGCAGGGGGGAGACGCTGGAAGGAATATCTTTCAGTACCGGGTGAAGGCTCCGTGGAAATACAGGGAGGTCTTGCCCCCACACAGCTTCATGGCATGGATATGCCTGCCCATACGGTCTGGGAGTGGACGCAGGTCTTTGGTATATCTTCAGTAGATAGAGATAAGGCGCATCAGAAAGATTGGTTTGCTGCACGATCTATTGTTGAAGAGAAGATCCGAAGATTGATGCCTTGTGAGACTTTATATAATAACCATAGCTATTTTCAAGAATGTTCAGTAGACGACTCGCTGGAAATTTTGCATGATGGCTCAGGTTGGGGTGCTCTAGAACTATTGCGAATGCGGAGCGCAGGCAAACGGATTGTGCTTGATGGCTTTATGTTCCCATTATCAAGTATTGGACCTGAGCAATATCCCTGGCTGTGCCTTTTGAACAAAGGAGCACTGCCTGAAACCGATACATATGATAAACCTATATCATGGATGATTCAGCGTGATTGGGAAGTTTTACTCAAAAAGAGCATTGAAAATCCACAAAACTGTAATTGGAATGCACTTCTTCATTATGGCGTAATGCTGTATGAAGAAGGCTGTGAAGAAGAGGCTATTTTGGTATGGAAGGAATCATTGGAAAAATGTCCATCGGTATGGGCCTATAGAAATATGGCTGTTGCTGAGAAAAATAAGAGCAATCTAAATGGTGCAATTGAGTATATGGAAAAAGCACTGCAGTTATTTGATGAATTTTGTGATCAATCCCTTGCTGAGGAATATATAAGCCTGTTAAATGACAAAGGAGACTATGACAAGGCATGGAAATATTACAAAGGTCTTCCTGAAAAATTGGCTTCTGCAGAAAGAATAAAGATTATAGCCGGGGTTGCTGCCTTTGAGATAGGCCACCTCGACTTTGTCGCTGGGATTTTTGAGCATGAATATGCTGTTATACGTGAAGGTGAGGTTTTGTTAACAGAACTGTGGTTTAAGTATAATGCAAAAATGCTTGCGAAGCAGAGAGGTGTTACATACAGTTCCAAACTTATAGAAGAATGTAAAAAACTCTATCCACCACCAAGACGGATTGATTACCGTCTAAGCTAGAATAGCAGTTTAAAATAGAGTATTGAGCTGAATAGCCCACACCTGCCGTTAAATAGAAGAAATGCTTCCAACTGAATTCTTGGATATAGTAAGAAGAATGCCTGTGAGTAAGATAAGTAGTATCTATGGTAACTATCCAATTAATCTTGAAAAAATTGAAGATAAAATAGAGTATTTAGAATTAAGATAAAAAGATCTTTATCTGTACTTGGCTGTGTCATTTTAAAAATAATACTAATTCAGTAGAATTAGGAATTAAATAGTAAAAAATTAAAAAAGATTTTCGATGAAAGAGAAAATAATAGAATATATTGATAACAATAAAAAGTGGATTATAGATAGCATGATGAAAATTATATCAGCTAATACAATTAATACTCCCCCGTATGGTAATGAAAATAATGGTCAGAAAATAATTGAAAAGATTTTTAAAAATATAGGTTTAGGAATAGATAGATTTTCTCCAGATGAAGTTAGTGGTTTTAAAGACAGCAAAGTATATCTTAAAGGAAGAGATTATACAAATAGAGATAATTTAGTAGGGTTTATAGGTAAAGGTGAAAAAAAGACATTAATCTTCAATGGTCATATTGATACAGTACCTTCGCATGTTTTTAAATGGACTAAAACAAAACCATTTGATGCAAAATTAATTGATGGAAAGATATATGGTTTGGGTGCGTGTGATATGAAAGGTGGGATAATATCTTCCATATTTGCTTTAAAAGCAATACTTGATTTTAATATTCCTATTAAAGGTAAAGTTATTATAGAAAGTGTTGTAGATGAGGAATTTGGGGGAGCTAATGGTAGCCTTGCATGTGTGAAAAGAGGTTACACCGGTGATTTTGTAGTAATTCCAGAACCTTCAGTTATGAAAATTTGTATAAGCAATGTAAGTAGTAGAGTAATGGAAATAAAAATTACTGGTGATAAAGGATTAATGTACGCAGGAACTAATGTTGAAGGAGTAAATTCAATGCTCTTGGGGGCAAGGCTAATTATTGCATTAAAAGATTATGAGAATTTTTTAAATTCTCTAAAAGACAAATATGAAATATATAAAAGAATAGATAAACCAATAAAGTTTTTATTTTCTGATATCAAAGCTGGTGAAATTGGTCCCGATAAGATAATAACTACTCCTCAAGAGTGTTTGATTCGGGTTTATATGATGAATTATCCTGATATAAGTAAAGATAAATTTACTGATATGATGCTTTCATTTCTTAAGAATTATCCTAGTATTTATAAATATATTGAGAATGGTTCAGTAGTTTTTAGTGAGAAGTATAGATTCATAGAAGGAGGAGTTCTTGATTTGACTGTTGGTAATAATAAAGATTTTATAAATAAGATTATTGAAAATGGAAAAAAGCTAGCCAACAGAGAATTAGAAATAAGTGCAATGCTTGGAGGGACAGACTTTTTTGCTTTCAGTAATTACAGTAATACTCCTGTAGTGGTACTTGGTCCAAGAGGAGGGAACTGTCATGCGGCAGATGAATATGTAAATTTAGAAGATTTATTGGATCTGTCAAAGATATATGCAGGTCTTATTTATGATTATTGCTGCTAAGGTTTTTTAATTAAGAAATAAATTATAAATACTAAAGAAAAAAGTATATCTATATTAATTCTTGGTACTGATTTTAAACAAGCAAAAAAGTATTTTGAAGCAGGTATTGATGAGTTTATCTTAAAGGGAAATTCTGCTGGAAAGTTTTATAATTCTTTGGTTATTTTTTTAAAGAAGGAGCAAAATAAATAAATATATAAAAGAAAAGGAGAGACAAATATCTTTTATAAAAAGATCAATAATTTTAATAGTTGCTACTATTTCTTTCTGCTTGCTCTTTAATTCTTAGGTAAGACTTTTCCTGTCAATTATTACAAGACTTATAATTTGTCATTCACCACTAGCTTTGAACCACTTCACCAGCACCTTTGAACCAGTCATTCGGTATTATAACCAAATCCGAAAAAAATAGTAAAGATATTAAATCTAAAACCCATTTCTTAACTTTCCTTTCCTTTAAGTAATTTTGATATTATTTAGGTCTATTCTGTTTCCTTATGGAGTCACCCTCCATAAGAACCTGGTAAGATGAGTGGGCGAGCCTGTCCAGGGCAGA
>SDBT01018001.1_pt1 | contig 11122 bp, 10 predicted proteins | sample 2277101 | NCBI WGS metagenome assembly SDBT01 (sample SAMN10404973, study PRJNA504765) | marine sediment metagenome | isolation source: marine sediment core GS10_PC15, 103 cmbsf | place: Arctic Ocean: Southern Knipovich Ridge | collected 2010 | reverse complement strand
TGCCTTTCCCATAAGCAATGCCCCGCAAACCTTGAAAAACCGTTCTATTTTGGGGTAAAGTTTTTTCCGAAGCCTCTATACTCTGCATGTATACTCTCCCTCTTAACAACGAAAATGGCTCTTCTCGAGGAATTTGCGCTGTAGCATTTTTTTCTTGCTCAGAGTAAGGATTCACTCCTTTTTTAACCAAATTCTCATGCCCTTTAAGACTACCACGAAAAATAAGAACTTATTTTCTAATCAAATTCCCCCTTGCCCCCCTTTGCTAAAGGGGGGAATGTTTATTGAGTCCCAATTATAAAGTCCCCCTTTGAAAAAGGGGGATTCAGGGGGATTTTTTAACCCTTATCTGGGGTGAATTTCTGCCTTTCCCCTAAACAATGCCCCGCAAACCTTGAAAAACCGTTCTATTTTGGGGTAAAGTTTTTTCCGAAACCTCTATACTCCGCATGTACATTGACCCTCTTAACAACGAAATTAGCTCTTGACAGGCAGTTCTCACCTTAGTAAAAATAGAATTACACTGAATGGTCAGGACAATAAAGGGGGTAAAAATCATGTCACTCCGAGAAAAAAGCTTCTGGTTGGACGAAGAATACAAGCCTAATGAATCAATAACCTCGGACCGGGAGGTGGATGTGGCTATCATCGGTGGGGGATTCACCGGGCTATCCGCCGCCTACTTCCTGAAAAAAGAAGATCCTACCCTGAAGATCGCTTTACTGGAAAAGGAGGTCATCGGCTATGGGGCCAGCGGTCGTAACGGCGGTTTCTGTATGACCCTATTGGCCGAGAACGCCATGGATCTGATCGAGTTTGCCGGGGGTCTGGAGGCGGCCCGGCTTGCCCACAAATACCAGCGGGCAGCGGTTGACCATGTTGACTTCATGGTCAAGAACTATGAACTCAAATGCGATTATGAGAAAAATGGGCTGATGACTATGGCGCTCAATCCGGCTCATATCGAGAAAATGAAAGAGTACGCCCAGAGCTATAACAAACTGGGAACCGATGCGGTCTTTCTGGATCAGGATGAGCTCCGCAAGCGATTTCATACCGGGGCCTTTTACGGGGCCTGCTACGACAAGCACTGCGCTATCCTTAACCCGGCCAAGCTTTGCCGAGAAATGAAGCGGGTAGTGGAGGGGCTCGGTGTGGATGTCTACGAGATGGCGGAGGTGCTCGGTTACGAGGAAGGAGAGAAGATTAAGATCCGAACCGCGAACGGGACCGTCACTGCGAAGGCCATGGTCCTCGGGACCAATGCCTACATCACCCAGTTAGATAGCCGGTTTCGAGAAAGCGGGGTTCCGGTATTTACCTACATTGTTTTAACTGAGCCTCTGACGGACGAGCAGTATGAGTCCATTGGCTGGAAGGGTAGGGAAGGGATCGAAACCTCTCTCAGGATGATCAACTACTTTCGCCTGACGGCGGACAACCGGATCGCCATGGGTGGGGGGGATGCCCTGTATTTTTACAAAGACGACCTCGACCACGACCAGGATGTTAATGCCTTTGAAGTGGCCCATCGGGACCTGCTTCAGTTTTTCCCTCAGCTTAAAGGAATAAAGATCACCCATCAATGGGGGGGGGCGGTTTTCATGAATCCCGATTGGATCCCCTCCTTCGGCCGGACCGGGAAGTATAACAACATCCTGTTCTCCCTGGGCTACAGCGGCCACGGCGTGGCGGGTGCCAACTACAGTGGGGTGCTCATCCGTAACCTTTACTTTGAGAAAAAGAGTGAGTGGGAGGGGTTGTTCTTCCAGAATTACCGGACGAAATACCGGATGGAACGCTGGATGAAGAGCAGTTTGATGCGCAAGGTAACGTATGAACTGATCAAGGGATTCTATATGTACCAGGACAAGGCTGCCTCGAAGTCACTAACCTCGAGAGCGGATCGGGATTATTACCGGGTGCAGCGATTTAAGAAGTAGTGTATTTTTTAGGGAATAGCAAGGAGTAGCAGGGAATAGCATGGAATAACAGGGACTTGAATCGAATCCTATCTATTCTTTCCTACTTCTTTTCCGGTGATTGCCGTATAACACCCCAGGACTGATTCGTGACCAATATCTCCACCGGCCCCGGGGGCACCAGTTGAATCGCCCACAAGGAAGAAACCATCCACACCCGGGACTTTAAGCCCCGGCCTTTTCTCACTTGTCTGATGAATATTGACCTCGGCCCCATCAACCGTAGTAAGGTGAAGGACTCTCCTCCACTCGATGTTCCTTTCCAGCTCCGGGAATAGCTCAAAAAGGGCCTTTTCCACCTCCTCTTCCCTCTTCTTTGCAACAGAGGTTTCTTCCATATCCTCCCGCGGCGTTGGGTAGAGCCAGGTCAGGATTTGTTTTCCTTCTGGGGCAAGCTCCTTGTAGAGGTTCGAGGTAAAGATGCCGAAGGAGATTGGCCTCCACATATACCAGAGCCCGGAGTCCTTTGATATTTTCTGCTTGATCCCATAGTCCAGTACTACCCCGGATGTCGGTCCTTGGTTCTTGCACATTTTGACATAATCCTCGGGAAAGTCTTCCTCCGCCAGGATCGCTTGAAAGAGTTTCTGGCAGGGGATACAGGTTATCACGGCATTTCCCTTAATAAGGTCTTCTCCTACCTTCACTCCCACCGCCTTGCCATCTTCGATTACTATCCGGTCGACCTTAGCCTTCACCCTCACCTCACCTTTTTCTTTGATCTTTCTGAGATAAAGATCAAACAGGGGCTGCCAACCTCCGAGGGGGTACATAACTGAGATCCCCGTCTGCAGGACCTTCTGTATATTGATCAACATTTCGCCGATGGATGACTTCTCAATAAAAGGGCAGACCATCATGGAGGCACTGACCAGGGTAAAGTACCTTCTCATACCGCCCCGGATCCCCTCTTTATCCATCCATTCCTCTACACTTACAGACTTGATGTCTGCAAAGTTCTGCCTTCGGAGTCTGGTCATGAGCTTGATGAGCTTCCACCTTTCACTAAATGTAAACATCTTGCTGGTGAGAAAACCCCCCGGACTCGTGGGAAATACCTTGACCTCTCCGTCTTCGTCCTTAAGGTAAGACTTTCCCAGGTCAGCGTATTTAACCTCCTGGCCCAGATACCGGCATATCCTGGAGATGGCACTTTTGGGCCCGAAGCGGATGAGATGGACTCCGTAGTCAACGGTGTACCCATCCTTCTTCAGCAGGAGTGCCCGTCCACCGACCTCCTTGGTCTGCTCCAGAAGAATCACCTTGTTCCCATCGTGGGCCAAGAGGGCACCCAGTTCCAATCCGGTAATTCCACCACCAACTATAATATAGTCATACATAAAGATTGCACCTCCTGGTTTTTCATAAATTTTTTAACCATATCCAGCTAAGAAGAAACCGTCCATCGGTAAAAAAGCGACTGAATCCGGGATCGTTTCTTAGTTTATCAGGGTAGGGGAGATGGATCAAGTCAAAGTTTGACAAGGTTGGGTATGTTTGTTAGTTTTATAAGTCCGGGTCGATAAATTTCAGAAAGGAGGAACTAATGAGAGAGGTTCAAATTATCAGCGCTGTCCGCACCGCGGTGGGCAGCTTTCAGGGCGGGCTGAGCTCGATACCCGCTACTAAACTGGGAAGCATAGTTATCGAAGAAGCAGTAAAAAGGGCGGGGATAAAAAAGGGGAGTGTTGATCAGGTTATTATGGGTAATGTTCTTTCCGCCGGCCTGGGCCAGGCCCCGGCACGCCAGGCCACACTGGAAGCAGGATTACCTGATACGGTAGGTTGTATGACAATCAATAAGGTCTGCGGCTCCGGGCTTAAGTCAGTTATGCTGGCGGCCCAGGCAATTATGCTCGAGGATGCCGAGGTTATAGTAGCCGGGGGAATGGAGAGTATGACCAACAGCCCTTATCTGCTACCCAATGCCCGCAGCGGTTACCGGATGGGCGATGGCGAGATAATTGATTCGATGATCAGGGACGGCCTCTGGGATCCCTATGACGACTACCATATGGGAAACTGTGCCGAGTTCTGCGCGGAGAAATATAACCTTACCCGCGAGCGGCAGGATGAGTTTACCCTGGAGAGCTACCGCCGGGCCCAGGAGGCTCAGAAAGAAGGGAAGTTCGGGGAGGAGATTGTCCCCGTCGAGATCTTCCAAAAAAAGGGAGAACCGGTGATCTTTGATACCGACGAAGACCCCGGGAAGTTACGGGCTGAAAAGGTGCCTACCCTCAAACCCGCTTTTAAGAAAGACGGGACGGTGACCGCAGCCAATGCCTCCTCGCTCAGCGACGGGGCGGCAGCAGTTTTGGCAATGTCTTCCGAGCAGGCGAAGAGCTTGGGTTGCCAGCCCCTGGCCCGGATCTTAGGTTATGCGGAGGCCTCGATTGCCCCGAAGTGGTTTACAATTGCCCCGGTCGAAGCAATGAAGAAGGTTCTGGAAAAAACCGGGATGAAAAAGGATGATATTGACCTGTTCGAGATCAATGAGGCATTTTCCGTGGTTACCCTGCGGGCTATTGACGAATTCGGCCTGGATCCAGCAAAGGTTAATATCAACGGCGGGGCAGTCTCAATTGGCCATCCTATTGGCGGCAGCGGTGCCCGGATTCTGGTTACCTTGCTCTATGCCATGAAGGACAGAAAGGCCAAGATTGGATTAGCAACCCTCTGCATCGGGGGCGGGGAATCGGTGGCAATGGTGGTGGAGAGGTTATAGCGGCCAACTCCAAATGCTTCAGGGAGTAGTCCGCCTGAGGCGGATCGGGTTCGATAAACCTGTTCCTGACAGGTTCAGGAATCGAACCCCTACAATTATGCATTATTGATGGATAAATCTTCGTAGGGGTCGGATTTATCCGACCCGCCTTGTGAACCCCTACATTAATTCATTATTTGGGATTTGAACCACGAACCCTTCGACAAGCTCAGGACATGTTTCACGAATTACACGAAGGTAACCACGAATTTCACGAATTACACGAAAAAAGATTTCTCTTTTGGGATTTGGGTTTTAACCACGAATTTCACGAATTACACGAAGAAATTTTCCTTTTTGGGATTGGGATTTAACCACGAATTTCACGAATTACACGAAGAAATTTTGTTTTGGGATTTGGTCATCAAAGTAGCTGGAAAGCCCCGGGTGAGCCCCGTAAGACCCTTGCCCCATTAGACAATTAACTAAAAGGATGAATCTCTTGCGGGGTGAGCTGCTAACGGGGTTTACATGCAGGAGTAGCCGCCATCAACGATAATCGCCTGCCCGGTAATGTAGTCCGAATCCTCTGAAGCTAAGAAGACTGCCAGAGGAGCGACATCCCTGTCCGGCTGACCGATGACACCCAGAGGGATCCTCTCCAATACCATATTCCTCATACCCTCGCTTTCCAGATAGTCGGCAGTCATTGCCGTCTGGATGAAACCCGGGCAGATTGCATTAACATTAATCTTCCGGGGTGCCAGCTCCACCGCGCAGGACCGGGTATAGGCCACTATCCCGCCTTTGGATGTGCTGTACAGGGATAGAAACGGTGCCGCCACGAAGGCAGCTACCGAGGCGATATTGATTATCTTTCCTTTGCCCTGCTTTTCTATTTCGGGTATGGCTCGCTTGGTGCAGTTATGCACCCCTTTCAGATTAATGCTGATCAATCTATCCCAGTCCTGTTCGGAGATGCCCTCCACCGTTCCCAGGATCTCAATACCGGCATTATTGACCAATATATCCAGTTTCCCGAATTTCTCCTCGGTCTTAGTGATGATCTGGTCAACCTCTTCACCCTGGGATACATCGGCCTTGATCGTGAGGGATTCCCCTTTAAGTTTCTCCACTTCGCCGGCGGTCTTTTCTGCTCCCTCAAGATTCACATCGGCAATGGTGACCCGGGCTCCCTCCTTAACAAAGGCCAGGGCAATTGCCTTTCCAATCCCGGATCCGGCCCCGGTCACAATGGCAACTTTGTCCTTCAATCTCATTGCTCACTCCATCCTTTCTAATTTTTCTTGGTTTAATAAACCCAGATTATGCGTAAACATCCAAATTATTGGTATATTAACAGCTTACCTGTGCCTATTTAGTGTAGGGGCTTGATTAATCAAGCCCGTCGGGTTCGATGACCTGTCCTGAGCCGTGTCGAAGGGATCGAACCCCTACAATTATACATTATTGATGGATAAATCTTCGTAGGGGTCGGATTTATCCGACCCGCTCCTATATTCACGCATTATTTGGGATTAAGTTACTTGGCCAGGATAGTCAGACTTAAGAGCCCCGGTTCAAGACCCGGACCTATTCCTCCTCCGTTGTGGGCAATCCCTACCTTGGCCCCTTTAACCTGCCTCGGCCCGCATTCCTCCCGGAGCTGCCAGACCAGCTCAACGATCTGGGCTACACCGGTGGCCGCAATGGGATGACCCTTGGCCTGCAGGCCACCACTGGGATTAAATACCGGGCCTTTCCCTCCCAGAGCAGTTATCCCTTCGTCGACCAGACGACCTCCTTCACCTTTGGGGCATATGCCCAGGTCTTCATAAGTTACCAATTCATGAGGAGTAAAGCAATCGTGCTGCTCAGCTACATCCAGATCCTCCGGGCCGATCCCGGTCATCTCATAGATCTTCCCTGCTGCCTTTTTGCAAGTGCCGATCGAAGTAAAATCACCTTTAGAGCATTTGTATTCACCACCATATATGACCGAACCAGCTACCCTAACTCGCTTGGTAGTGTATTTTCGAGCTACCTCGGAACTGGCAAGAATAACGGCGGCAGCTCCGTCGCTGGTAGGGGTGCACTGCAGTAAGGTAATGGGGTCACAGACCATTCTTGAATTTAAGACCTCTTCCAGGCTAACCTCCTGCTGATACTGAGAATAGGGATTTAGTGCCCCGTGCCTGTGGTTCTTGACCGAGATCGAGGCAAATTGCTCTCTGGTAGTTCCATACTCCTCCATATGTCTGCGTCCCAGCAAAGCAAAAAAGGCCGGCATAAGCATCCCGACATCCTGGAGGAACATCATCCCCTCCGGCATAACTATCGGTCCTCCTCCAAATAATGCTCCCATTCCTCCCATGCCACCACCACTTTTGCCTTCTTTTTTGGCGGGGACCAGAGCCATCTTCTCCACCCCCGCGGCAATAACCAGATCATACATACCATTGGCGACATCGAAGTAGGCATGCCGGAAGCTCGCAAGACTGGTAGCACAGGCATTCTCGTGATTATACATAGGTATTCCGGAGATACCTAAATAGTCCAATACCCTCTGGGCAACTTGCGGCATCCCGGCATAGGTCTCCCCGAAATAGGCGGCCTCTATCTTTTTGTGGTTAACCTCAGCGTGCTTCAGTGCTGCCCGGCAGGCCTCCCTTCCTAAATCTTCCGGGCTCTTCCACGGAAGATGCTTATTATTATATTTGCCAAACCGCACCATTCCGGCACCGATTACATCTACTTCCCTCATTTAAACCCCCTCTTTGTTTCGTTATTCGTTATTAGGTTGCGCTGCTCGCCCCGTTAAATATTCTTGATATATATCGAAGGTAATCACATTTAGCAACTTATTTATACGGGGCTCGTTTCGTCTTTCGTTATTTGGTTATGTTCCCCCTCCCCTAACCCCTCCCACAAGGGGAGGGGAATAAAAATTGTTTAACCCTAAATTTCCTCCCCCTTGCCTGTCCTGAGCCTGTCGAAGGGATGGGGGAGGACCTGCCCCGATGTCCATCGGGGTGAAGTGGGGGTGTTATATAACCGTTTTACGAATCACGATACTAGTTGCGCAACCGCAACTGTTTGCCCCAACCGATCCTTTCGACATTGCCCAGGACAATTATCTTACTGAGTTTTACCAGCCGCTAAAGGTAACCACTTAGGTTTTTCCTACTGGCCTGAATTTATAGCCGATTACATCCCGGCTTTCGCCGGTAAGGAATCCCAATATACCCGAGCGCACTTTATCTATTACCGTCTCCACTTCCATACCTATCTTTACTTCTTCGGGCTTGCAACCGGTTATCTGGCCGGCAATAAGAAGCTCATTGTCTTCAGGGAATTTCACTATCACCAGGGCATAGGGCACCTCGATGCCGGGGATACCCATCTGGTGGACAATAGTATAGGTATATACCTTGGCCCGGTTGCTGAGGAGGAACTCCTCTGTCTCTTCCCCCTCACATTTGCCGCAAAAGACCTTGGGAGGGAAGGCAATATCCCCACATGATTTACATTTGCTGGCAATCAAGTGAGGCTCATCCTCGGGAGAAGAGGGGAACTTTAATATCCCTTCCCTTAAGGGAATCTCCCCCTTATCAGGTTCCAACTTCATCTTGCCATATTTGCCTTGCTCCATTAAAATACCTCCATTTCCCCGTTAGGAATCCACCTCAGGCGGATTATACGAATCGCCTTAGCGGGACTTCCGCCTCAGGCGGACCGCCTATCCACTTGGGTAAGCTTCTAACGGGGTTTACTTATTATTCCGACACTTCTTTTTGCTTCAACTGCTCTAATTCCTTTTTTTTCTCAGCTACTGCCTTTAAATAAATATCAACTACTTCCTTTTCTGCCTTATCAATTTCGGGGTCGGGAGCTACTTTAATGTACTCCCGGTCCCTCTCCCACCATTTACCTTTGCCTTTTATCCAGGGATGGGCTAAAGCAGGAAGGGATTCCCACATATCCGGATGGCGGCTACGCAAGAATTCATAAGATAGATCATAGGCCATATCAGGAAGATGACCCGGAGGAGCAGGTATAAGTCCAAAGAAAGGCTTGCGACTGTAATAGAACAGCTCACATACCGGCCCCAGGGGGATTACCAGCGATGTGCTGGCTCCTTCCAGATAACCCAGCGACTGCGCCAGCATCCCGAATGTCCCCTGTACCCTGTTCTCCACATTTAGATTGTGCAATGTGGCCGCCGCCCAATCATTAGCGATGGAGAAATCAAGCACCTTCCATGCACAGGAGGGTCCCAGTCCCAGCCCGGTTCCCATCACGGGACCAGGACTTCTGTTCTTTTTAGTGAATTTATTAAACTCGCCACAGGTAGGAAAACCGCAGGCTCCACAATCCCATCCGGTATCAGCTACGGTCAGCTCGGCCCCCATGATCAATACCACCGGGTCCCAGCCATTATTTATTGCTGATTGATAAAGGAGGTAGTCTCCCGCCAGGGGGATAAACGGAAAGTTCATGAGCCCATTCATCCCTACCTTCTCCATAACCTCATCCATAGCACTCATCATTACTTTAAATGACTCCCCGGTCACTATTGCGGCCTTGATTTCGGTCCTGCCGGTGAAGGAAGGGGCCTTGTGGATTGAGAGGGCCACCAACTTTGCCGCTTCCAGCAATCCCTCTTGCACCAATTTCTTCGAATCATATATTGCCATGGTTTTATTCCTCCTTTTCCCCTTCTTTTTTCACCCGATACAGCCGGAAATCCGTGCCACTTTGCCGGGGTAAAACATAGATCTTCCTGATCTCATCCAGAACCCTATCCATATTCGTCACATGATAGTCAACCGGGATATCAACATAGGGATTCTTAGCCAGGGTAGCAACCGGCAGGGCAACTACTAACTCTGAATTACGGCAGTAGCCCAATTTTTGACCGGCCATTCCCATCGTCATAAAGGGACGGCAGTCTACCATCAGCTTATTTGCTACCCATAAGGCCGAGCCAACATTATACCCAAGGTCCATAACCCTTACCTGACATAAGGGCCCATCTATGGGAGTCTTGGATTGGCTGCGGTCGGTGGGATCAATTATGCCGGCGGCAGTTTTATGTCTGCTGTATACATAACTGCATCCTTCCTTCCCACCGCACAGCCCACAGTCTATGTCAAAGGGGCTTATCTTGGCCCGGTAATCCCCCAGGAAGAGTACACAATCCGAGGCCCTTACCATCACTGCCTCGTATTTAAACTGATCCTCCAGCCGCTTATTCTCCAGGGAATAAGCCAACTCCTCCATCTTGCGGGCAATTCCCTCAAGTTCCTCCTCCCCCCAAACTATCTCTCCTTCGACATGATCCTCTCCTCCGGTAGTTGGGGCAGTCAAAGCGGCGTTGAGCATGAGTCGGGCGGCTAATACCCCATTGTCCCGGCGGTTAGTATCTGCCGGACTATGCCAGGGGTATTCCTTAGCATAAATCTTTGGCATTCTAATCCTCCTTTCTCTTCTCGTAGGCCTTCTCAATGAACCTGGTCTTCATTTCTGACCTCTCCAGGGTCATTGGAGCAAGCCACTCGATTTGCGGCCTTATCCGTAGTTTGGTATGCATCACTTCCCCGATTTCTTTAGCCAGGTTATCAAGTTCCTCCTGTTTTACTCCTTCACCATACTCAACCTTTAGTTTAAGTGGCGGTTCCACCCGGGGTGGGGGGGTTCCCAGCACGATCCGGAACTCTCCGGTCACCCGGGGGACAAAACCGGTGATTACCCCATCTATATGGGAGGGATAGACAATCACTCCTTTCACCTTGAGCATATCATCGGTGCGACCCTGGACCTTCATCCGCCAGCCCGGGTTTCCACATTTACAGGGCTCGGTGAATACCTGGATCACATCGCCGGAAGATACCCGGGGCAGCATACCGATGGGGTTACCTTCCAAGGCAGTGATCATAAACTCGCCCACCGCCCCGTCCTCAAAGGGAAGCGGTTCCTTAGTGTCCGGATCGACTAACTCAAACAGGATGATGTCATCGCTTAAGTGGTGCATACCCGCATATTCCTCTAAATCACAGGAGATCAGGCACATACCTCCAATCAGTCCCATCGCATCAGTGAGGGGACAGCCGAAGCCATCCTGTATTTTTTTCCTCACTTCCGGAATGCCGGCACCGGGCTCACCGCCGCACAGCACCCGCTTGAAGCCCAATGCCTTTATCCTTTCCGGTTCGGTGTCAATGAGGTGCTCGGCGTAGGAAGGTGTGCAGAAGATTACGGTTGACGATATAAGAAAAGCTTATCCAACCATACACAACGAGAAATGATGTTCTTTCAAGTTCAACTTTATGGGTTCGGTTTTCGTAGGGGCGGCTTTACGCCGCCCAAACATGCGGGCGAGATAAACTCGCCCCTACGGAAAATTACAAGATTAAGAATAGAAACAGAATAGGAG
>SDBT01018000.1_pt1 | contig 11123 bp, 11 predicted proteins | sample 2277101 | NCBI WGS metagenome assembly SDBT01 (sample SAMN10404973, study PRJNA504765) | marine sediment metagenome | isolation source: marine sediment core GS10_PC15, 103 cmbsf | place: Arctic Ocean: Southern Knipovich Ridge | collected 2010 | reverse complement strand
TCATGCCTGGGAGAAGCACAGGGACAACGCGCAATCGCACATCGACTGGCAGTTCACCAGTGACGACGCCCGCATCAAGTTGAAGCGGCTCTATCCGACACTTAAGACGTGACGCAACACTAGTCGACTAGTTGTGAGAGAGAGGATGACCAGCAAACACAGCTGGCAAGTTTGAATATAGAGGCGTTGTCAGGCTTGTTATAGCTTCATTGAGATGGTGGTGTGCAACGTGTATTCTGAAGTTGAACTGAAAGAATACAGGAGGTGTCGATCATGAGATTGGATATTGTAGGTACCATCCGACGCAGAATCGTGCAGAACGAGTACCCCCCCGGGAAGGTTCTGCGGGATAAGGAGTTGATGGCGGAGTTTCACGTGAGCCGCACTCCCATACGTGAGGCACTCATCCGACTTGATGAAGATGGCCTCGTGCGCATCGTGCCAAACGGTGGAACCTTTGTTACTGAGGTCACTATGTCTGAGCTCAAGGATATCTTCGAGGTTCGACTGCCTCTGATCTGCTTGGCGGCAAGGCTGGCTGCAGAGAGGATCGACGACGAAGAGGTGGAAGCTCTTGAAGCACTCGCTCACGAACAGAATGCGAGTCGCGGATCCTTGTTGGATCTGGATTCACAGTTCCACGAGATTATTAGGAACGCGACTCGAAACCATGTCCTCGCTCGGATCCTCAGAGGACTTCAAGAGAAAGCACTTCGAGCGGCTTCCCTTTGCGATGACATAGACTCATACTTGCTCGGTCTCCCAGCAGAGGCCAAGGAGCTCGCACGCGCCCTGAAGAGAAGGGATGCGAAGCGTTGCGAGACCCTATTGTCAAGCCACTACAAGGATTTCGTGAATCATGTGCAATCAGCTTTATCCCTCCCCAGTAGGTTGTGAGTCATGGCTGCGGGGAGGTTTCTCTGAACGACCACCCGTGGAAGTGTGCCGATGATCATACTCAATACAGCCAGCTTGCGCATCCAACCCAACTCGCATCAACCAACCAATCGAGCCTCTGAAACTTGGCTTGGTGCCATCCCACATCTCACGGGAGCGTTATCGATTTGCGCCGCCTTAGATGGCTCCCCGTGTGTCCTCGCCCAAATACAGTGCACTAGTCCAGGAGATGACTAGATTGGGAAGGGTATTGCGCAGATTGACAGCGCATCCTTCTGAGCAACGGAGAGGAGAAGGTCAACTCGACGTCCTCCGTCGTACAGCAGAACGGAAAGACGGCTTGATGTCACAACCATTGACGGAGTGACGCGGCGCGAGGTGCCGTCTCTCTGGTTCCTCGGATTGAGCAACTCTGGCATTCATACGTCGGCTGAATCCTGGGGGGGCCTATGTATCAGAGGTCAGAATTCAGAGAAGCACTGCGAATTCGGAGTTCTCGCGGTTGAGGGCGGGGAGTGTAGACACAGTACACAGGCGTGGGGAGGAAGACGAATGAAATATCATGAGAAGGGAATTCACAGCGAGCCGATTGAGGCTTTCTATGTGGACGCTCCGCCTATGGAGATGAATCCAGAACTGGTGTGGCCGGCGCTTCAACGTAGCGGGTTCCGGCGAACTGAAGCGATGACTGTGCAGGTGAAGGGGCTCCTGCCGTTAGGCAAGGCACTCGTTCGTGCTCGTGCGATGGCTTGGCTGTACGCTGTGGAATCTATGTCTGCTACCGAGCTGGAGAACTTCCCAAAGCCGATCTGTGACGCGGACTTCTTGTGCTTCGGTCTGTGCACTGCGGGACAGGCGATTGATGATCGCACGCGGCAACTTCGGTCTGCCGGAGAGCTGATTGACTCCATGATCCTCGATTCGATCGCGTTGACTGGGCTTTCGTGGGTCGGGGACGAATTGGGTCAGCGCATCTTCTCCTGGGCAGAGGGGAAGCGGCTGGCTGCAAGTCGGGCGTTCTCTCCTGGCGCTGGAGTCGGGCTGTGGGACCTAGACAAACAGCGCGTCTTGTTCGACCATCTACCGCGAGAACCGCTGGGCGTTAGGTTAACGCAGCACTTCCTGATGCAGCCATCGAAGAGTATTTCGTTTGTGATTGGAATCGGAAAGCACATGAAGCAAGCAACCAACCTGTTCTCCTGCGAGGGCTGCGATCGATCCGACTGCGACTATCGCCACACTCCAAATGGCGAGATGGTTCAAGCCAAGGCTAGCCAGATCTTCCAGGGAGTAGACGAAACGGAGAATACGCGAGTGACCTGACCCCTTGAAATAGGTCCAGAAGTAGAGCTAGTATTTGGCGCTATTCAGGGGGTCAGGTCATTACCTTGTTGCTGCAGCGTTAGGAGCTGTTCATCTGCCGGAAATTGCATGTGTGCAATAAACTCGCGAGAGAATGTCTTGATAAAGGCTAACTCAATATAGTTTGTTCTTTTAATCAATCGCTGCAAACCTTGCCTATTCCTGTGATTGAGCAGAACAAGCTTAGCCCCTTGCCCCGCACTGTTTCCTAAGAAGATGATCCTCCCTACGTCGATCGAGGGGAGTAGGCCGGTGCGCAGCAGGCTCGACGGGGAGAGCGAAGATCCGAAGGTACCCCCCACGAGGATACGATCGATATCGTCCGAGCCAATCGAGGCATGCGCCAACACAACCTCAATTCCTGCCCTGATTGCCCCTTTGGCAAGCTGAAACTCGCGGATATCTTTCTGTGTTAGATATATCCCGTCAGAGAGGAGGAACCTGGCTTTCGTCCCCTCCCCTTCAATCTGTGCCGCAAGGGGGTGCTCGGTTCTGCAGAGCCGCCCCGAATTGTCGATCAACCCAATCTCTCGAAGTACAGCCACTGCATCGACTAGCCCCGAACCACAGATCCCTCGCGCCTCTTTCCCACCGATCGCCGAACAAGAAAGCTCGCCATCCTTAATGGTCACCCGATGGATGGCCCCATTGAGTGCGCTCATCCCCTGAGAGATCGAGGCCCCCTCGAAGGCAGGACCGGCCGCTGTGGAACACGCAAACATCTTCTTGCCGACTGCCAGGACAACCTCACCGTTGGTTCCGATGTCTAAGAACAGCTCAATCGCGTCCTTAGTTCCCATATCTGCGTAGAGGATGCCCGCGACGATATCCGATCCCACGTAGGCTGAAACAGCAGGCAGGATCTCGACCCTGGCGAACGGGAAGACAGCCAGGCTGGCCTCTTCGGCTCTGAGAGTCAATCCATTCTGGATAACAGGAACATAAGGGTTGTGATCGATAGCCAAAGGGTCGATGCCGAGGAAGAGGTGAAGCATGGTGGGGTTTCCAACAACGGTAACCTTATAGACAGCGTCTCTATTTATCCCCACCTCCCGCACCATCCTGGTGATGAGCTCGTTCAGCGCATCTACTACTAGTCTTCGAAGCTCTTCTGAGCCCTTCTCCTGTTCGCGAGCGTACCCGATTCGGGATATTACATCGGCGCCGAAAGCGCTCTGCGGATTGCTGCCCGCGGCAACGGCCAGCTGGCGACCACCTACGAGTTCAAACAGGTAGCAAGCGATGGTGGTCGTTCCGATGTCAATCGCCACTCCGTAGATCTCATCTGAATGGTCGTTCGGTAAAAGGTTAAGAATCTCCTTCTCTGCCTTGACTACCGTCAGGGAGAATTCGTTATCACGCAGGATGGAGGGAAGCCTCTTTAAGACAGGAAGCGGAACCGGCAGCTCTTGCCCCAAACCTTCCTGCAGTCGAAGAAGGTCTGCTCGCTGATCATCCCTCCCCGGAGGCGATAGCTGGAGAAAGTACGCGTCTATTCCAGGGTCGATCTCTCCCCCTTCCAGAGAGCTGTCCTTTCGGCCCTTCGCATCCAGTTCTCCCGTCTGTGTCGTCAGATAGATCGCTGCCTCACCTTCCACCTTGTGGAGGCAGGATAATCGCCAGCCACCATCGATTTCTTGTGAGTTGAGGAAGCGACGGTCTCCATCAGTGGGAATGAGGGCGCCTTGCTCAAACCTGACCTTGCACTGTCCACAGGTACCCTCACCGTTACAGGGATTCGGTATAGCAAGCCCATTTTCGCGAAGGGCTCTAAGGAGATTCTCACCAACCGAAAGAAGGATCTCCCTCTTCTCAGGCAGGATGGTGATCCTCGTTTTCCGGTGCGTTGCTTCAAGCATAGTCTATACTAGGCTTTTTGCTAACGTGGTCGCGCTGGCGGCATCAGGGGCATAACCATCCGCACCGATCTTGTCAGCGTACGCTTGAGTAACCGGCGCCCCCCCGATCATCACCTCTATCTTGTCCCGGAGACCAGCCTGTTTTAGTGCTTCAATGACCTCTGGCATGTGGATCATCGTCGTCGTCAACAGCGCGGACATACCAATGATATTGGGCTCATGTTCCTTCGCTCCTTTGAGGAACTCCTCCGCTGTTACCTCTTCGCCGAGGTTTACGACCTCGAAACCCGCCCCTTCCAGCATCATCGCCACAAGGTCTTTCCCGATATCATGCAGGTCACCTTCAACGGTACCGATCACGACCTTCCCGCGTGCCTTCACCTCGGCCTCAAGTAGAAGCGGCTTGAGGATTGTCATGGCACGTTTCATCGTCTCGGCCGAGACGAGCATCTCGGGAACATAGCGATCCCCTTTTTCGTACTCTTCGCCAACTATGTCCATCGCTGGAGTCAATGCCTGATCGAGTATTTCACTTGCTCCAATACCCAGTGCCAACGCCTGGTTCGTGAGTTCGGCGATTCCTTCCATCTCCCCAGCCAGTACCGACTGTTTGATCTTATCGAGCATTTACTTCCTCCTTTTGGCTTTCTGAGCCTTGATGTATTGCATGCAGTAGTTATCGAGCCCTTATAGCGCTCGTGACGCATAGATAGCATCCATCATTTTCTTATCGGTCGGGTTCATGATCGCCCCGTCCAGTCTGGCCTCGATAAGCATTCCCAAGAAGGTCCGGTTGAGCAGACGCCGATTAGGCAGGCCAAATGATAAATTACTCACCGCCGTGAATGTCTTCACCCCCTAACTCATCCTTCGTTCGCTGGATTGCTTGGAGCACCTGTGCTCCTTGTTCGGGGCCGCTCCCGCCGACGGACATACAGATCATGTCCACATAGCGGCGCTCAGCAGCAAGACCTGCGCGATCGCACTTCTCCAGGAGTGCGCGCGTCTCTTCCAGGCGATCCTCAGTAGTTTTGGGCATCCCGTGTTCCATTGCTAGGCCGATCACTTCAGCCTTGCTCTCTGCAGCTAGCTTTATCAACCCTGCATTTCCATTTTCGTTGCTGATAGGGTTTATCACCGGGGGGTAGAACAGGCTTTCAGTCCGGTCTCCATGGCATTGGGATTGGAGGTGTCGATGGCTAGGCGCACATCCTTGCCGAGCTCGCATCCCACAATGCCGATCAACCACTGAAGGTCGCTCGCTTCGTTCTCCATGGATTGCCCAGCATTCAGATCGATCACGTGTGCCCCTGCTTCAGACTGGGCACGGGCCAACCGGCGAATGAGGCCTTCGTCCTTTTCTTTAAGGGCCTTCGCTATCTCACTGCGGGTTGAGTTAATCAACTCTCCGATTATCAAGAACAAACTTACTCCTCCTCGGCTATTTCGCAGCCCCCTTGGGTGCCACTATGGCGAAACGAGCGCGACTTTCCTCATCCACCTCAAGACGGATCAGCATTGGACACTCCATCGACAGAATATCTCGGCCAATACACCTTGCTTGGTTACACGCATCAATACTCCCCGCTTTCTCCCAACGCTGTCGAGATGGGTGGTCTGGGACACGCGGTGCAAGCAGGCTACCAACACGGATGTGCTTCAACGTATGCGCGTGGGTCATAAAGTTTCCTTCATAGCACAGCTGCTTTGACAGCTTCGAGAGTTGGCTCGATCGCGATCAACGCGCCAACTGATTTGCTTGCGCTGGCTACGTCCTTCAGTCCATTGCCGGTCACCACCACCACCACATGCTCGTGAGGAGCGACCATTCCCGATGACACCGCCTTCACCAGCCCGGCATAAGGTGTCGCTCCAGCCGGTTCGGCAAAGACGCCAGCTTTACGGGCTAGTGTTGGAATGGCCGCCAGAATTTCTTCGTCGGTGACGGAGATGAAGGCTCCATCAGTCTCAAGCACAGCTTGCATGGCCTTGATCCGGTCGCGCGGTAGGCTGACGCGGATGCTGTCGGCAATAGTATGGACCTGAATAGGAGTCATGTCCAAAGGGTCCGTGTTGTGAATCCAGGCATCATAGAGCGCTGCTGCTCCGGTCGCCTGTACTCCCATCAAGCGAGGCACGCGGTCAATCCAGCCTAAAGCCAGCATGTCCCTGAATCCTTTGTGCAATCCACCAATGATACAGCCGTTACCTACGCTGACAAAGACCCGGTCAGGAATCTGCCAGTCCAATTGTTCACAAATCTCATACGCAGCGGTCTTCTTGCCTTCACTCATGTAAGGATTGTAAGCGGTGTTGCGATTGTACCAGCCGTACTCTTCACAAGCAGCGAGACACAGGTCGCAGGCCTCGTCGTAGCCACCTTCTACTGCCAGCACGGTCGCGCCGTAGACAAGCAACTGGGCAATCTTAGGCTGTGGGGTCGCCGCTGGCACAAAGACGATGGTCTTAATTTCCAGACTAGTTGACATGGTCGCAAGCGAGGATGCTGCATTGCCAGTGCTGGCACCTGCAATCACTTTAAACCCAAACTCCTGAGCCTTGAGAACCGCCACCGCGCTTGCCCGGTCTTTGAACGAAGCACTGGGATTGCGCCCATCGTCTTTGATATACACCTCGGCTAACCCCAGCTCTTGGGCCAAGTTGTGGCTGCGATAGAGCGGTGTCCAGCCAACGGAGAAGAGCGGATGGATCGGCAGTCCGTTCTTGCGCAACTGGGTTAGGGTCAGGGAATTAATGGGCAAGAGAGGCGTGTAGCGCCAGATGGACCACCGTCCATCATGTGACAGGGTCTGGGGTGAGATCCGCTCCTTAATCATCTCATAGTCATACTGTACGTCGAGGATGCCATAGTTGCCGTGTTTAGGACAGACATATAGAGCTTCGCCAACACTATATTCTGCACCGCAGATGACGCACTTGAGTCCCAAAACGCTCTCTGTTGATCGCATAGGCTGAGTAGACATTGGAATCCCTCCTCTCATATAGACTACGTCTGATGAACCTCACAGAACTGGACGTGATGTTTCTCCTCATCCCTTGGCTTATCAATCATACTCACCATTCGCTGCACAGCATGCATAGATTGATCCCGCTTCACTACCGCGACTCTTCATCTCAGTTTGCTCTCCATCGTCTTGCCAATTCTTGGTATGGCAATCAATGTACCGCCTTCCCAATGAGTGTGCTTGCCGGCTCCTCTACGTACCTATTTTCAGCTTACCAGGTATTACTTTCTTGTTGTTTCCACTTCTAATGAGAACGATCACAGCAATTACGACTATCATACCTCCTATAAGGCTAGACATAGGCATTATTTCTCCCAGAATCATTGCCGCTAGGACAACAGTCACGACCGGCTCCAACGTTGAAACCACTGAGGCAGTTATCGGATCGAGTCTTTTGAGACCAGCGAAAAATGTCCCGACAGCAAGCACTGTTGAAATCAGGGCAAGTGCAAGAACTGCTGCCCAACCAAGAAATGTAGTTGGTAATTCCACGCCTTGCACGGCAACCAGCCCGCCAAAGACGGCAGCTGTAGAAATCACAATAATCGATGCAGATGAAAATCCTCCGGTTGTTCTCACGATTTTGCTTGCGAGCGTGATATAGAGAGCGTAGATAAGAGCTGCCGCAAGAGCTAAAACGACACCAAGCAGATGCCCGCCTGCGGCTGGTCTAATAGTGAACACCAGTCCTATGAGAGATAAACCGAGTCCTGCAACCTTGGCCTTTGTAACGGATTCCTTGAAAAAGACCAATGCAAGTATGGTCACTACCACCGGATAAATATACAAAAGGATACCCACCAAGCCTGCTGGAGCCAGTGTAAGCGCTGTGAAGTAGGCAAACGACTGCCCTACGTATACTGCCCCCAACAGAAGAAGACCGACAAAAGTTCTCCTATCAGGCAACGCTGTGCCTCGCATGATCATCACCAAGCTCATGCAAATGGCCGCGATTGCAAACCGGAGAAATAGGACAGTAATAGGACTAGCCCCTGAGGCATAGGCAATACGGGCAAGAATCGGCATTGCCCCGAAAGAAACGGCAGACACAGCGACTAGAAAGACGCCATACAAGCGGTTCATATTGATCTCTACCTCCACTGCCTACTATACCAGGAATAGCGCTCCTTCGGTTGTATCCAAATGAGGTTCACTTACCTGCATTTGTCTTCACTTCTTTTTAGACAAAAACTCTGATATGCTTCTCCACAGCCTAAGAGACTATTTCACACTCGCTGATCATCTTATCTCTGATAAACACCATGCTCTCGTGCCGTCTTGAACATGGCAACAATGTTTTCAGGCGGAACCCCGTCCTGTATGTTATGCACTGCAGCAAACACAAAGCCACCTCCAGGTGCCAGATCGTCGATTCGACGTCTTACCTCGTCCGCAACCTGTTTCGCAGAGCCAAAGGGCAGAACCGTTTGAGTGTCGCAGCCCCCGCCCCAAAAAGCTATTTCTTGACCGAATTCCTTCTTCAATGTCCTTGTGTCCATTCCGGCGGCCGAGACTTGCACCGGATTCAATATATCCACGCCCATCTCAATTAAATCGGGTATAAATGGCGAGACAGCTCCATCTGTGTGCAAGAAAATATGTGCATTGCACCTGGCTCTGATGAAACTAAGGAGCTTCCGGTGGTAGGGTTTGACCAGTTTGCGATATAGCGAAGGCTTCAGCAGCGGACGATCTTGCATTCCCAAGTCATCCTCAAGTTCCACAACATCTACATATTTACCAACGGTTTCAGCGTAGCGCTCAAACCGTTTCATGTTTGCCTCACATAGGCGATCCATGAGGGCTTCGGCGAATTTTCTGTTTACCAGCAGATCCATCAAGAATGTCTGCCACCCCCGCAATGACTGAGCGGCCTGGAAAATATGAGCGCCAAAGAATCCCACCAGCAAGTAGTCGGTGGTGTCGTGCAAATGTTTGGCCTTTTTGGCCAGTTCATCATAGCTCTTGTCGAGATAGAAAGGTGTTTCGAAGTTCTCAATGTAGTCCATGTACTTCTCAATGTCATTCACAGTCTTCGCACCGGCCAGTGGCGAGTATACGGGATCAAAGTAGGACCCGTTCTTAGGCATCCTGAGCACAGTGTTCCCTGCCTCATCGAAGACCACTTGGGACCCATCCTCCAGGAGCTCGGGTAGGAATCTTGCTGGAAATTCGGCCGGCGATCCATCACCAAGAACCCCCACTCTCCACTCCGTGGGTTCGTGGAAAACAAATATGCCGTCTGCCCCAAACGCCTGGCGCACATCCTCTTCCACCATAACGACCTGCTGGTAAGCGTCTGCCACGCGGACCCTCCCGGGGCCCAAACTGAGATGCTGTCTGAGCTCACGATAAGCTCCAGCCATGATTGTGGTCACATCCGTGCCCCCAAGATCAATGGGCACACGGTCAGGCTCTCGGTGACTGAGAGCAGTGAGAATCCGTTCTCTGTGATTCATCTGTCGTCCTCCTTTTTCCTAACCTACGCGGCAAAGCTTGGGTGACGTTCAGCTACATCGGGCGCATAAGCATCCACGCCGATCTTTTTGCCCAAGGCCAGTGTCTCCAGTGGATCACCGCCCGTGTTCTTAACTTGGCTACACATCCGCTTTTCCCAAGGCTTCAATGGCGGTCTTCATCTGGACCATCGTCGTGAGCTGCATATCACTGCTCCCAGTACACTTGTAAAGGTACCCATTAAGAAAGCTGCTTGTGCCCCCCAGACACTCCAGACAAATCCCCCCACCGCTGATCCGATAATAACTCCAGTGTCCTCACACGCTCCCCCATAGAACCCCATGGCTGTACATTGCTTGGCAAATGGTACGGAGTTTGATACTAAGCCTAATGCTGCAGGACTAAACATTGCGAAGCCTAAGCTGTTAAGGATGACGAATACGATAAGGAGAGGGAAGCTTCCGGCAAAACCCAGCCCTGCCATAGCAAAGGCTGATACCAGGAGACCAAGTACCATTAGAACTCTTTCCCCCTTCCGGTCGGCCAATATTCCCATAGGAATGCTTAGCACCAAGACAGCAACTCCACGTATGGCAAAGAGGATGCCGACCTCAGTAGGCTTTACTCCTACCACCTGAGTGGCTAGAAGCGGTAGAAAGGTTCCCAAGACTCCACGTCCGACAAAATAAAGAGCGGTTACTGCGCATTGAGAGATAAATGGGGGGTAACTGCTTACCTGACCTAGAGGCGAAAGCTCATCAGTGGGGAAGGAGGAAACAGTTGGTCGTTCAAGCTTCCCCGGTCGAGTTTTCCTTAAGCCTGTTACCACCAGGACACCAGCCAGAAGGGAAATCCCGCTAGAGATGAAGAAGATCCATCCGTATCCCAAGGTATCGACTATAAAACCACTCGGGAGGGTGCCAGCAGTTGTAGAAGCAGATAGCATTACACCAACGATGGCCATGGAAGTAGCCTTTCTTAGCGAGCGAGCGTTGGCTCCAATATAGCCCCGGGCTGGTCCAGCGATTGCAGAACGAACTAGTCCCCAAGAGAAGAGCATGGCGGCAAGGAAGAGAAGATTCTGGGTTAAGACAAAGAAAGGTACCAACAGAGCGCAAACAAAGGTTCCTATGCTCAGAGGAATTTTCACACCAACCCTGTCTGCTACCCATCCCCACAAACCTTCTCCAGCGGCTGTCCCCATCATCAGTATTGCAAGCATTGCGCCCACTATTTCAGGAGCGGCCCCCATGGAGGTCAGGTAAAGGGGTAGAATGGGCCCGAGAACACTCATGGCAAGAACCCCCAACCCCAAGATAACCATTACTGTTAGCATGTCTCTGTTAACAAGCTTTGTCACCCGACACTCCTTGTGCTTTGCCCCTACGTTTGGAGCGCTGACAAATAGAGCCCGCCTTCTCTTGTTGATCTTCTTTCTTTTCTCGCTTTGGTATATGAAAGGACGCCCATGCTCCAGGAATGGGGTTTGTATTCCATCCTTCTACTCAACAGGAGTACGATA
>SDBT01017999.1_pt1 | contig 11123 bp, 9 predicted proteins | sample 2277101 | NCBI WGS metagenome assembly SDBT01 (sample SAMN10404973, study PRJNA504765) | marine sediment metagenome | isolation source: marine sediment core GS10_PC15, 103 cmbsf | place: Arctic Ocean: Southern Knipovich Ridge | collected 2010 | reverse complement strand
TACGATTCGCGACCTGGTGCGTAATGCGTTGCGCATGCGGCCGGATCGGCTGATCGTTGGCGAGTGTCGAGGCCCCGAGGCGCTCGACATGCTCCAGGCGATGAACACCGGCCACGACGGATCGCTGACGACGGCCCACGCCAATAATCCGGATGACATGTTGATGCGTCTGGAGACGATGGTGTTGATGGCCGTGGAGATGCCCGTGCGTGCGATCCGCGAGCAGATCGTCGCTGCACTGGACATAGTCGTGCAAATGAGCCGGCTGATGGGCGGCAAGCGGCGCATTACGCACATCACCGAAATATGCGGGATTGACCCGCAAACGGAACGGATTATCACCGAAGATATTTTCTCGCTTCGTCGCGCCGGCCAGGGCCGATCTAAAGATGGCGACCGGCTGAGGCATACTGGCTATATCCCGCGCTTTGCAGACGAACTGATCGCCAAGGGCATACTGAGTATCGAGGTGTTTACGTGATCGTGTTGGCTGAGGCATCTCAGAACCCGTACTGGCTGGCGGCGACAAGCGCCGTGCTGGCCGTGCTGGTCGGCGGGATGGCGTACCTGGGCTACAGGCCTTTGGGGGCGCTAATCATTCGCCAGGAGCAGCAATACGACGCCGTGCTTCGGGGCAAGCTACTGCTGGATATTCGCCCGCGAACGGCGACGATTCTGGCTATGGCGGGCGTCGCGGTTATGTCGGGCGTGGGGTATCTCTTCAGTGCAAACATCTTCGGTGCGTTGATCGGTCTGGCGCTGGGTGCGGCACTGGGTCCGCTATCGATGCGATACCTTCAGCGCAGGCGGCTGGCCAAACTGGAAGACCAACTGGTTGGCGGTATCCAATCGCTGGGCTCGGGGGTGCGGGCTGGGCTCAACCTTATCCAGGCCATGGAACTGGTCGCCCGGGACGGCCTCGTGCCGTTGCGACAGGAGTTTCGCCACCTGTTGAGAGAGTATGAGTATGGCATTCCGCTGGAAGAGGCGATGGACAACGCTGCGGCGCGGATCGGTTCGGGCGACTTTCGCCTGCTGTTCGCGGCGCTGCAAACGCATCGCCAACGCGGCGGCGACTTGGGCGAGACGCTCGATAGAATTGCCTCGTCGATCCGTGAGATCCAACGGCTGGAAAGTCGCGTCGAGGCCCTGACCGCTCAAGGCCGGGCGACCGCACGCTGGCTTGGCGCGATGCCGATCGTCGTATTACTGATCCTGAATTTCATCATGGGCGACCAGCCCATCAAACAGTTATTCGACGACAGCCTCGGCAAACTGATTATCCTGGCGATCGTCGTGCTCAATGTGATTGGCTTCCTGTGGATCCGCAAAATAGTTTCTCTGGATATATGAGATGAATGTAGCTGCAAGTGTCAACATGCTGGCGAATCTGCCGTTGGGAATGGACCTGTGGGACATTCTGCTTTCGGCGGTCATTTTCGCATCGGTCTTCCTGATGATCCTGGCTGTCTTTCGCCAGGGTGGCGAGATCAAAATGTCCGCCCAGCGTGAGATTGCCATTGCGACCGGGCACACCGACCGCCGCACCGTCTTCGAGCAGCCTCTGGTGCGTCCGATGTTGTGGCTGCTGCTTCTGACGGCGCATCGCCTGGCCGTGCCTAAAATCAAAGACTGGCTGCGACGGACGCTGATCTCGGCGGGCAGCCCGAACTATTACACGTCGGAAGAGTACCTGGCCCTTTCGATCGGCCTGGGACTGGTGTTCGGCGTCCTGTCACAGATATTCCATATGCTGGCCTACGGCGAACTCAGCCTGTTGTTTTTCGTATTCGGCGTGTTCGGCGGGGCGGTGCTGTCGCTGCTGCATCTACATGACGTCGCCGGCAAGCGCATTCGCGAAATTTCCCGCCGCGTGCCATACGCCCTGGACCTGATCGCACTGGCGATGGGCGCGGGTGCGACGTTTACCGAGGCGGTGCAGACTGTGGTTCGCGAGCGATCGGAAGATCCGTTCAACGTCGAATTGCGTACGATGCTGGCCGAGATGGACCTTGGCTCGACCCGACGTCGCGCCTTGCAAAACCTCTCTGCTCGTATCCCGCTCGAGGCGCTGCGGAGCATCATCGCCAGCGTGATCCAGGCCGAGGAGTTGGGCACGCCCCTGGGCGACGTGCTGCACGACCAGGCGACTCTGCTGCGGATGCGAAGGTCGTTCAACGCCGAAAACAAGGCCGCCGTCGCGTCTGTGCGGATTCTGATCCCGTGCCTGCTATTGGTTATGGCCGTGCTACTGGCGGTGTTCGGCCCGGCGTTCGTTCGGATCGCCCGCGGAGGATTGTTCTAATGTCGTCCGTTCGTCCTGAATTACTCTTTGTGTCCGGGCCTCAGACGGGCCACCGCGTGGTGGTTACGTCCAATGTCGTTAAGGTCGGGCGATCCGCCAGGGCCGATATTCCGCTGTCCGAGCAACACGCCTCACGCGAGCAGCTTCGTCTGACGTTGACTCGCGACGGATGGGTGATGGAGAACCTTTCGCCTCAGGGCACTCAGGTCAACGGCAAGCGGTTCAAATCTGCCCGCAAGAAGGTGCTGCTAGATACCGGCGACGTGATGACTGTCGGGGTGGAAACCGAAATCCTGTTTGTCGCCCCTGGCGACGATCCGGTCGCGGCTCTCCACGCGTATCGCAGCAAACATCCGTTGGCGACTCCGCAGGCTGAATCGCAGCCGGCCGATGGCGCCGCCCCAGTCGAAGCGGATCAGATCATCCCCGTCGCCCCTGCCGCAATCGAGCAGCCTCAGCCGACCGAGAACCTGCCCAAAGCCGCTACGCCAGAATCGCGGAAACAGGATCGAATCAAGCGTTTCGCCATCGCCTATCTGGTGTTCCTTGTCTGCATTGGCGGGCTGGTGGCCTTGTTGTCCACCAGGGGCAAGGATACCGAGCAAGGGCAGTCGCGGACGAGGCAGCTTTCGGATAAGGAGATATCCGAAGTTCTATCCAGCGTTCCGGACAAGAGTCCGGTTCCAACGCGGTCGGAGGAATTCCTTCAGCAGGCCAGGGCGCTGTACGACAACCTGCCCGGCAAGGAGGGTGAGCGGTATCAGTGCGTTCGAAGCTTTTCGCTGTACCTTGCGTACAGGCGAGAGCCTGTTTTTGCCGAGGTGCAGGACGAAAGGCGCTATCAGCAGTCGCGGGCGGAATTGATCCGGCAGGTCAGCGATACCTATCGTGAAGCGCACATTCGGACTAAAAAAAGAGATTGGCGTGGCGCGTCGGACCTCTATCAGAGGTTGCTACGGATGCTGCCTGAACAGCAGAGGGATCACCCGGTGCAGACTCGCCTGCTGAAGAATATTCGCGAGCACAGAGTGTTCGCCCGGGATAATCTACCCAAGAAGAGACGCCGCAGCCGTCGGCGGTAACGGTCTCGCCGGTTTTTATCAGCCCCTTGTGCGCAGACTCTCAGCCAAGTGGGATATTCGTTGAGTGCCGGGGTTTACTTGCGACGTCGACGCAGCAAAGCCGCCACAGCGCCAGTCATTAGCACTGCGAGGCTGGCCGGCTCGGGCACGATGCTCATGTCTACGAATCCGCTGCCGTCATTCAAAGTTCCGAAATTGATCTGGTCGAAGTCGGCCTCGCCCAGGTTCGCATCGACGGTCATGATATGGTACGGCCCGTCGGTAACGACGCCCAGGCCCGCCGTGATCGTCGTGTCATAGAATTGGGCGTTTTCGTTTACGTTTGAGTAGAAGTAGTCCCAATAGAACACCGCTGGGGTTGGATCCAGGACGTGCTCAAAATGATTGCTGCCCGGGTCCATTACTGGAATGGTGAACGCATTGATTTCAAGACCGGCTGCATCGAAGAGGATATCACCGCTAAGGTAATCATAAGTAAATACTGGCGAAACCACAGCCAAAGCGGCACTGCCGGTTGCAAGAATAACACACAACGCTACGGTAAATAGTGCTATACCCTTCACTTTGGAAGCCTCCAAAATCAGATCGTGTGGAGCTGTGACTCAGAGCTGGCATATGTACGATCTGAATATACCACATATTCTGGATTTGTCAAGGATTCAATGAGCGCATATTATAATTATTTCCATAGAAATGGATTGTAAGGCAGGGTCTTGCCCCTGTCCGTTCGATTGGCGCAAAACACCCCCTCGAACGAGCGTCGCTGTTAAATTATTCGCCGATTATCTCGGCAGTCCCTCATTTTCTCCTGCGTCTGGGCAGTGCGAACAGGCCGGCCACCAGTAACATCACAGTCCCAGGCTCGGGGAGGATGTAAGGTTCAGGCGCGGCGGACGGTCCGTTCAAGCTGGTAAAACGGTATGTGTTCCAGATGATCAGGTCCTGCACGTCCGTGACGCTGTCATTGTTGAAGTCGCCAGTCATCCAGGTTGTCCCTGATTGCATTTTATTGGTATTCCAGATGATAAGATCGCTGACGTCCACGACGCCATCGAGGTTTGCGTCGCCTGGAAGCTGGCCGTAGACAAATGCCAGGCCGGCGATCTCGTCTTCGGTCAGTTCGCGGCGCACCCCGCCAGGATAATACGTCGAGTACATCACGTCGGCGGGTTCTGCAATGGCGCCTGGCTCGTGGGTCCAGGGGGTGTAGTTTTCGCCGCCCATGGCTTCGGCCTGGTCTGGGTGGTCCAGGCCCAGCGCGTGGCCTAGTTCGTGCAGCACGACGGTTTCCACGTCGAATGCCTTGCCGTCGGTCGCCCATCCGTAGCTGCTGTTAAGATAAATATCTACACTGACGAGGTTTCCACTCATGGATATCGGAGCCGCAAACGCCAGTGAATTGTTACCGAAACTGTAGACGTCGCCCAGAAATTCGAACTCAAAATCGGCCGGGCGGGACATGATATCGATATTCGCCCCAACTCCCAAGCCCATCGGCACGCCTGGGCCTTCCCATTCGGTCCAGCCGTTGTACCAATTAATCGTCGAATTGACGACCGGCTGCCAGTCTGCGTTGGTAAAGTCGACAATGGCGCTGGCCGCGTCCCAACTGGCGATTGCATTTTCGGCGGACTCGTAAGCCGAGGGAACGCCACTGAGAAAGTCCGACTCGATGGAGTAGCTCAGGTTCAGCGAGCGCGGGGCAGTGCTGTCCATAACCCATCGCTTGTTCTCGCCAGCCCGAACAGCGCCGTCGGAAGGGAAGTCCAGCAGGGCGTACCCGCTGGCCGTGGAACAGATCGTCGCCAAAACCACTGCGGTCCAGACGACCCGAGTTGCTCGGGCTAAGAATATACCAGTCATGTTTCCATACACCACCTGGCGCCCGCGCCGCACGAATGGCCGGACATGATAATAAGGCGGCCGCATGGAATCATCGCAAGGCCAGCTAAACAAACGACCTTGCAGCTCAGCCAATAGCTACCTTCTTACTGGCGCCGTTTCTTAAAGAGATAAGAGGACACACCCAAAAGCAGAATCAATCCACTGGCGGGTTCGGGGACTACGGGTACAAGGACAGGAATATAGCTGGCGCGACCGCCGCCGCCGAAGATGTCGCCGCCTTCACCGGTTTCGCCGATGGCGAATCGCTGAGGTACGCTATCGACGTACTGGCCGTTCTCGGAGCCCCACCCTACCTGCCATACTTGCACGTCGCGGCAGAACAGGAACACCATGCCCATATCTCCGGGTGCGGCCTGGCCGCCATTGGGCCAGCTGAATTGGACTTCTGCGTATACAAAATTTGGTATTTCCATCAGTTCGGTACTGATGTCATCCGGCGGAGTGGTCAGGCCCGCATAGCCCGTAGCGGTGTTATAGCCGCCTGAGAGGATCTGGTCGATCGCCATGTTCGGGCCGGGGTTGGAGACCATGTTGATGTACTGGTCGTCGACTGTGCGCAGCAGTTGGAAGTCGTTGACCGGGCTCTGGCCGAAGCCGCCGAGTTGCTGTGAATAGTCCAGCGTGTAGGCGAATGTGTAATCGCCTGGAGACAGGCTGATAGTCCCACCGTCTCCGGTGTTGATGGTGACCGCCTGGGTCGCGACGTACACGGAACTGATCATGTTGAAGTTTCGGTGACTGTCGTCAAAGCTCCCGAAACTATACCCGTACGCCTTTGCATCCAGCTCTGCGATCTTCGTGCCGAAGATGCTTTCCATGCTCCCAGCAGCCACGGAGAGTGCATCATAATCCAAAGCCACCGCCTGTGCCGACGTCGCAATAGCGACCACGGCTACCATTACTGCCAACTTCCCAATAGTAGTACCCCTCATTGGGATCTCCTTTTCCCTAAGCACCGAAGGGCAAGAGACCCACGCGGTCTCCACCTTCGATGCGTCAGTTGTCTGTGCAGCCGCATTCTATCGGCCAAAGACGTTGCTGTTTATCGCTTTAGCGACGTCTTCGCCGCAGCAGTCCTACGCATCCGGCAGCAATAATTGCCAGGGTGGCAGGCTCGGGAACGTTCATGTCCGGATTGCTCACGTCATCCAAGGGCGCCAGCACCATCACGTCGGAGCTTCCACCGTCCTGAATGACGGCCGAGATTTGCCCGACGTCAACGCTGCCGGTGGTCGTGATGTACATCACGGCCCGATCGCCTGCGTCAATTTCATTGAGGCCAATCCAGTCGTAGATCAACTCATCCACGATCGGGTAGACGTTATTCGTCGCGTCTACGGCGTCGGGGACGTTCGTCGTAAGCCCACTGATAGTGCCGTGGGTTCCGTTGAGAATCTCGCCGATTCGCAGATCCTTTTCCAAGCCTGTAGCCGCGATCGAAAATTCCGATACGCCAAGGCCTGGTATGGATACCGCGACCTGCAGGTCGTAAACGAACGTGACCTGGGTGGCAGGCAGGGCGTCTACATACACGCGAGAAGTTAATGTGCCGTTGTAGGTCACAGCCCCGAATGGTGATACCAGTGTGTCGTAGAGAATTCCGAAACCGCTTTCGTCCACTTCACTACTTAGCGGAAGTATACTTGTCGTTGCCGCCGTAGCCGCTCCAGAAACTACTAGAATTGTCGTCATCAGGACGATTGCCCGCCTCATTGGTCCGCTCCTTATTGTTAGATGTCTTTCGACCTTCTCCTTGGCCTCGAAATACGTTTCTCGGCCGAAATGCTCTGTCTTCAGCCAACTGCAAACTCCCACAAAATGCCTCAGCAGGCTCAACACTGCGGCACAAGAATCTGCATCTGACCAACGTCACCTTATGAAACCGCCTCTAGACTCAACCAGACGATCTCGCTTATCTATTCAAATCAGGCAAAATGCCTGTGAAATAGTATTATCTAGATACAAAAAAGACACAAAAAGACGAAAAATACAAAAATGACTGGGTGGAACTTGGCCGAGAGGCCTTGGCAGGAAGATGCGACCGAGCGGTATCCGCTCCTGCTCTTCGTTTGATTCAGCTCCGCCGCTCCATGCGTGCTAGAGCAATTATGAGTATATCGCGCATCGGGGATCTGTCAATCAAATAATGATTATAACGTCTGAGAAAGATAGGCTGACTTTGTCGCGCACGAACTTTCGTCTTCGCTTGCGAGCTGAGCCCGGTAGGTCGCACTTCCAGAGGATGTGATATTCAAGAACTGCATCAACGTATTTTATTCAAAGACATTAGATGGCGTTCCATGGCCATAGGTCGCGAAGCCTGTCGGGCGGACATGTAAGGTATTCACCCTAGTGTTTTATTCAAAAGAAGTAATGCATTATCGGTGCGTTTTTTTTTGAAAATATGGCTCGAATTATCCTTTGCCGATCAGGAAAGCATCGTCGCCGGGGCCAAAGACAACTCGCTCGCGCGGCATGCGCGACATGTCGAATAGTTCGATCAGCTCCTGCATAGTTGCTTCGCGTCGGCTATCGAGCAGGCCGGTCCAGTAGCCCAGCAGGCCAAGGACGCGCCGGGCAGAGGCGCCCGCATCGCGGTAGTGGGCGAGGCGGGTATCGCCGTGGCGCTTGGCCAGGCGCCGCCCGTCCGGGCCGACCACCAGCGGCAGGTGCCAATACGTCGGCTGCGGGCCGAGATTCAGCAACCGGCGCAGGTGAATTTGTCGCCCGGCCGACTCCAGTAGATCGTCTCCTCGAACGATTTGGTCCACGCATACTTCGGCGTCGTCAACGGTTACGGCAAGTTGATAGCTCGCTAGGCCTTCATTGCGGAACACGATGAAGTCGCCGCACGTCGTCGCCAGGTCGAATTCCTGCTCGCCGGCTGCCGCGTCGGTGAAGCGGATAGGCTCGCCCGGGCAGTGAACGCGCCATGCGACAGGTCGGCCTGATTTTTCCGTCGCGTGGTCGCCCGACGCCCATCGCCCGCGACATGTGCCTGGGTACGTCGTCACGTTGTCGTCGTCGTGCGGCGCACCGCCGGCAAGTTCGACATCCTTTCGGCTGCAAGTGCAGGGGTAAGCCTCGCCCGTAGCGATCAACTGCTCCAACGCATCCTGGTAGATCAACTCGCGATGCGACTGGTATACGATGGGCTCTTCCCACGTCAGCCCCAGCCAGCGCAGTTCTTCCAGCGCCTGGTCCACCGAGCCGGCCTTGACTCGCGGCCCGTCCAGGTCTTCCATTCGCATCAGCACCCGCCAGCCTTTCGTCCTGGCCAGCAGATAGTTGATCAGGAACGTCCGTGCATTACCCAGATGCAACGCACCGGTCGGAGACGGCGCCAGTCGTGTGATTGCCTCAGCCATGTCGTCGGGCATTGTACCACAGCCGGCAGGCAATTCGCACGGACGCGACGCGGGCTTCCATCGGCGAGCGGCTTTCCGTACACTCATCGGGTGAGCCAACAGTAAGGATATTGTCGCAGTGAACAATTCTCAGCTCAATCTGGAACGCCCCCGCGGCGGGTCGGCCAAGACGATCCGCGACGTTGCGTTGATCTGCGTGCTGACCGCATGCCTGATCGCGATCTGCGTCCACGCGCCGAGCCAGACCTACATGCATGCTCAGTTGCAGCAGATCGGGGCCGTGATCGGTACGATCGAGAACGATTGGCTGCTGCCGCGCGACCAGGGTGGCACCCTTGCTCGCAAGCCCCAACTGTACGCCTGGCTGGCAGCGCCTGTGCTGGTGATGACGGGCATCTACAACGATTTCACCTTCCGCCTGCCGACCGTTGTGGCGATGCTGGCGGTGGGGCTTTTGGTTTACCTGCTGGGCCGGCGGTGGTGGGGCCGGCGGGCCGGGCTGATCGCCGCATGCCTTTGGATCGCGCCGCTGCACATGTCCAAGGCCGCCTACCTCGCAGTGACGGACATGATGCTGATTCTGTGGATGCTGCTATCCATCTTTTGCGCGGATCGGCTGCTGTTTCATCCGCCCGCCAACGGCAAGCGAGGCTGGTGGGCGGTCGGGCTGTGGACGGCGATGATTCTCGGCGCCATGACCAAGGGGTGGGGCGTGTTGAACCTGATCCTGGTCGGCGGGACGCTGGCGATGGCGACCGGGCTCGGGCCGGGCTTCGCGGAAGTTGGCGGGGCAGTAGGCATCGGCCGAAAGCTGCTGAAGGCGTGCGGGCTTGTGCTCCGCCGATGGCGCGATGCAATGCGCGCGACGTATTTCGTGTGGGGCATTGTGGCGATGGCGGCCGTGCTCGCGCCGGTGTGTGTGGGCCTGTTCGCTCGCGGCGGCGACGAATTTCGCCAGATCATCTACTATGAATTCTGGTCGCGCATCACCGGCCAGGGCGAAAACGTACCACACTCCAACAGCGTCCCGGCCATTGTGCATTTGGTGTATTACCTGTTCCCCACCAGCGTATTTGCGATCGCGGCGCTGGCGTTGACGCCGGTTCGTCGCTGGTTCGCAGCCAATTCGCCCACTGCGATTCCGCTGTGCTGGATCATCGGCGTGGTCGCACCGTTTTCCCTCACGCACGGCTTCCGTCACGATTATCTGCTGCCGTGTTACCCGGCTGGGGCACTGATGGGCGCCTGGGCGGTGTGCGAACTTTCCCGCAGGGGCCGTGCCGGAGTGGACAAGAAAGCTTCCGCATGGCGGCACGTATTGGGCGGCGTGGGCGTGCTTGTTACGCTGTCTGTCACGTTGATTTCGGCGGCGTATCTGTTCCACGAATTTCTGCCGGAGTCGCTGGCGAAGAACGTTCCCGTCCCGCCGATTGTCGCAGCGGCGACCTGGCCGATCCTGGCCGGGCTGATCGTCGTCGGCGTGGTGGCGGCTGTGGTGGTCGTGTGGGCTTCGCTGCGGTGGCGGCTGGGCGTGCTGACCGGTGCGATCGTCGTGGGCATGCTCGGCGTGGCGTTCCTGTATGGGCACATGCTTTCCCGCCCGGCCAAGACAGGCGACGGCGAGCGCATGGTGCGGTTCGCCCGCCAGGTCCGCCCGATCATCGCCGACGAGGCCTTCGCCACCTGCCGAGCCAGGAAACTCGCCACCGAGCTTTACCTCGGGCGATTCGGCCTGAACCTGATCGGCCCGCAAAGTGCCAAAATACTTGCAGAAAAATTCGGCGATCCTTCCGAGCCGGAATTCTCGGACGATAGGCCAGGCCGGGCTCGCAAACGAGCATGGGCCGCATTCGAGTTGCTGGATCGGGCATCGCCGCCCTGGCTGATTACTTGCGACAAGGCACTGGTCGAACTTGGCCTGGCCGAGCAGAGCCCGCACGGCGAAATAAAACTTAAACGCGGCAAGCAAAAGCTGCGTTTCAAGTCCCTGCCGAAGTTGTTGGGCGAAGTGCGAATCGTCTCCGAGCCCATCCGCACACAACGGTGGGGCAGGGCTTATCTGATCCGCCTCGATCACGACAAACTCGCCGAGTTGGTGCGCGACGATGCCTATCTCCGCGCGTCGGCCCTGGGTTTCGAGTCAGGCCGACAAGACTGAATCTTTTTTGTTTATTGGCGCGGTGGGGCTCCTGTCCCACCGCGTTGAGTTCAGATAATGAGGTGGCGGGACGGGAGCCCCGCCACCCCACACTCCACACATCTTACCTGAGACCGCTTAGTTGGTGAGGCTGAAACAAAACACTACAAATCGGCTGCGAAATCTGCCATAATCCCACCTTAACATTGCCCAGCCTGCATGCCGGGCAGACGGACCTGCTTGGCCAAGTGAGTTTTCGGGCACATAGGAGTTAACCAGTGGCGGAAGATATCCCCAACGAGGAACTGAACGACAGTCCTGACAGT
>SDBT01017998.1_pt1 | contig 11123 bp, 10 predicted proteins | sample 2277101 | NCBI WGS metagenome assembly SDBT01 (sample SAMN10404973, study PRJNA504765) | marine sediment metagenome | isolation source: marine sediment core GS10_PC15, 103 cmbsf | place: Arctic Ocean: Southern Knipovich Ridge | collected 2010 | reverse complement strand
TACCACGTTTCTTTATCGAGTTCTTAACCGATCCAGGCGATTTGGTGTTAGATATATTTTCTGGTTCAAATACTACGGGCCAAGTTGCTGAATCACTGCAGAGGAACTGGATGAGTATTGAATTGGATCAGCATTACGCAAACCTGTCAGCTATTCGATTCTTAGAGAGTTGGACGAGTGATGAAATTGCAGTCATTATTGAGAAACTAGAAGCAGGCGAACAACTAGACTTGGATTCTATGCCGATTGAAGAAACAGGCAGGTTGTTTAGATAGATAATCCATGTCGAGGTCTATTCAGTGGTTGATTGCTTGAGTAGCATTTCAATCTCATTTACACAAAGGACACAGCGATCTGGCTTCATAACATTATATCCAATGTGCTTTACAAAGTCCTCAGGGTTGCCATCATCGATATCTAGCACAATGATATCTTGAGAACGGCAGTACCCGGATGTTTCAACCACATCGCATAATTCCAGTCTCGCAGAACGCTGCTACTTTCTTGTCGGATAGATCTGAATCACCCATGCGTCCTGTTGCGTCTGAAAATGAACATGGATCTCTTGAACTGTCAGAGACGCATCGTTAGGTAATGACTCACTGCTTAACCATCAGTCACGATCGGCAGAAGTGTTAGGCAGACCAATCGTTGTGCAAAGCCTCTTATAAGTGATATTTATTATCGTCCGTAGAAGAAGGTTCATTGGCCGAAGAATCTCCTCTTGAACAGAGGTGAATCCCTTATGGCCATGAAACAAGTTACATCTGATCGAGTAAATGGTCTCAAGTACTGCCTTCGCTTTGATTCCTTTGTTAGTCGACTCCAGTTGCTTTAACAATTCACCATCTTTCTCTGGTTGCACTTCACCAGTGACCATATCGAGTTTGAATGCGAAATCGCCACGTCTCAGCAATGAGCAAATATCGTTAAGTGCTTTGTGGGCACCAGAATTGTTATCAATCTCTAAGCAAACGGTTCTTGCACTGAGATACTGTAATAAATATTCCTGAGCTGCATTTGAATCAGGAAAGCTATTTCGATTCTGAAGTTGGACCTGATCATTGCGCGCGAGTCGGAAAGTGGCCTCTGCATAAAGTCTATTGAACAACACATACAGCGTGAAAAATTCATCAAAGTACTCTTTCGTCTCCTGGGCAATGTAACCGTCTGCCTTCGACATCCAATTACCGTAGAATTTCTCCAGCTCTGGCGAAATAGACATAACGAGTTCCTTACTAGGTGACGGTTAACGTTTGGCAGCATACAGACTGAGAGAAGCAATCCGCTGTACTCGCTTATTTAATGGGGCCTTGTCTGTTTCTCAATACTATGGTGAGCAAACCTTGCATCGCCTCGGTTCTTTTCCACCAAGAGCCCGGTTCTTGTGCCCCCATTCCACGAGCTTGCTCAAGTGTTGTGCTGCAATCTTAATATTCCTCCGTTTCGTGTATCCATCTTTTCTGTGCATGAGGTCATATCCCGTGATAGTACTGCAGGATGCACAGTGTAGGAAAAAGTAGCTCGACCTCCGAGACGGTGTTGTATTCGCAATGTACCCATCTGGATTATTCCTGAGCCATTTCAGATATTCTTCGTCTCCATTGTCGAAGATTCTAACCATGGATATCCTCCTTAAGGGCTTTATCCAACCACTGGTCACTTTACTACATTGGCTTCACTCCCGTTGTACCGACTTAAGTTTTTAAGAAATATTTGTAGAAGTATTTTCGCGCTTCTCCTTGTATGAAGGCAGCATTGGTACGCCCACTTTTTCCCCAATTCCAGCACCTGTCAGTTCCATGCAGGTACAAGAACTCAATGAAATCCTGGTTGTTAGTTGTATCTGGGATGCTAGCGATTTTCTCTGCTTTCTCTTCGGGGGTGATTTCCTTTCCATACTCTTCAAAAAGAACATCTCTCATGTGGAGCATCAATGGAGTCCATTCAACCTCACCTGGCACCTCTGCTTTATAGGAATACGCGTAAATATCGAGTATTTCAATAAGGCCGATTAGGCGAGTTGCTCCTGGGGCAAAATCCACTACGAGTCGCTGGGTATCGAATGAATGACGATTGCTTGAATGAATACGGATGAGATCGTCAGCAGTAACGTGCCAACCCTTACCGATCGGGCATCCTTTTATTTCCCATGCGTGGTAAATGAGATTATATCCCGCCAGACTGAACGATTCGCTAGTTGGAGATAGATAATATTTGCTCCCTCGTCTCCTCCGTTCGAAGACTAAGAATGCCATCTTGCCACTCCTTGTGTCTTGAGATATTTGAAATTCTGATCATACTTTTCTGGGTATGCACATATTCAAGATCAAGATTAACTGTTTGCTGGACACGCCCTCTAGTTGAATGCTCTCCAGCTACAGTTCATTCCTTTGGTTACTCAAACAACTCCATGAGTAGCTAAAATCAGGTCTTCTGTTTTAAATACGAATCCCATTACATCGGCTGATAAATTCGTGTGGAACTCATGGAAGTCGATTGCCACCCGAGGATTCTCGCTCCCATCCATCGTGTTAATCACAACGTGACAATGCTCTTTCTCGCTTTCAATACACGTTTCAAGGTACTCAATCCTCACAATGGTTTGGTGAGCAATCTGGTCTCGCAGAGAACGTCCACGTTTACTACCACAGAGGAGACGGAACCAACTTCGTCCGTCATCCTGCAGCTTGGCCAGATCATTGCGCATACCCGCTGTAGTCAAATCGTCTGCAGCCAGGACATGCTTCGAAAAAGCGTTGAAGCTATCCACGCGCAGTTGGCCAAAGGGCTCCAGCAGGAATAGAGCGAAGATATTGGCCGCGACATCAAGTGCCGAGCGCGCAAACAGAATGAAAGACTCAACATGGTACAGGATCTCGATCTCATCCTCCCAAATAAGACTAGGACACTCCCTGTTCTGCGTTGAGATGAATTCCTTTTCAGCATCCATTGAACGTTTACCAGCGGTATGCATCATATAAAGCTTGCGGCAGTAGTTTTGGAGCTTTGAGGTAGTAATATGACATATGGAATCCTCAAGACATATTGCCGAAAACAGATGTTGTAGAGCCCTTCCCAGCTCACGGCCTGGTTCTCTTCCATAGTTGTCATTAAGTGGGCAATCAGGACCATAGACGAGGTCTAGATGTGAGTCGAAATTCAAAAACACCTCCTACTTCACACACGTTTCCTCTGCTTCCAACGTCCTATCGCTCAATCGGTGGAAGCAGTGTGTTAGATTCTCAGGCTCAAGTACCAAGTGATATTATTCGAACATCAGGATATTTCGGATTGCTTCGATCCCCAGGTCCATCTGAAAGACATGCGTAGAACACATACTTGTACTCAGCTCCCGATTCACATGCCCGGATTGTATCTATTATAAGCTTATTATTGTTCGATGGTCTTACGGCGGCAAAAACCTCAGCGATAACTGATCCATCACTAGATTCAATATCATATCCGGAAACTGTCCCAAGATTCACTTTATACGGTGCCTTATCAGGGTGGTGCTCGATAAGCTTCTCCACCGCGTCCAGTGAGGCTAAATATGTAAATGTCTGATTGAGCTGCTCAATAAAATTGAGCGGCCGATCCTCCAGGGGATCAGAACCGGATTTTTCGTATTTCAAACTCCGCAGCAAGAGAATCGGATCTAAATCAAGAAGACACCGAAGCATTTCCTTCGTACGAGTGGCTGCATCGATTATAGATTTTCTGAGTCTAACAATATCTTCTGAGGAATTGACGAGTTGTTTTTTATCCACTACTTCCTGCTCTTTCAGAATGTGAATATTCTAGTCGTGGATACCTTTGACAATCAAGTGTTCAGCTTTTCATCTGCATAGTTTTGTTATGTGCCTAGTATCACTCTTGACCTTTGGCCAAAGTATCCAAGGTCTCATCATACAGTGCAGGTTGGTATGGGATATTCTAGAATGGAATCCTCACTAGAAAGGATCAACCATGGGAACACCTCGTGGACCAGCCTGTTGCCGGAATCAAATTGCTTTCGAAGCTGAGATTCGTAGGTCTGCAGCATTTGAGATCCCATTATTTACCGAGGCAAAGATCCAAGGTGAAATGCGGAAGGGTATCGAACCGTATGAGTTGCTGAATTCGTTTGCAGGATTCCAGCCGGATGATGAACTGCATCCGGCAATTGTTCTCAGGTTTCCGTTTCATCTAGATGAGAACGAGGCACTTGATTCTTTATGGGAGGGTAAAACTGCTGATCAACTTACATTTCCCATCCCTGACAGGTCTGATCTGTGTATTTTTATAATCCTGTAAGGTCTTCTGTCAGTTACAGATAGCTCTCATTCAGCTTCCCTCTGTTTCTTCGCTTCCTCCTGTCGGTCAGATACCTTGCTGCGCCTGAATCTCGCGAGCTCGATTTCAAGTTTGACCCATCTTCTGGTGAGATCGCGGAACTTCCGGTAGTTCTCAAGCTCCTTCGTAACATCAGAGACATCCTCGGCCCTGACATACATGGTGTGACCCTTGCCGCTGTGGCTGTAGCTCAGCTGATAATACTCTCCTCCGCGTGAACGCTTCTGCTTCGACAGAGAGCCTGGATGCAAAGCCCCAAGTTCTCTCAGGGCTTTTTTGATCCTGGTGATATCTGCTTCGATCGTGGTTTGACGTCGGCTCATGGTTGTATCATACTATAGATACAACACAGCGTCAAGCCCGGAAGGATGAATGCAATGAGCGATATCAGATCGATGCTGAACGGCATGCGGATGAGTCAGGCAGAACACCTGCCCATCGTGGCGCAGTTCTGTGAGAAGATCGGGCTTGCCGATACCCTCAACACGGCTGTTCCAACCGATATGGCTGTTGATGTGGGTACCGTGGTCCAGTTGATGGTACTGGACACCCTCTCGGGCAGAAGCCCGCTCTATCGTCTGGAGAGTTTTGCTGAGTCAGTGGATACAGCTCTTCTACTGGGCAAACAGGTTCCTTCGAGCGCCTTCAACGATACCACCCTGGGACGCACGATGGATGCCATCTATGAAGCAGGCACTGATCAGCTGTTCTCTCAGGTTGCGTTCCGTGCCGCCGGTATATTCCCCGAGGACATGGATATGAAGCACGTTCACTTCGATACGACCTCGGTCAGTGTCTGGGGAGACTATTCGCTCTGCACAGATCAGGAGGATCAGCTTCAGGTGAACTTTGGGTACTCGAAGGACAGACGGCCGGATTTGAAACAGTTCCTCATAAAGATGTTATGTGTGCATCGAAACATCCCGGTGCTTGGAGGGTGCGAGAACGGGAACGCCTCGGACAAAGCCATCAACAACCAGACACTGAACAACCTGTCGAAGTACCTGGCCAAATACGGCATCGGTGAGGGGGCATTCGTCTATATCGCAGATTCGGCGATGGTTACGCCAAAGAACCTGGAAGCTGTCGGCAACAACCTCTTCATCACCCGTCTGCCTGCCACATACAAAGAGACCGAGAGAGTTGTTGTGGATGCGGTGAGGCAGGGGAAGTGGAGTGATGTCGAGACGGGAGTGCCGTCATCGGGAAGCAGGAAGGCTGCAAAGTATCGTGTCTGTGAGATGGATGCCACCATCAGTGAAAAGAGCTACCGGGCCATAGTGGTGCATTCCGATGCCCATGACAAACGCCGGCAGAAAAGACTCGACCGTATGCTGACAGAGTCACACAAACAGGCTGAAAAGGCGCTGAAGAGGGCCGTGAAGGTGGAATACTTCTGCCGTGAGGACGCCGAGGCTGCCGTGGAGAAACTTCACAGGGAGAAGTCACCATATCACCTGTGCCAGTGCAGGGCCGTGGAGAAGGTAACGTATGCACGGGGCAGACCGCCCAGGAACGGAGAGCGCACGGTATCGAAGATCCGGTACATCCTCGAGGGTGAGGTGGTCGAGCGCTCAGAGGAAGTGCAACGGGTCAGAGAAGCCGCAGGGTGTTTTGTCCTGCTGACCAACACACCTCTCGAGGGAGAGATGGCTCACGCTCCCGCAGATGTACTCACCGCCTACAAGGAACAGCACGGGATAGAGGCCAACTTCGGTTTTCTGAAAGATGATCTGATCGTGAATGACCTGTTCCTGAAAAGGCCCGATCGCATCGAAGTGCTGGGGTTCATCCTGCTCACCTCCCTGCTGATATGGAGGCTGATGGAGCATGTGATGCGCGGACACCTCAAGCGCACTGATACAACCATTACCGGCTGGGACAGAAAGCCCACCCGGAGCCCGACATCGTTCATGATGACGACGAAGTTCAAGGGACTTCTGGTGGCCGAGATCGGAGGAGAGTGGTGCTTCGCAAACCCTCTCTCTGCCGTGCAGCAGGAATACATCCGGGCCCTGGGGTTGAGCGAAGATCTGCTGCTGAGGAAGAACGCTTGATCAGGTAACGTCCGAAAGAATGAGGGTGGTCGGCATGGTCCGGAATCAGTGGTCGGCATGGCCCGGAACGGGTGGTCGGCATGCTCCGGAATCAGTGGTCGGCATGGTCCGGAATACGCACTTCACGCAAATATCTGTAACTCATTCTCCACAGTGGCAAGGCATCCATAACATGTTGCGGTTCAAGGCGGACGGAGTTTTTCGGGGGTACAGGTCTCCCGCAAGTACCGTCATCCCCGCATCCTGGATGAGAAGATTACCCTCAAGGGCTACCAGGGAACCCTGCGGCAGCTGACCATCCGGGATCTCGGCCACGAGGAACCAACCCTGCTGATCACCAACCAGCTCAGGCTCTCAGCGAATAAACTGATCGAACGCTATGCCCAGAGAATGCTCATAGAAAACGCCATCGCTGATGGGATCGACTTCTTCCACATGGATGCTCTCTCCTCGGCGGTAGCCATGAAGGTGAACTGTGACCTTCAGCTCACGCTCATGGCCAGCAGTCTCTACCGGCTGTTTGGTGCCAGGATCGGTAACGGCTATGAGAGTGCGAAGTCGAGAACGATTTTCAGGGACTTCATTGATGCAACGGCACGGGTTGTCATAACCGCCGATGAGATCAGGGTACGTTACCAGAAGCGTTCTCATAATCCCTTGCTGCTCTCCGCCGGCTTCGCGGAAACAGATATTGAAGTGCCCTGGCTTGAGGGTAAAAGGCTGCGACTGATCTTCGGATAATGTCTGTGGTGTTAACTCAATAAACTAACATGGACTTTCAGGCTAGCGCGAATACCGTTGCACGGTGGCCACCTCCGGATAATGCAAGGCCGATAGTCTTGGGGCTGGAGTCGGTGTCATTCTTATCCATATGGATACTCCTTGAGGATCAAACCGTGGTCACGATTGCGCCCATCGTGGATAGACGTCTCCCGAGGTAAAAAGGAGTGGGCAACACCAGTACATGCAGGTGTGTTCGGTGAATAATCAAATGCAAGTCTAGCACAATAGGGGAGGGGGGAGTAATTCAATCATTTAGGAACCATAGCCCTTTGTACTATATGCGTTCCTTCTCAGAACGTAAAAGACGCCGGGGATGTTGTGTTCCAGACGGTGTCGTTTCGCTCCAAGCCTAACCGACCGGAAGGGAAGGGGATAGTGCGAGATACAATCTCGCACGGCGCGGTCTGTACCCTGGATTGTACCCCTAATCAGCTTGAACTAATTCAATTCGAAGTTGCATCATGGGATAAAGGAACACGGGTAGTATTGTTATCCATCATCTCCATCAATAGTGTCGGTTGTCTCTAATCCTTGCCCGTCCCCTTCCTCTATTGCCTCCTCCTCTTGGTTCATCTCCTCAAGTATTATCAATGCTGCTTGGCGAGCTACATCCAGGGCCAACCGTAAATCCTCGTTTAGGTTATCAATCTCTGGTGCTTCAGCGAGTAGTTGCGGTAATCGTGGGTAGTCAAACAACCGCTGCGCTTCATCTGCAAGGAATTCAACTTGTATAGTTCGGAGATGGCGTGGTTCATCTCTATCATCTTGATTTTGACGATCTAAGCCAGTATCCGACTGTGTAATGAATGGCAGCAATATTGGCCATCCAATCTCTGGTTCACTCTCTGCAACGTTCAGCAGTAAAGCAGCAAGTCCTGTCCACCCATCAAAGGGTACCTCACCTCTGCGCTGCCTATCATGACCAAGTATAAGCCAGGCAAAATTGTATGGAGCAGTGTCCTTTAGAGCATCGATAAATATCTGTTCTTCACCAGGTTGAAATGTCTCGGCAAGCAGTGCATCCAGTCTAGCTCTGATTGTTTGAAATTCTTCCTCATCATGAAAGAACCTATACGAGTCGCGTGTGGGTTCTCCGAAATATTGGAATACATGTTGAGTTAGTGGGAGGTTACTTGGCACTGTGATCTCAAAAAGATCAAATAAGGTATTCAATATTAGAGATTTCTCCGGAGTCCAAGCCTCCATCATGTAGAACAGATATGTTACAGCGGTTGCCCGTGAGTGATCTTCCCATTCAGCGGCGGACTCATGAAGATACGACTGAACTACCTCCCTTAGCAGACGACATAATTCACTTTTTTTAAAGAGACCAACGAAGGTGGTGATTTGAGGTGAGTGCGAGCGGTCACGCAACCGCACAATCAGATCTGATTCTTCCCCGTTCTGCCAAGATTGAATCGACTGAATAGCTTTCTGATCGCTTTGCTCCTCCTTAATATTCGGGACAGCTAAATAGTTGTCCCAGTTATCGGTATGTATCCGAACATTGAGTTTCTGTGGAGTTAAGATGTGACGCCCACTCACAGCCTCTGTTTGATCACGGAAGTTTGGTAGAAGATGAGATATCAGCAACTCTATAGCTTTTGCATATTCACTGCCATATTCCTCTTTAACCTCAGTTAGATACTTGTCTAGCCGTGAGAGGACTGGATATTCCTGTTGGTCATTATCGAGTAGCTGGCTCCTCTCCCTAAACCCTGTTATGAACTGGTCTCTATTGTCAGAAATAAGGGCAAAGATGTCGGCATGTATCGTGCGAAGAATTGATGCGATTAGCACGTCATCAAAATCGATCTCTCCAGCCAGTTGTTCCCAGATGTCGAGAGTTAGGCGGAGCGCACTCTTCAATTTCCTTGGTGTGTCGAGGAGTATTGGAATACCAACGGCTATAGTCATGAAATCGATCGGAGGCCCAGCTAGCAAATAATCAAACGACCTAATATATGCTTGTGAAATTTTGTCCCGTTCACCTAGCGATGTTGGGTCTTGAATCTGTTTTGGGTATCCGTTGAGGCATGCATCACGCAGCATCCTAATAATTGGCCATACGTCAGAGGGAGTGAGCTTAGGAATGTATTCAACAAATCTAGCTATCTTCCCGAGATCAGTACGTGTTCCAAGTGTTGAGTCGGCAACAATTACTGATAGATTTGGACATTGATCCAGAAGATGCAGGAGGGACCTTACAGGTTCGAGTTCTGATCGCCCGTGGGGAGCTATCTGTTCTGTCTGATGAGATTTCCCCTCCCCAAATCTGCTAAGGTCGTCTAGCCAGAGAACAAAATACAGATTTGTTGCTGTTAGAATGTCCGCAAATCTCTGGAGAATAGCTCTAGGAGACTCATCAATTCTGAGAAGTCGTGCAAGAGATGCCCACACCCCTCCTGCTTCTGCAATTGACGCCAGATATCGTTCAGATAGCCCAGTGACAGCTAAAGTGTTCACATGAATTGAGAGTTCACGAACCAATTCGTGTGTTATGCCACGGATCAGTGCTTCGACATTTTCATACGGCCAGGCGCTGATTTGAACGAGGCAGATTCGATTTTCACCCTCGAGTTCCTCATTAACTATATTTGCTATTGATGTTTTTCCGGAGCCATAAGGCCCTACCACACCTATTGTTGGTCGTTGCTCACTGTCTCCTCTTAGCCGTCGAGCAATTCTGCCTGCAATGGATGTATGTTCAAAACGGTCAGATGAAGTTCTTTGAACAGGAGTGTCCGTCTTCAGCCATATAAGTAAGCTTCGGAATTCTTGCTTACTGGGCTCTTGAAGTTGAGCGATGTATGATTCTGCTACTGGTTCGAGACTCTGGACCTCTTCTTTGCTAGTCGATTCCTTCTGGCCTCCCTTGTGAAGAAAATAAATCACAATGGCCATTGTGATGATCGCGATGATGGAAATGATTACCTCAAGAGGGATATGAGCTTGATATACTTGAAGACTGTCCACACTCAAAGTGAGACTGGAATAATGAGTGCTGGCCATTCCGCGTATAAGTAACCAGCTCCCTCCTAATATGACTGCAAGCCACAATGGTGGATATGTATGAATGTGTCTATATCCAAATAACCCTGTAAATTTTGTTCGTTTTTTAGCAATCCATCGGAGCGCTATAAATGCCGCAATAATAATCAGTGTAGTAGTATACCAGACACTATAAATATTGCGAATAATAATAAAATAATTATTGATAAAAAATATCCATAATTCTGCTGCTAATAAAGCATATATAATTATATCTAGCCATCTTCTAAATACTACTGCTAGACGCAACTTGTTAGTTATTGTCATGGTATGAGATTTCATCTTTCTCTAAGCCTGGATCATGTACGTGGGCAATAGACGGATAGTACCCTACCACATCTGAAGGATATCATAAGGAGACGGAGCTTTGTAGCAAATAGAGTAGAATGTCGCCTGTTATGCGTTTGTCGACTGGTGAATTGGTAATCGATTAGGCTGAGACGGCATTGTTTGCGATCTTAGTTGTTTCAAGAGTAGAAGCATGGTGGTGTTTCTGGAGTGGGTGATATTTATCAGTACAGAGTCGGCTGTGTACACCTTCTATTGCTAGCTCGAGCCGGTCATCTGTTATGTGCGCATACCTAAGAACCATAGCTAATGTAGAATGTCCCAGCAGTTCCTTCAGCACCTCTGGTGGCGCACCAGCCTGAGCTGTACCCCCGAATAATTCCATCCTCCTTGAACCACAACGAGTTACGAATATAATAACTTCTTCTGGTTGCATGCCTTTCTTACCCTCAGGAGCAGTATTTAAGGCGGAAAACGGTTCATCTGATGCAACACGTGGGGAACTGCTGGATCACGTTATTGTATTCAGCGAAAACCATCTCAAGCGGTTGTCGAAGGAATACATTCAGGTATGCGTACCCTTGCTATTCGGCAATAATTAGTCCCGTT
>SDBT01017997.1_pt1 | contig 11124 bp, 18 predicted proteins | sample 2277101 | NCBI WGS metagenome assembly SDBT01 (sample SAMN10404973, study PRJNA504765) | marine sediment metagenome | isolation source: marine sediment core GS10_PC15, 103 cmbsf | place: Arctic Ocean: Southern Knipovich Ridge | collected 2010 | reverse complement strand
CGTTTTGAAATAGGCAATACATTAAGGATTATTTCGGCGTTTAGTTTCATTTTCATTTTGCTTTTCCTTTCTTCAACGAGTCTTTATACTTTTTCAAGTACCATTTGAAATGTCCTTTGCTCAATAAACAATCGCACTTGGCCTCCTTGGCGATCGCTGCCGCTTGTTTATGTGTAACTTTACTGGGTCCTTTTTCCTCAAACAGAATACACAAGGAAGCATATACTCCAGCCTTTTTTGGTTTCTTTTTTATTGCTAGAATACCACCTAGATCGGAATCCTTTTGTCTTGTCGTTATATCTTTGATGAGCTGATAGTCCTTATCTTCGGATGGCGGTGTTTCACCGATGATACGCCAAAAGTTGAACTTACTTTTAGTATTGCGATGCAATGTAAAATGATAGTCACAAGCGGGTATGGCAAGCTCCTGTCTACCAATAGGACTCCAGACACCAACTATACATCGGTTACATTTTGATACAGTACATTTCTTTTTACTGAAGTATGGAACGTATGTATCTGTGTAACGCATTTTGGTGGCTTTTTGTTTAGCTCTATTAGTAGCGACGCTTTTTCTTACGTAACGTTTTTTTACTGGAGGTTTTATTTTACGCAACTGTGTTCCCTTTCATAAATAGCTAATGCTCGGTCGTAATACTTTTGCCAATTAGATCCGAATGCTAAACGGAAATTAAGCTCATCTGGTTTTGGACAACGGCCATGGCTGTGTCTGAAAGGCTGTCGTCTGTATTTTTTATTTAGCATTCTTGTCTGCTCTTTTCCTGGCATTGTCTGGATATTTCCGATAGTTGTTTCTCAAGTTTGGTTTTTGACACTATTAGGTCAAGCTTTTGATATTGCTTGCCTAATTTTTGATTGTGACCTTCAAGGCTTATTTTAGTAACGCGTAGACGTTCTTTCCATATTGGAAGGTCCTGCTCAAGGGATGCGATTTGTTTTTTCAGTCTTGGCAGGAGGTCTTCTGCGTTACTGATTTGCGATGAAAGCGTTGCCTTTCGGATTTGGAACTTCTTGATACTCGACATGTTGCCGGACATGAATTTCTCAAGTTGTTCCTGGTCCGATAGTATACGCTTGTGTGAGTTACGCGATGGATGCAAGTTCGGCCTCCTTGGATTTGATCTGGGCCTCGATTGCGTCGCGCTTGGCGATGAGTTTGTCTAGGGTTGAGGGCTCTTTGGCGAGTTCGGCGATTTTGTTTTTGCACTCATCGATTTTCTTGACGTAATTTAGAATTCGATATTCAAGATGAGCGGTCTTGCCTTCTTTGGTGGTGGGAAAATCGGTATAGCCGAGTTTCTTGAGAAACTTTTTGGTCTTGTCGGTGTAAAAACCTGGGATGAGTTTTGCCTTTTTGGTTACTTTTGCTGTTGTGTTTTTGTCTGCCATTTTTCTGTTCCTTTCAAAAATGTTAATAAAAATAGTTAAAGTTTTTTGCCTTGAGCAAAGGTTCGAATCGCCTTTGCTACGGCTGATAGTTCTAAGAAATTTAGATGACTGATTATGCGGACAATACTTTTACAATCATCTTCATCTAACATAGTTTCGCCAAAAAGTTTATCTGTTTTTTCTTCGGTTGAGTAATGCTTTTTTGTTTTGGGCATTTGCTTTGCCATGGTTTTATCTGTCCTTTTCAAAATTTTGTTTAATAAGGTAACGCATCTAATTCCTGTTGATGATTGAGATGTTCCTGAATAATAAACGATTCAGCTAAATCTTTGGTTGAGCAATTTTCTGTTTTGCAATTAAACTTTGTTTCAGCGATAAAGTGATTTTTCCAGTTGTAGGGTCGGCTGATGGTCCCAATTATTTTATTGTCATCATCCTTAACTAGATAATAACCATTTCGCCTGTGTAGTTTTGATGCTTTTTGAACTTGTTTTGTTTCCATTTTTACCTGTCCTTTCGAATTTGATTTACTAAAGGTGTAATTTTAAGTGTGCCGTATTTTCTGCTGACATCACCAATTTGAATTTTAATTATATCCTTCTTGTCGAGAATAGTAATAGCGTTTTTATTTTCTCCGCTGGTATTAACTTCCTGAAAAATGTTGGTGCCGTTTTTTATATTAATTGATCTGGCCCAGAAAGTTTTTTTCTTAATAGTATCTTTACCGTCTTTTGTTTTCGCAGCTATATTGGCTGTGATTCTATAGTAGGTCTGTTTTGCTTCTATTTTAGTTTTTTCTTTCGTATCCATACGTATATAGTACTACTTTGAGCAAAGGATGTAAAGGTAATTCCAAAATAAATTTTAAGTCCTTACCCCATAAGGACTTATGGTCCAACAAAATTCGATAGAAAATAATGGATTTGGATGTTCCGATTGCTTTTGACCTAAGTCCTTTGTACGCAAGGACTTATGTAGGTTGTTAACCGATGCTATCGGGCGTTGCATTCTGGTGCTAGGTATAGGCCTGATTAGTGTACCGATAGTAGTATTGAGGCTGTCCTGGTTGATATTGGTTGTCCTTGATTCAAATGGAGCTTATGCTTTTGTGTTTAATAATGGAGCAAGGTCTACCGGCACAAACCCCTCAGGCTTTTGAACTTTACCGCTAACATCTTTGATAGGCTTACCGTCAGTTCCTAGCTTGCTCATATTGTTCTCATGTATGCGCTTAAATGCCGGTGCTAGCAGCTTACTTAAACCGTATGTACGGGCTGTGAATATTACTACGTAAAGTTGGTCTACGAGGCCATCGAGAATCTCTACCAGGTTTTCGTCTGCCATAGCTTCAAGAGTTTCGGTCTTTTCTGATACTCTCAACTTAGCACAGAGCAAAGCCACTTTAGCACTAACTATTGTGGGTGTGTCGTTCTGTTCGCTATCAAAAGCATCCATAAAGTCTTTTAAAAGTTCGTCCATAAATATTAACTCTGCCATTTTAATGCCTCACTTTCCAAAAATTATACTACAACAGATTATTAATCCCCATACGATTATAAAACAGATAAAACAATCAAAACATCCAAACATAATTACCTCCTTCTAGTCGCAGTAAAAATACCTAAACAATAGTGCTATTACAATTACTACGATAAGAGATATGATTATAATAATATTATCATCATTCATTTCACAACACCACACATGCAGTTTGGTTTGTTTTTCATATTCAATCTGATTAACATTATACCACATTCTTGCAATCGTTTTATTCCATCGTGATTCCTATATTCTTCACAATAATAAACTTTGTATATGTTTGACTGAGCTATCATATTAGCACAGGTCTCGCAAGGCTCCATAGTAATAAACATGACTTTGTCTTTGATTGTATTATCGGCTTTTGCTATCGCATTAACTTCAGCATGGGTACAGCCACAGTTTCCCCGCTCATTACGACAAGCATCATTGCCCAGTTGTTGACAAGGACCGTTATATCCTATACTGAGAACGCGGTACATATCTGAAGTAGTAATGACAGTGCCTATTTTTCTATTAGGCTGTTTGCATAGAGCGCGTTGTGCCCATAAAAAAGCGGTAAGCATGTGGAGTTCTGCTTTTGTTGGTTTTTGTTTGAAGTTAAACATTATCTGTTCCTTTCTTTAGTAATATCCAACAGGAGGTAATAATATTTTCAAGTTGAATAATATATTCAAGAGCATCAAGATGTAGTCTATCATCACCGTTTTTTTCGCCTGCATCGTGCCGTTTTTGTAATTCAATTTTGAGTTCTTTTTTATCGGCAGCATTGATAGTAGCTTTAGCCATTATATTATCCTTTTCAATTGGTGGCCGAGCAGTCTAGCACGGTGAGCGCCAAACCGCTCGACCTGTAACGGGTTGTGAGGCTTTTTGATATTATACGTTCTTTTCTGTTTCTGTTTGTTGTGCTTTTTCTTTTTGAATCGCTTCATAAATTTCTTTACGATGAACAGAAATACTACGAGGTGCTGTTATCCCAAGACGTACTTTATCGCCTTGTACATCAACAATCTCAATCTCGACATCATCACCAATCATTATTGACTCATCTTTTCGTCTGCTTAGTACTAACATTCCGGACTCCTTTTCGCTTTAATGATTTATGTTTTAGTTTTTTTCTTTCTTGTGTAGGATTGAACTGGTCGCGGTCTAGTCTTTTATTGGATATTGCTTTAGCGTTGGGCGGTTTGTAATATTTAAATAGGTCTACTTCGGATATTCTGTCTGCGGTATATTTTGCCAACGTATATTCATAACCACGTAAGCCTTTGTGTTTGCGTATGGATAAAATATGATGCACCGCCAAATCTTCTATTATACGTGCTACGGTAACCCGTCCTAATGTTGATTCTAATACCATATCATGAATTGTAAACCACTTGCCTTGGCTAGTATATTGCCAAGCATGATACAACATAAATACAATCACAGTAGGCACAGAGCATAATGCCATATACACAGCTTTGTCTAATTGAGGTTGTCGTATTATTCTGCGGCCTCTTAAAATTGCTCCGGAGGCTGCTATCTGAACCATTTGTTGTACGAGTCTACCGGCGACCTCAGGTTGTGGTAGTATAGTGATGTGTCTGCCTGTAGCATCGCGTGGAACATGTGTCCTAATCAATGCAATAAAAGTAGCGCACTGTATGAGTATGTTTTTTACTTTATTAGTTACTCTTATTTTTGTGATAGATACATTTGGAATATTGTGTATGAAACGAGATACGCGTTTGGATAGTAAGTTATGATGTTTGCGATATTCGTGCATTTGATTATAAAACGCTTTTTTTGTTAGTGCTACTCTGTTTGGTATTTGTAATCTGAAGTTTACGTAACGCTCACCTAATGCTTGATTGTATAAAAAGTATCTATCTATTTGGGGTGTAGCTGCGGCTAGTATATTGAAGTGCACTTTATATTCGACCTTACCTTGAATATTGCCAAATTCTTTGGAGACTATACCGTCATAAGCTTTACGTAAAATCGATTGAACCATATTGCGGTCTTCTTGTCGCTGTTCTAACATGGTACTTTCATCCAAGACAATTAGTACTTTTCCATTTAGATGCGGTAGCGTAGACATATCTTCACCGCGAGTGCCTCTAAATCCTGATACAAAACTTTTTGGTGTAAACTGATCGATTGCATAGCTTAAGTCATCGTCTGTTATAACAGATAGATGCGCTGTTTTACCGGAGCCTGGCGGTGCTATAATTCTATACCAAGTTGGAATGTCTTTCCAGCCTAGAGATACATAAGGATATAGAATAATTTCAGGAAGCCAACTATCTACATCACATCCATAATAAAATAATTCTTGAAAGCGTTTCATAAGTAATTCGAATTCATGTGCAATATCATATTTATGATTGCGTTTTTTCTTCTTGGCCATCTTACACCTTAATATTTTATATTATAAAAGGCTGGCGGCTTTTACACCGCCAGCCGGTTGTGTTAATGATGTAAGTTACTTTTTCTTTTTCTTCTTCGACTTCTTCTTAGATGATTTTCTTTTCTTGGGTGCAGGCTCTTCTTCTTCTTCCTCGGCTTCTCGGACAGCCATCTCGGCGTCTTTCCAGCTTTCGAATTCGTCTGGGTCGAGCTCTGCCTCGACGCAACGCTCATCGATTTCTTTGGAGAACTCCTCGAAATCAGCATCGTCGTCGTCTTCAGTAAGAGCTTCGAGAGTGCCTTCTTCTGCCTCGGCATCTTCTGTCTCTTCTTCTTCTTCGGCATCGCCTTCGGCAGCATCCTCATACTCGCCGGTATCTTCCAAAAGCTCAATGAAATCAATGTTAGTGAACTCGTCACGCGTACGAACATTAATCTCAAGCAGGATATCCGGTGCTTGCTCTAGCGTCTCGCCGAGATCGCCGAGCGCATCAGGAATAGCCAACTCCAGAGTTTCCAGATCGCCTTGCAGGAAATCGAGATTGTCTTCGGATTCTAAGCCTGAGAACTTTTTGACAGTCCTGCCGGCAAAGTCACCTTCGACAATTTTCAGACCCCAGTTTACTTGAGGTCTTTTCGATGCACGAGATTCCTCGATGATTGCGGTCTCTATTCTGGCTGAATAAGGACCGTCAGGAACCGGAGCGCCAATAGTGCGAGGCTTGGCTTTCTTCCAGAGCTTGTTCAGCTTGGAAGATAAAGGACCTCCCGAAGCCTTGCGTGTTGTGGTTTTCTTTTTTGATGTTTTTTTACGTTTTGCCATTTTTACAACTCCTACTTTTGTTTTTACTTTTGATTAGTAAAGCACGATTTTACACTACTATGTCAATTTCATTTAGTATCACCTCCTTGCTTTCTTTTTCTTTCTGGCAGGAGCCTCAAAGGATTCGAGTATCTTCTGCACAGCAAATTTTTCTGTTTTGAATTTTATAATATCTGGCAACTGGCCAGTTCGGTCGCCTGCGTCTCGTGTTTCGGTGGGTTTTGTAAATAAGCATCGTGTCTCGTGATAGTGTCGAGATGTCTTGCTTTTGTTCGTATAGCTCATGTGTAGTATTATGTCTGCCATGTTGTTAATGACTGTATAGCATGTTTTGGGTATAGCAGGAGATACCTTTGTTACTTTGACACTTCTGCTTACTATCTCACGTTCTGTCTGGTGACTGACGAAAATAACTCCAGGACCTAAAGCAACTAATTGAAGTATCCAATATGTAAATTCGTCTCGATAGGATTCCCAGCCTTTGCCCCATTCTTGGTCACTGGGGTAAGCAATGCCTTCTCGGCCACAAACCCACTGCATGCAAAATTTGGCTAGATTGTCTGTGGTATCTACGCACCAAACATCTACTGTCTTAAGTAGTTTTGGTTTGCGTTTTATGTTACGTATGAATTTGGTGAAAGTGACCCAGTTTGGGATGTCTGTTTTGCGTATTTTTAGTGCGCGATATCCAGGCTCGGTAGGCAGGAAATATACACCGGGAAATTGAGCACACAAAGTGCTCTTGCCTATTTTAGGAGGACCATAAATAACGCTAATCATATTTTGAAAAGTCATGCCTTCTCGAGAGGCTTCTTCTTCGAATTCGAATTCATCGGCTTCTTGTTTGAAGGCCTCGGAGGCTAGTGATTTTGGTTTTGGGCTACGTGATTTCATTTTAGAACTTCCTTTCTGTTTATTATGAGTCTGATACATCAATCATTACAATAGGTATTCTGTTTTTAGGAATTACTTGTCTAACATTTACAATATTATCATAACACTCACTTTCAAAATCCTCTACCACAACAAAAGCTTTTGAGTCAAATGTTTGCAATTTATCTATTAATTCCTGGACGGTCATTTTAGTGTTTCCTTTCTTAGTTCGATAATACTAGTGATTGTTTTTGATATGCCATCTATGATGGAACTATTTTCTTTATCTCTAGGCTCGAAAATTGTTTGCAAATATTTTATGCCAAGGATATTCCACGGTACTCCGTATTGCCAGGCAATGCTAATAGTGATAGCCAAAGCATCTACGAAGCCCGCAATGATACTGCCTTCTTTGGCGATTTTGATAAATGTCTCACCAGGCTTGTCTGAGTCAGGATAGAAATTGACTGTGACGTAGTATTCGATATTGCCTACGCGAGCTTTTTTTGTAGTACCTTGGCGAGTTTCAGGTAGTCGTTTTCTCGACATTTTTGTTAGCACTGCCTTTCTTTTTTTCTTGCCTTAATTTGTCTACTGATTTACACAAAGAATTTAATTGTTTATTTTCTCCTCTTGGGCCTAGATAATCTATATAGTGACAATAGGCAAGCGCGTGTCCTATAACATTTTTTTCTGCTTGTGTTGTCACTCGCTAATCTCCTCAAGTGATTCAGATACCGGTAAAGCCTTCTGAGATATACCTTCAATAGATCCTGCCATACCGGAAATGTTCAACAATACAGCATTAATTTGATGTTCTCGCTTTTTCCATATTAGTGTAAGGGCGCGCTTTTCTTTTTCAAGCTCTTCTTGCATTGTTGTAAATGCGGCTGATATTGTCTTAAGGTGCATTACAAATTCAGGTCCTGTTACATAATCATAAACAAGGCCGGCAACGCTTTGCTTGCCTGAGCTAACTATTTTTTGCTTTGTGACTTCTATGAGTGTTTGTCTTAATGCGGCTATTAAACCAATTATAGATGTTACATTAGATATCCAGATACCATCTTGAAGACCAAAGTTATCAATGTCTTTTGGCATGGCTACTGTAACAAGCACGGCCCAGTTAGCCTTTGCAGCCTGTTGGTCTTTACGAAGTTTTGGAATCCATGTGCTGGAAAACAGATTAGTGTTTTTGGATTCAATTATAATAGTGCCGCAAAGTTTACCGTTTTGATTATATACTTCTTGAACTATGTCTGCGCCGCGTTGGCCTTTTTTGACTTCTGAGAATTTATCTGAGAAAAATGCTTGTCGTAGTTCTTCTTCGAGTTTTAGTTCTAGTGCTTCGCCTTGACCTTGTTGAGAGCCTACTTCAGCACGACGTTTGAGTTCATCGATTTGATTTTTCATGGCTGTTAGTTGGTCATCTTTTTCTCGGAGTTTTAATTGCTCTTGTTCCATTGCGTCTTTGCTGGCTCGGTCTTGGATGGCGTTTCGTTCTTCATCAACACGGCGTTGTATAGTGAGATCGATATGCTTTTTGTCAGATTCGACTTCTGTATGTCTTTTTCTGAGTTCTAGTTCGTTCTTGTTTGCGAGTTCTAGTTGTCTTTGTGTATCTTCAAGCTGTCTTTGAATAATTTCTTGGTCGGCTTTAGCGTGATTCTCGGCATTTTTAACTAATTGAAGCCTTTGCGTTTCTACACGGCCGGTAATTTCTTGTTCAATTTCTTGTTTCTGAACGGCGACAATTTTCTTTTCTTCTTCGAGGTCGTGTTTTAGTTTCTTTGTTGCCTTGTCGCGTATGGATGATGTTAGAACTTCATTGAGTTCTATATCAGCACCGCATTTTGGGCAGTTGATTTTATTTTCCATTTTTTATTCTCCTTCAATAGTTTCTTCTTTCGAATAAATTTACGCTATCCCACATTTCAGTATGTTGTTTGCACAAAGCTCTATGACCGTGTTTTTTCCAGTCACGTTTGCATTGATATCCTTTTTGTGTTACAGCTCTACACTGTCGTTTTCTTGGTCTTCCCATTATAAGTACTCATCAAATAATACTGGAATACGATTTGCCATATCTTTAACTAACATGTTTGCTACTTCTCGCATTTGTGGATGTGCGTCCTTTGCACATCGCAGGCTAAAGAAATGTCACCATTCACGTAGGTTGCCTGTTATGACTATTTCTGTTTTTAGGCTGTTAGGTAGTACAGAACGGGCTTGTTGTGGAGACCAGACTTCATGACCTAATAGATCTTTGTAAGCTTCATCACTCGCTATCATACTTTGCGCCCATAATCCAGACGCTCTGTCTGCTTTCCAAGCATGCAGTACTCCATCTATATAAACAGTTTTTCTAAACAGGTTAAATTCTGTGTACTCTCCTTCTTGTAGTGCTACCCAAGGCGGAATGATAAAAGTAACTCCTCCTTTGTAGTTACAGTATCGAGTGCTTTCCTGTGCGTAACTAAATAATCGATGCCGTACTATTTCATGCGTAACGCCTCTATCACAAACTACTCTGTAAGACGCTGAGGCATGTTCAATCATAGCATGGTGTCCTCGCTGCAATAACTTTTCGACGAACAGCTCTCTGGACTGTGCTGTAATATTTCCTTCGCTTTTATAGCAAGTACGTCCAGCCTTTTCAATAGTTGATAATGGTTGTGGTGTCATCCACATAAATTCAAAACCGGGTTTTACTAAATTCATTATTGACTCCTTTTTTATTATTTATACTTTTTTGATTGCATTTTCCTCAGCTTCTTTGTCGTGTGTTTGCGCGCGTTCGTTTGAATATTTACAAGGATAGCGTACCATCAATTTGGCTGTATTTACGGCTAGAACTTCGGCAGCTATTACTTCTGGACTTATGCCTTCATTCTCCGCTAGGTCATCAATAGCTAAACAGAAGTACCACAGCATATCACCAAGCTCGTCTTTGAACTTCACAGCGTCAATAGGTTGATTGTAGAAATCTGCTCTGAGTACTAGCTTACTGAGTTCCGCAGCCTCATCAATAAATCCAGCGACGGCGTGTCTCATTCTTGGTCTCACGTTGCTATATGTAGTAGACACTTCTGTACGACGCATGTTTTTGATTGCTTGTGTTAGAAAGTCTTCCATAATTAAATCCTTTTTCTTTTGAGTTTTGTTCGTTTAGTTTTAGTGCCGCTAAAAGCCGCTTCAATACGCGGCAAGTATTTCATGTCTCGTGTATCGGCAAGCTCTTTGTATTCTGTAGGATATCTTAACTCCCTTTGTTGGAATAATCTAAAGTATAGTGGAGCTTTTCTACAATTCTTGCATAATATAAGATAAGGACAAGCACCGTAATGTAAGCATTGACTTTGCTTGCGTGGCCAGTATGCTGGGTCTAATAGTTGTTTTGTTGATAGTGTTTGATATTTGTGATACAGTTCTGATACAGTACGCTCTATATCAGTAACAACTTCTGCTACGGAGTTTTGACCGAATTTGTGTGTATATGTGACATAATACCAGTCTTTGCGGTCGTGAAAATCCTGCTCTAGTTCTTCGAGAAAAGCTGCGGGGGTTTGTTTTTTCTTTACGCGTTTTTGTGGTTTTCTAAATGCTACGTATTTACATTCTGATGGAAGATGTCCGATTGATTTAGTTAATGAGTGCGCATAACCATTTATTTGAATATCAAATTTTAAAAGCGCAAAGAAATCATCATTGATAGTTTTTGCTGTTTTGCGTTCTACTAAAACTGTTTTAGTTTTGTGTGTACCATAAGCATCAACAGTGCCTTCGTATATGACTGGTGATTCTTCGAGTTCGAAAGCAAAAGGTATTTCAGTATGTACTTCAGATAGATACGTTAAATCGGATTTGCATTCTTCTAAATATACTTTTATTATAAGTTTTGCGATTTTGAGTTGCAATTGAATTTCTGCGTTATCTTCTGAGACCAAAGCATATTTAGATATTTCTTCTGCGCTTGCTTTGTCCATAGCTTTGTATATTTTTTTGAGTATCTTAGTTAACAACATGGCCTCAAAACCGGCGTGCATTACAGAGCCGAACCAAAATGGTTTGTTTAGATTTCTAGG